>Ga0247833_1004827_pt1 | contig 16248 bp, 14 predicted proteins | sample LaCruzMarch2015__7_FD_187117 | JGI IMG/M metagenome (GOLD analysis project Ga0247833, IMG submission 187117) | Freshwater microbial communities from meromictic Lake La Cruz, Castile-La Mancha, Spain - LaCruzMarch2015_8m | ecosystem: Environmental > Aquatic > Freshwater > Lake | place: Spain...
CCCTTCTTGAGCTTGTCGGCCTTGGTCAGGATGATCTGGTAGCTGACGGCGGCGAGATCGAGGGCGTCGAGCGCCTCGTCATCGACCTTCTTGAGACCGTGGCGGGCATCGATCAGCAGATAGACCCGCTTCAGCGTCACCCGGCCGCGCAGATAGTCGCGGCCGAGGTCCTGGAATTTCTTCACCGTCGATTTGGAGGCCTTGGCCCAGCCGTAGCCGGGCAGGTCGACCAGCCGCATCTTTCCGTCGAGGTCGAAGAAATTGACCTCGCGCGTCCGCCCCGGCTCGTTAGAGGCCCGGGCCAGTTTGTGCATACCGACCAGGCCGTTGATCAGGCTGGACTTGCCGACGTTCGATCGGCCGGCGAAGGCGACTTCGGGCAGGTCAGGATCCGGCAACTGCTCGATCTTGGCGCAGCCCATCACGAAGGTCGCGGGGCGCGCGAACAGGATGCGCGCCTGCTCCAGCGCCTCGGGCGTGAAGTCGTCCAACTCAGGCCTTCGCCTTCTTCAGCCGCTCGATGAAGGTATCGATCGGGTTCTCGGCCTTCAGCCGGTGCATGATCACATACTGCTGGAAGATGGTCAGGATGTTGGACCAGGCCCAGTAGATCAGCAGGCCCGCCGGGAAGGTGGCCATGATGAAGGTGAAGACGATCGGCATGAAGGCGAAAATCTTGCGCTGCATCGGATCCGGTGCCGGCGGGCTCATCGCCATCTGCAGCCACATGGTCAGGCCGTAGAAGATGGCCAGGATGCTGAGGGCGAAGGTGCCGGCCAGATAGGACCCGATCAGGGGCGTCGAGGCCGGGTCCCAGGGGATGAGTCCGTACAGGTTCCAGATCATGGACGGGTCAGCGGCGGACAGGTCGCGGATCCAGCCGAAGAAGGGCTGGTGGCGCATCTCGATCGTCACGAACAGCATCTTGTAGACGGCGTAGAAGACCGGGATCTGAAGCAGGAGGGGAAGACAGCCCGCCAGCGGATTGATCTTCTCCTTCTGGTACAGCGCCATCAGCTCCTGCTGCTGTTTCGCCGGATCGTCGGGATGCTTCTTCTTCAGCTCCTCCATCTTGGGCTGGAGGGTCCGCATCTTGGACATGCTCTCGTAGCTCTTGTTGGCCAGCGGGAACATGAACAGGCGGACGGTCAGGGTCAGGCCGAGGATGGCCAGACCGAAATTCCCGAACCAGCCATAGAACAGCTCAACCAGCCAGAAGATCGGGCGGGTCAGGAAGAACAGGAAACCCCAGTCGATCGCATAGACGAAGCGCGGCAGGCCGAGGCTCTTCTCATAGCCGGCCAGGATTTCGTTGCGCTTGGCGCCGGCGAACAGGCGCTGGCTCTCGGTGATCTGGCGGCCGGGGGCGATGGTGTGGGCCTCACCCAGCATGGTCGCCGAATGGATGTCCGCGTGGGCGGCATCGGTGACCCGGAAGGCGGCCTCGATCTCTTCGTCCTGCTGCGGGATCAGGGCCGCCAGCCAGTATTTGTCAGTGATGCCCATCCAGCCGCCGACGGAGGTATGCTCCTGCACCGGCTTCTTGGCCCAGGCCTGGTATTTCAGCTGCTGGGTCGTGTATTTGCCGTCGGTTCCGAAGGTCCCGATCCCGCCTTCGTGCAGGACCTGCTGGCGGCCCAGATCGTCCGGCACGCCCTGGCGTTCGATCCGGCCCCAGGGCGCGATGGTGATCGGCTGGGCGCTGAAATTGGCGACGGTGTCGGTGATGGTGAAGAGATACTCGGTATCGACGGCGATGCGGCGCGTGAAGCGCAGGCCCGCACCATTGTCCCACGTCAGGGTGATCGGCGTGGCCGGCGTCAGGGTCGTGCCCTCGGTCAGACGCCAGGGCGTCATCGGACCCGGAACGCCGCCCTGGACATTGGGGCCGTTCCAGCCGAACTGGGCCTGATAGGCGTGACGCATGCCCTCGGGACGGAACAGTTCGACCGGCGGCGAGCCCGCCTCATTGGTTTCCCGATAGCGGGTCAGGAACAGGTCATCGATGCGCGCGCCGGTCAGGGTCAACGAGCCGGTGACTGTCGCGGTCTGGATCGGCACCCGCGCGCCGCCCCGCGCCAGGGCGACGGTCCGATCGTCCGTAAAGACGACGGCAGAAGGCGAAGCGATCGTTGCGGCCGTGGCAGGACCGGCGGCCGCCTGTTCGGCCGCGGCCTGCTGGGCGGCCCTCCGGGCCTTGGCCTGCGGCTCCATCACGAAGAAGCTGTAGGCGATCAGCATGATGCCGGCGATCACAACGAAGAGGATCGTGTTGCGGCTGTTGTCGTGTGGAGGCATGGAGATCAGGAATCCTGGCCGGCGGACGCGGTTTGGGAAGGCGCTGGACGGGGCGCCGATCGCGGGGTCGCGAGCCTTGTAAGCGCCGATTTCACATCGTCAAGCAAACGGTCCCATGGACGGTCCGCCGTGCCCATACGGGCAATGAAGACATAGTCGCTGCCGGGGACCGCCAACAGGGGAACGGTGGCCCGTGCCGCCTCTCTCAGACGGCGTTTGGCGCGATTGCGGATGACGGCGTTGCCGACCTTGCGGGTCGCCGTGAAGCCCAGCCCCACCGTGGCGGTGCCGTCCTGGCGGTCCAGCCGCTGCACCACCACCGCACCGCGAGCCTCTGAAACGCCTTTCGCGGCCGCCAGGAACTGGGGCCGCGAAGTCAGGCGTTCGATTTTGAAAGGGTCGCTCATTATTCCTCCCCCTTGGGGGAGGGGGACCGCGAAGCGGTGGAGGGTTTTATCCGCTTCACCGGTTCTCGTGGCCGACGCCCCTCCACCATGCTTCGCATGGTCCCCCTCCCCCAAGGGAGAGGACTGGAAAAGATCAGGCCGTCAGGCGCTTGCGGCCCTTGGCGCGACGCCGCGCAACGATCTTCTGTCCGTTCTTGGTGGCCATCCGCGAACGGAAGCCGTGACGGCGCTTGCGCACGAGTCGCGACGGCTGATAGGTCCGCTTCACGTTCGGCTCCTGGGACTGAATACAAAAAGGCGGCGGAAAGCATCCGTCGCGGGAAGGGCGGGCGTATAAGCGGCAGGGCCCGCGGTGTCAACGCCGAAGCCCCCCGCTGCGGAGAGACAATGGACCGGATCAAACGCTTCCTGCCCCTGATTTTACTGGCCGGCGTCATCGCCCTGATCTTCGCCATGGGCTGGAACCGCTATCTGTCGCTCGACACCCTGCGGGTTCACGGCGCAGAATTTCTCGCCTTCAAGGATGCCAACTACCTTCTGTGCCTGCTGATCCTGATGGTCGTCTTCGCTGTCCTGACCGCCAGCGTGGTGCCGGGCGTGTTTTTCGTCACCATCACCGCCGGCTATCTCTTCGGGCCCTGGGTCGGCGGGGTCTCGACCTCGATCGCCGCCACAGCGGGTGCCCTGATCGTCTATGCCGTGGCGCGCTCGGCTTTGGGCGTGGCCCTCAGAAGGAAGGCAGAGCGCGACCAGGGCCTGATGCAGAAGGTCTGCACCGCGATCGACAAGGATACCTTCTGGTATGTTCTGGCCTCGCGCCTCGCCGTGGTGGTCCCCTTTCATATGATCAATGTGGCCGCGGGGATCATGTCCGTGCGGCTGACGCCCTATACGGTCGCCACCTTCATCGGCCTGCTGCCGGCCCACATCATCTATTGCTGGATCGGGGCGCGGCTGAATGAACTGCTGCAGAGCAACCCCGACCCGGATTTCCAGGCGCTGTTCGGCCAGTTCCGTGCCCCTATGGCGGGGGTCTTTGTCCTGGCTGTGGTGCTGCCGTTCGGATTGAAGGGGTTGCAGCGCGCGCTCGCCCGAAAGGCCCCGGAATGAACCGGCTCCGGTCCCTTTACGACCGCCTTCGCCTGCCCGTCGACTGGCGCGAGCGGCTGAAGATCCACGCACCGGACGCGCTCGCCTGGCGGCTGCTGATGCTGACCTTTGTCTTCACTGTGGTGGTCGAGATCCTGATCATCGTTCCAAGTGCGGCGAGCTTCCACGAGCGCTGGCTTCTGGATCGGCTGCAGTCGGCTGAACTGGCTTCTGTCGGGGTCGAGGCCCTGCCCTATTCGGCGGTCGAGGACGACGCCGCCGAACAGTTGCTGGCGATCGGCGGCGTGCAGGCCGTGGTCGTCGGCGACCAGGGCGTCAGGCGGCTGCTGCTGCAGGCACCCAACCTGCCACGGACACCGGATCTGATTGATCTGCGTCAGAGCCGGCCCATGACCCGGATCGCCGATCCCTGGCGCACCCTGTTCGGCCACCCTGACCGGTCGATCCGGGTCCAGGCCAGACCGCGCTACCGTTCGGGCGATTTCATCGAGATTCTGGCGCCTGCCGAGCCCCTGAAGGCCGAACTGGCGGCCTTTCTCGTCAACAGCCTGCTGATGTCGCTGCTGATCTCGCTGGTCGCCGGAGGATTGCTTTACGGCGGTCTGGCCTTCCTGGTCCTGCAGCCGCTGCGCCGGGTCACCCGCTCGATCGAGCATTTCGCCCGCGACCCGGAGTCCGAGGGCGCTCCGCCCGGCGACCGGCACGACGAGATCGGCCGGGTCGAGCGCGAACTGGCGCGCATGCAGGAGGAGGTGCGCGTCTCCCTGCGATCCCGCGCCCGGCTGGTGGCCCTCGGCGAGGCTGTGGCGAAGATCAACCATGACCTGCGCAACATGCTGACTTCGGCACAACTGGCATCCGAGCGTCTTGCCGACTCGCCGGATCCCGAGGTCGCCCGCGTCCTGCCGCGGCTTGAGCGGGCATTGGGCCGCGCGGCTACCCTGTCCCGCAATGTGCTGGAGTACGGCAAGAGCGAGGAGCCGCCGCCGCAGCGGGTCCGAATCCCCCTGGCCCCGGCCATTGCCGCAGCGGCCGAGGACGCCGGACTGACGGCGGCGGGTGTCCGTCTGACGAAATCCATCCCGGCGAGGCTGGGCATCCAGGCGGACCCCGACCAGTTGCACCGCGTGCTGGTCAATCTGATGCGCAACGCCCGGCAGGCCATAGAGAGCGACCCGACCCGCAGAACGGCCCGGAAGGGCGTCGTCAGGGTCATCGCCTCGGCCGAAGACAACGCCTGCATCATCCAGATCATCGACGACGGCCCCGGTATTCCGTCACGCCTGTCGGAAAGCCTGTTCGAGCCGTTCGTCAGTGGCCGGGCCTCGGGCGGCGCAGGCCTTGGACTGGCGATCTCTCGGGAACTGGCTGCCAACCACGGCGGGGCCCTGACCCTTGTCGAGACCGGTCCGACGGGCACCACCTTTGCCCTGCGTCTGCCACACTGACGGGGCCAAATCGCCCGATCGGCGTTATCACTGGCAGCGCCGCATGAAACCACCCAGCATCGCCTTGCGCCCATCTGTCCCGGAGGCTTTTCCCATGATCCGCTTCACCCCCGTTGCCCTGGCCGTACTGGCACTGGCCGCCGCACCGGCCCTGGCCCAGACAACCCGGCCGCAGGCCCCGGTCCAGAGGACCACGCCCCCGCAGATCACGCCCCCGGAGGCACCCGCCGCAAGCCCTGCTCCGGGGTCCGAAGAATGGCTGCGACTGCGCGGGGAAACCTACCGCGCGGCCCCCGAGGCTGAGCAGGACCCCGCCGAGGTCGCCGAGACGAGCCGGCTGAACGCGGCGATTGTCGCCCGAAACAACGCCGCCGAACGCCGCGAGAACGAAGCTATCGCCGCCTGGCAGGCCGAGAACACCCGCTGGCGCGCCGAGGTCGCGCGGCTGGAAACCGAACGGGCACAGTGGGAGGCGGACGCCGCCGCGAGCGAAGCCGCCCGCCTTCGTTACGAGCGCGAGCGCGCCGCCTGGGCCGCCGAGGTGGCCGCCTGCGAGCGCTCGCCCCGAACCTGCGGGACCAGCACTCCGAAAGACTGACCCGAATGGACGCCCTGCTGATCCACGGCGAGATCGGGTCCGGCAAGACGCGGCGGGCTGCGGCCTGGATCGAGGCTGAGGGCCTGGCCGGACGATCCGTGGCGGGCGTGCTGGCCCTGAAATCACCGACAGGGCGGCGATTCATGGACATCGCGACGGGGGAAGAGGTGCCCCTCGAGCATCCGGCCGGGGACGAGGTCTCTGTCACGGTCGGGCGGTTCCAGTTCCGTCAGGCCGCGTTCGACTGGGCCGTTCAGCATATTGATCAGGCGCTCGGGCAGGCGAGGTCCGTGGTGATTGACGAGGTCGGCCCGCTGGAGATGCGGGGAGGCGGGTTTGCGCCGCTGCTGGATCGTCTGGAGCGGGACCATCCGACGATCCGGCGGGTTCTTCTGGTCCGCACCCCTCTCCTCGACCCTGTCGCCGACCGGTTCTGTCGGGGAGCCGTAACGATTTTCGACCCCGACCGATAACCCCCCGGAAACCGACGTCCCGGCCGACCCGACAGTTGCGCCCTGCAGGGTGCCGTGAGAGCGTCGTTTCACGCGCGTCCGGAGGGAAGATTGACCGACTTGGCAAAAGGCCCAACTGGTGAGGACGGGCACGCCCCGCGCCGGGCCCGGGCCGCTGCACCCCGCCTTGCGGACCGGCCGCTGGCGAACGGCCGAACCGATACCTGGCGACATCCGGCCTGGGTACGACTGACGCACTGGCTGAACGTCATGGCCGTCGTGGTGCTGGTCATGAGCGGGCTCAACATCCTGCTGGCCCATCCGCACCTCTACTGGGGCGTTCGCTCCACCTTCGCCGATCCGTGGATGAGTATTCCCCCGATTCCGAACTGGTTGCTGATCCCGCAGGGGCGCAACCTGGCCGAGGCACGCAACTATCACTTCCTGTTCGCCTGGATCTTCGTCCTGAACGGCCTCGCCTATCTGCTTTTCGGGCTGGTCACACGCCGGTTCGGTCGCCGCCTCTGGCCGACCGCTCGCGACCTCAAGGAGATCGGCCCCTCGGTGGTGGAGCATGCCCGCTTCCACTTCCCGACCGACGATCACGCCCGTACCTACAACGTCATCCAGAAGCTGACCTATCTGGCCATGATCCTGATCGTGCTGCCGATGATGCTGATCACCGGTCTGTCGATGTCGCCCGGCTTCAACGCCATCGGCGGTTTGCTGCTGGACCTGATGGGAGGCCGTCAGTCGGCGCGGACCCTGCATTTCATCTCGGCGGCCCTGATCGTCGGCTTCATCGCCATCCATGTCGTGCTGGTGATCTGGACCGGCCTGTTCAACAATATGCGCGCGATGATCACCGGCTGGTTCGTCATCGAGCCGCCCGGGTCCACTGCGGGACCGAAACGCCGCCGCAAGCCGCCGACCGAACCGGGAGATCCGTCATGAACCGTCGCCGCTGGCTGACCGGGGCCGTCGCCACCGCCGCGACAGCCCTGCTCGCGGCCTGTAACCAGGCCGGGACCCGTCTGGCCGAGCAGGCCCGGCGGATGGGCGAGGGACTGACCCTCCGGTCCCAACGCCTGTTCATCCCCCCCGACGCCCTGGCCCCGACCTACAGTCGGGCGCAGATCTCGCCGGACTTCAGGGCCAATGGCTCGGTCGACCCCGCCGCGGCCGACTACAAGGCGCTCAGGGCCGAAGGGTTCGCCGGCTACAGACTGGTCATCGACGGGCTGGTCGAACGGCCCCTGTCCCTCAGCCTGGCCGAACTGCGTACCCGCCCGACGCAGAGCCAGATCACCAAACACGACTGTGTCGAGGGCTGGACCTCGATCGCCGAGTGGACCGGCGTAAGGCTGGAGACCCTGCTCGACGAGGCCGGGCTCAAGCCTCAGGCGCGCTATATCGTCTTCCACTGTTTCGACGCCCTCGATCAGCGTGAGGACGGGGACCGGTATTATGAAAGCATCGACCTGATCGACGCCCGACACCCCCAGACCATCCTCGCCTGGGAGATGAACGGAGAGGTTCTGCCGGTCCCGCACGGCGCGCCGTTGCGGCTGAGGGTCGAGCGGCAGCTGGGCTACAAGCACGCCAAATACGTCAAGCGGATCGAGGCCGTGGAAAGCTTCGCCCACCTCGGTGGTGGCAAGGGCGGCTATTGGGAAGACCGCGGCTACGAGTGGTACGCGGGCATTTGACCCGTCGAGCGCCCGGTCAGCCGGGGACGTGAGGGCTGATCAGGCCTCTGCGCCCTCGGCCCGCTTCTTCATCATGGCGTCGAAACTGCCCCAGACGCCTTCGGCCCCATGCCAGGCGCCGGTGGTGGCGGCCTTGGAGTATTCGGTGGCGCGGGCCTCGAAGAAATTGGCGTGCTCCACGCCCGACAGGAGGGACTGCAGCCAGGGCAGGGGGTTTTCCTTGACGCCATAGACCTCCGGCAGGTGCAGCTGGCGCAGGCGCCAGTCGGCGATGAAGCGGATGTACTGTTTGATGTCGTCCGGCGTCATGCCGTTGACCGGGCCCATCTCGAAGGCGAGGTCGATGAAGCGGTCCTCCATCTCGACCACGGTCTTGCAGCAGTCGACGATGTCGGCGGCGACCTTTGGCGTGACGGCCCCGGTCTCCTTGTTGAAGGCATGGTACAGTTTGATGATGCCTTCGCAGTGCAGGCTTTCGTCGCGCACCGACCAGCTGACGATCTGGCCCATGCCCTTCATCTTGTTCTGGCGCGGGAAATTCATCAGCATCGCGAAGGAAGCGAACAGCTGAAGCCCCTCCGAGAAGCCGCCGAACATGGCCAGGGTGCGGGCGATGTCGCCGTTGGTCTCGACCCCGAACTTGCCCATGAAGTCATGCTTGTCGCGCATGGCCTCGTATTCCATGAAGGCTCCGAACTCGCTTTCGGGCATGCCGATGGTTTCGAGCAGCAGGGCGTAGGCGGCGATGTGGATGGTCTCCATGTTGGCGAAGGACGCCAGCATCATCTTGACCTCGGTCGGTTTGAACACCCGACCGTATTTTTCCATGTAGTTGTCCTGGACCTCGATGTCGGCCTGGGTAAAGAAACGGAAGATCTGGGTCAGCAGATTGCGTTCGGACGGGGTCAGGTTGACCGCCCAGTCCTTCATGTCCTCGCCCAGCGGCACCTCTTCGGGCATCCAGTGGACCTGCTGCTGCTTCTTCCACATGTCGAACGCCCACGGATAGCGGAACGGCTTGTAGGCGGCCGACGAGGTCAGCAGTCCGGGCGTGGCAGGCTTGATCGAGACGTGCGCGTTCATCGGGTGCGGGGCTCTGAAGAGTATCCGGGATTGAGGCACCAGTATGCGGGCGGATGGCCCCGGCGCCAAGCCAATTTGCGGCTATATTGCGATTACTTTTTCCAGGACCGCTACATCTGGTAGGGCGGACGCAGGTGTCTGGGGACGCTGCTGGGGACAAGCCCCTACCCTTCGCGTGGCGACCTTCAGGGTTATGCGCGGTCCGGACGGGGCGCGCGGCGGGCCGGGGGTGTCAGGCGTCGGGGACCTGGAAGGCTTTGCGCGTCCGGAACCGGCGCCAGACCACCCAGATCAGCAGCGCGGTCGCCACGCCGAGCGTGTCCGCGAGGAGATCACCCCAGTTGGCGTCTCGCCCGATATAGCCCTGGACCACCTCGACCGCCGCTCCGAGGCCGACCGCCAGAAGCGCGGCCCATGCCCGCAGCATGCGCCGGAAGAGCACGCCGAAGCTCCAGAGGATCAGGCCAAAGGCGATGAAATGCGCCGCCTTGTCCCAGATCAACCGCTCGGCGTCGATGGTCCCGCCGGGCGACAGCAACAGGGCCATCAGGACCAGCAGCACGACGGCACCGATGATACGGAGTAGGGTACGCATAGGTTTCGGGGCTTTCCGGAGAGACCCGCTTCTATCAGCCCGCAAACAGGACCCAAACCCCGGTCGCCGCGAAACCCGCAGCCGCGGCCAGGCGAATCCAGCCCAGTGGCAGCCGTTTTGCCACAGTTTCGCCCAGCAGAACGGCCGGCCCGTTGACCAGCATCATGCCGAGAGTCGAGCCCGCGACCACAAGCGGCAGGTTCTGGAACTGAGCGGCCAGCATGGCCGTCGCGACCTGGGTCTTGTCGCCCATCTCGATGAGGAAGAAGGCGACGACGGTGGCCCAGAAGATGCCGGCGGGGGTCTTCGCGGTCCGGTCGGGTGCCTCATGGAACCGGTCGGGGATCAGCGCCCAGACCGCAAACCCGAGAAAGGCCAGGCCGACGACCCAGCGCACCCAGTCGCCGTCCATGAACCGCGCCAGCATCGACCCCGCCAGGGCCGCGACCGCATGGTTGGCCAGGGTCGCGACCAGTATTCCGAGCAGGATCGGCAGAGGCCGTCGCCACGCCGCGGCCAGCATGATGGCCAGCAGCATGGTCTTGTCCCCGATCTCCGCGATGGAGACGAGGCCGGTCGATATCAGGAAGGCGTCCAATACTTCATCGTTCGCGGGGGTTCGGCGGACAGACCAGTGGCATCCGCAGCCGGCCCCCGCGTGGAAGCACCCTGCGAAGCCAGCGGTCTTGCCGTGTTGGCGGGGCCTGAGCGCGCGCGACGCAGTCGCTTGCGGCCAGAGGCCCCGGAAACTTCCCGCGCCATCCTCTCCGGGCGAGAGGAAGTATGTTGACGCGAACCCCGCTGATCGGTGCGGTCGGCTACTCCCCGATGACGGATGGGTCCTTAGCGGTGACCGTATCGTCCGGCAAGAGCGCGGCGTGCGCTCTACGGTCACGGACAGACTGTCTGCGTTGCACCGCATGGGCCACCAGCCACAGGGCCATGGCCCAGGCTGCACCCAGGCTCCAGCCGGCCGGGACGTCGCTGGCCCAGTGTGCGGCCAGATAGACCCGGGTCAGGCCGACGATCAGGGTCAGGAGCAGGGCGACCCCGAGCACACAGGCCTTGAGGTGTCGCGGCGGGAACGCCCGGGTCAGCATGACGCCCATGCTGAGATAGAAGACCGTCGCAAGCAGGGCATGGCCCGAAGGGAAGCTGGCGTTGACCGCCTCGACGGCTCGCCAGGCCTCCGGCGGCCGGTCGCGCCCGAAGACGGCCTTCAACCCTTCGCTGAGACCCACGCCACCGGCCAGACCGAGCGCCAGCAGCAGGGCCGACAGCCGCTTGCGCTGCAGGATCAGGAACAGAACCACGATGAAGCCAAACAGGCCGAGAACGGCGATCCCGCCCAGCGACGTCAGATCGAGCGCCGCCGTTTCGAGCCAGGGCGGCCCCCAGCCGTCGGCCGCGCCGCCGGGCCGCATGGCCAGCAGGACAGCCCGGTCAAACTCAAGGCCATCCGCCCCCGCCATGCCGCGGGCCAGTTTGACAAAGGCCGCGACCCCGGCGACCAGGACGAGCCCGGCCGCAAGAGCGCTGAATTCCGTCCTCGCGAGGTGCCGGACACGCCCGACAAGGGCGGTTGTTTCAGACGAGATCATCTGTCCCTAACAGTCCCGCTTGTGTGACGTTCCAATCACGCGTTCGTGATCACGATGCACTCAGGCCTGTTACGCCCTCGTTGCAGCCTGTCCACAGGCTCATCCCCCGCCATGAGAGCGATTCGGGCAGAAAGTGATCGTCAACCCCGTTGACGGTTGGTTAGCCATCTGCGCCCCATATCTGGACGCGAGAAACGTTCCGGCCACTAGATGATGTGGTCAGGGCGCGGGGTTCTCGCAACGATCCAGTTCAGGGACGACAGCATTATGGCCGGCGGCGAAGCGTTGAAGACAGTGGAATTCCAGCCGGTTGCAGGCGGTGATGCGGCGCTGCGCCCCCAGCTTTCCGTGGTGCGCTCACTCCAGCTTGACCGGTCCCGCGACGACCTGCTGACCGAATTCGGCAAGAAGACGCTGGAAGACCGCTATCTGCTGCCCGGCGAGAGCTATCAGGACATGTTCGCCCGCGTCGCCGCGGCCTATGCCGACGACCATGATCACGCCCAGCGCGTCTATGACTACATGTCGAAGCTCTGGTTCATGCCCTCGACGCCGGTGCTGTCGAACGGCGGGGCCGACCGTGGCCTGCCGATCAGCTGCTTCCTGAACGCCGTGGCTGATAGCCTCGACGGCATCCAGTCGGTCTGGAACGAGAATGTGGCCCTCGCCTCCAACGGCGGCGGCATCGGCACCTACTGGGGCGGCGTCCGGTCGATCGGCGAGAAGGTCAAGGGCGCAGGCCGGACCTCGGGCATCATCCCCTTCATCCGCGTGATGGACTCCCTGACCCTGGCGATCAGCCAGGGTTCGCTGCGCCGCGGCTCGGCCGCCGTCTATCTGGACGTCCACCATCCGGAGATCGAGGAGTTCCTCGAGATCCGCAAACCCTCGGGCGACTTCAACCGCAAGTCCCTGAACCTGCACCACGGCATCAACATCTCGGACGCCTTCATGGAAGCCGTCCGGGACGGCCGCACGTTCGACCTGCTCTCGCCCATGAACCAGGCGGTGGTGAAGACCGTCGACGCCCGCGCCCTGTGGCAGAAGATCCTGGAAATCCGCCTGCAGACCGGCGAGCCCTATCTGATCTTCTCCGACACGGTGAACCGCCAGATGCCGCAACATCAGCGCGATCTGGGCCTGTCGGTAAAACAGTCCAACCTGTGCAGCGAGATCACCCTGCACACCGGCCGCGACCACCTGGGTGTCGACCGCACCGCCGTCTGTTGCCTGTCCTCGGTCAATGCCGAGAGCTTCCTGGAGTGGCGCGAGGAGCCCCGCTTCATCGAGGACGTGATGCGGTTCCTCGACAATGTTCTGGAAGACTTCATCCGCCGCGCCCCGCCGGCCATGGCGGCCGCCGTCTATTCGGCCAAGCGCGAGCGCTCGGTGGGTCTGGGCCTGATGGGCTTCCACTCCTTCCTGCAGGCGCAGGGCGTGGCCTTTGAGTCGGCCATGGCCAAGTCGTGGAACATGCGGCTGTTCAAACATCTGCGCCGCGAGGCCGACAAGGCCAGTCGTCTGCTGGCCGAAGAAAAAGGGGCCTGCGAGGATGCCGCCGAGCGCGGCGTTATGGAGCGGTTCAGCCACAAGCTGGCCATCGCCCCGACGGCCTCAATCTCGATCATCTGCGGCGGTACCTCGGCCGGCATCGAGCCGATCCCGGCCAACATCTATACGCACAAGACCCTGTCGGGCTCGTTCGCCGTCAAGAACCCCTATCTGGAACGCCTGCTGGGCGAGAAGGGCATCGACACCGAGGCGGTGTGGAGCTCCATCCTCGAGCACGAAGGCTCGGTCCAGCATCTGGACGATCTGAGCGATGACGAGAAGTCGATCTACAAGACCGCCTTCGAACTGGATCAGCGCTGGATCGTCGAACTGTCGGCCGACCGTGCGGCGGACATCTGCCAGGCCCAGTCGATCAATCTGTTCATCCCGGGCGACGTCAACAAATGGGACCTGCACATGCTGCACTGGTCGGCCTGGGAGAAGGGCGTGAAATCGCTCTACTATCTGCGCTCGAAGTCGGTCCAGCGCGCGGCCTTCGCAGGCGCGGATGACAAGGTCGAGGACGAGATCGATCCGAACCAGCCGGACCTCTTCAGCGCTGCCCGCACGGACTATGATGAGTGCCTCGCCTGTCAGTAGGGCGTGCTGGGCTTGAGCCTGGCCAGGCTCACGGAACCTCGACGGTCTGACGACGTTCATCCAGCAGGGCAAAAGCCTGTTGGCGAGACGATGCACATCGTGCAGAGTCGTGAGCTGTTGACGGATCGGGAAAACCGTTGGTGCCTGTGACGGCCGTATCGATTGTAGCCTTGACGACTGTGGCCCTGTTGGCCCCGGCGCCGGCGACCGCGTCGCCGCCCTCAATCCAGACCGCCCTGTCCAATCCGTGGATACTGACGCGCCAATCCCCGTCGGGGACGGCGGACCTTTCGATCCGGATCGACCGTGATGCGAGCTCCGTCGCGGATGAGGCAACGCATGGGTACATAGCGCCGCTGCGCGAAAGAGGCTCGCCATGGGCCGCATCGAACCGGGACGTCTGGTTCGGGAACGGCGATTACGACGACCGCCTGCGGCTGCGGACCGAGGGCCCGATGCGCCGGGTCGACGGCTCGCCCCTGCCACCCGGACCGCTCGATCCCGCCGCCTATGACGCCGAACACTACGACCTGACCTTCACCCGCGGCTGGACAGGCACCCTGGCCAGGATGGCGTCCGGACTCGACGTCACCCTGTCACCCCATCTCGGGGTCGGCGTCGGCTCGCGGGGCAGCACCACCGAGGCCGGGGCGACCCTGCGGATCGGACCGGATCTGGATCAGCTGATGCCGGCCGGCGAAGCGACGTTTGGCCAGCGCCCCCGCTGGTATCTCTATGCGGCAGGATCCGGCCGGGCGGTGGGCTACAACTGGGCCCGCACCCGTGACGGCGAGTTCGCAGGTTCTGGAGTCAGCCATGACGCCGGCGTCTTCATTGGCGATGCCTCGCTTGGCTTGGCCATGCGCCGGGGACCGGTGCAGAGCTCCTTCGGCCTGATTTACCGCGAGCTCGGGCCCGAGGGTGTGCGCGTCGGCGAGGGTGTCGACAGCGACGTCTCCGAAGGGGTCATCGCCTTCCAGCTGTCGATCAAGCCTGAATAGGGACGGGCCGCGGATCGGGGGTCAGCCCGGCTGCCCGTCATCCCGCCCGCTGGCATCGCGCGCCTAATCAACGGGCCCTGTTCTGGCCACACCCTCGCGGCGATCGTCGGCACCGCCGTCCCAGGCCCAGCCGTCCGGGCCCTGACGCCAGAGTCCGCCATGCAGGCCCGAGGTTTCGCTGTCATTGGGCCTCAGGGTCACGCCACGCGCCGCCAGGCCCGCCCGCAGGGCTTCGGAGAAACGCTCCGTATCCGCGCCAAAGCCGTCACCCCGCGCCACCAGATTGGGGAGGTTGAACGCCGTCTGCACCGGAAGGCCCCAGTCCAGCATGGCGATCAGGGCCCTCGCGTTATAGGCCAGGATAGACGGCCCGCCCGGCGAACCCAGGGCACCGACCAGTCGCCCTTCACGATCGAGAATCAGAACGGGGGACATGGAGGAACGCGGCCGCTTGCCCGCCGCCACGGCATTGGCCGCCGGTGCGCCGTCGGCCCGCAGCGGCGCAAGGGAGAAGTCGGTCAGCTCATTGTTGAGAAAAAAGCCCGCCGCCATCCGGCCCGAGCCGAACACGCTCTCGATCGTCGTGGTCATGCTGACCGCATTGCCCGCTGCATCGACGATGACAAAATGCGAGGTCCCCGCCGGTTCCCGGGTGGCATCCGGCCCGACAAACGCCCCCCCGGGCGGTGTCCCCGCGGTGGCCGCGCCCGTGAGGCCCGGTGCCAGGGCCGAGCGGGCCGCCGTATAATCCGGGTCCAGCAGCCCCTGCACCGGTACGCCCACAAAGGCCGGATCGGCGACATAGCGATCACGGTCGGCGTACATCAGGCGCTGCAGCTGGGCGAAGGCGGTCCAGGCCTCGGCGCTGTCCGGACCCAGGGCGATGTCCGGCGTCCGCTCGGCCATGGCCAGCAACTGCAGCACCGCCACCCCGCTGGACGGCGGCGGCGGGACGCAGATCACATAGATCCGGTAGGGCCGGCACAGGGCCCCCCGCTCGATCGGCGCATAGGCGGCGATGTCCTCGACCGTCAGGGTGCCCGGGCGCGGCTCCTCCGCCACCGTGGCGGCGATCTCGCGCGCGATCCGGCCGCGATAGAAGCCCTCGGCCCCGCCCGCCGCCAGCTCGGCCACGGTCCGGGCATAGGCCGGATTTTGCAGCACATCGCCCGCGACATAGCGCTCGCCGTCCGCGCGGGTGAAATAGGCATTGGCCCAGCGCGTCCGCGCCTGCCCCCGCGTCGCAGCGATGAAACCGGCCAGCCGCGGGCTGACCACAAAGCCGTCTCGCGCCAGCCGTTCCGCATCGCCGAACAGGGCGCTCCAGGGCAGGCGGCCATGCGCCGCCTGGGCCATGGCCAGCATGGCCACGGCCCCGGGCGCGCCGGTCGAACGGCCGCTCAGGATCGCGTCGCCGATCCCCAGCGGCCGGCCGTTCTCGAAGAACAGTTCGGGCGTCGCGGCCGAGGGCGCAGTTTCACGGCCGTCATAGCTTGTCACCGCGCCCGTCCCGGCGTCGAAAACCATCATGAAGGCACCGCCGCCGAGGCCGGATGACTGCGGCTCGACCAGACCCAGCACCGCCTGCACCGCCACCGCGGCATCGACCGCCGAGCCGCCCTCGCGCAGAATCCTCAATCCGGCCTCGACCGCGAGCGGATTGGCCGCCGACACAAACGGCCCGCGCGCCATCGGGGGCTGGACCGCACCGGGCGACGGGGTCACCGCACGCCCGGCGGACGCCCAGGGGCCCGGCAGGCCGCCCGCGCATCCGGCCAGACCCAGCGCCATCGCG
>Ga0247833_1004829_pt1 | contig 16237 bp, 13 predicted proteins | sample LaCruzMarch2015__7_FD_187117 | JGI IMG/M metagenome (GOLD analysis project Ga0247833, IMG submission 187117) | Freshwater microbial communities from meromictic Lake La Cruz, Castile-La Mancha, Spain - LaCruzMarch2015_8m | ecosystem: Environmental > Aquatic > Freshwater > Lake | place: Spain...
ATCCCGCGAACGCGGGGCAAAATCCGCCCGCCGCGGGCGCCCTTCCCACATTCGCACCTTCCCACATTCCCACATCTGCTACCTCATCAAAAATCAAGAATCCAAAATCAAGCATTCAGGATGATCCCGTTCTCTGGGTTTCTCAACAGGACATCCGCGATCCACTCTGGTGGCAATCCCAAAAGCCTGATCTCGTCATTCTCGGTCTCTGGACTCGCCCTAAGTACGACCCCATCCGCCGAGCGGCCCTCTCTGCCACACCCCACGTTGTTGAACGAGCCGATAGCGACGGCATGCGTACTGCCACCTGCGGTCTCCTCACCTACGCTAAACGTCGGTTCGACTACTTCCGTGACCGCACCTACCACTGGCCACCTCTTCTCTCCATCCCTGCCTCACTTTTTTACTCCTTCGCCTCGATTACCGCGACCCCATGGATCGAAGCTCGCTTAGCCCGCACTCTGAAACTGGTCCCAGCCGTGGCGGTAGAAACTCCCCCTGCCACCCTCCTTTGGAAATCCCTCGCTCGTCGCCTTGGTGCCGATCCAGAAAAAATTCACCACGTCCCTCACCCCATTCAGACCGATATCTTTAAGTTCGACCCTGCCATACCCAAGAAGGATCAGATCATCTCCATTGGTCGCTGGGAAACCTATCAGAAGAACCTCCCCCTTCTCCTCAAAACCCTCCGCTACTTTCTCGATAAAAATCCCTCCTGGACCGCACTCGTCGTCGGTGCTGGTCTTCCCGCTAAGTCTCTCCATCCCCGAATCACCTTTCTTCCCCCTCTTTCACCTCCTGATCTCGCCCGCCACATGCAGGAGTCCAAGATTTTTCTCTCATCCTCACGCTACGAAAGCTTTGGATTGGCCGCTAATGAGGCAATTTTGTGCGGGTGCGTGCCTCAAGATGCCTTTAAAAGGCCCGTTTTTTCACCTACCAGACAGATTATCCCGAACACTTCTACACTTGCACCAAGATGCGTTGCTCAAGCGATTCTTGGCATTCTGGCTTTAAGAGACGGCTATTAGGGAGGGCATGGTTTGATAAGCTTCGCTTTAGGTGCATGCTAATTACTTAAGCAATACCGTCTATGGACCCTCAAAATCTTGTTCGTCGTATAATCGAAGTCGGTTTTTTCCTTGGCGCTGTTTTGGTGGCAATTTTTGTTGCACCCAGCAGCCCCTTCCTCGTCATCGGCATTTGTCTCGGGCTATTTGGATTCATAGCCGTGGGCAGGCTGGGGCGAAATATATGGGTGTTATTCCCCATGACTGCAGGACTTTCTGGGACAATAAATCTGATCAAGGGGGGGCTTACCCCACTTCAGCTAGTTTGTATTGTTCTTTTTTTTTACTGCTTTTACCTGATGAAAGCGGATCCAACTTTTCGCATACGCACTGGCCCGATGTGGTTTTTTATCCCCCTTTTCTGCATTACCCTGCTTCTTACTTTCAATTGGCTCAAGGGTCGGGATTTGGGACTTAACGTGTTTGGATCGGTTCGGGTAGGAGGCAAAAACTACATGAACTGTGTGCTGCCTTTCGTCGGCTATATCGCCGCGATTTCAATCCGCCGCCCCAGCTCGAAACATGACATGCGACTGCCTTTATACATTCTCTCCGGATACGTTTTTGATGCTATTATTTTTGTCGCATCAACCTTTGTCCCAGCTGCTGCACCCGCAATCTTTAGAATCTACGATTCCGTTAATATCGAGGCTTTTCAGGCGACTCAGGTCAGCCAAATCAGCGAGATAGGCGCTGGCTATGTTACGCGTTTCGGAAGATCGGGTCACCTTGCGTATGTCCTTTTGGCATGTCTTCAAGCCTATATTCCCTGGAACACCTGGATCCGAATACCCACGCTTCTTTTCGCCCCGGTCATTGCTTTTTTTGCTTTAATCTGCTCACTTATTTCAGGATTTCGCAACTACCTGCTTAGATTCGTTATCGTTACTTTGATTGGTATTTGGCAATCATTTGGAATCTTCTCCCTTTTTCTTGCACTGCCTGCTGTTTCGATTCTCGCCGTGCTGGTTTTTGGTCAGGGCACCATGTTTAATTTGCCCCCTGTTATCCAACGGACCCTCATATTTCTTCCTGGAGATTGGGATAGGGGTATCGCTTTAAGTGCTGAGGGCACGGCCGACTTTCGCAAGGACCTTCGTAGGGTTTATTTTAAGGAGTTTTTTCGGGCGGATAACTTTTTAGGGGATGGCTACCTCTATGACCGGGAAGATTTAGAGTATAGCCAAGAAGAGTTTTGGCGCCGGATGGGCATACGCGGTCCATCGGATAAAGATGATGGAATTCGTAGCTTTATTCGCCGTCGTGCCCACCATGAGGGCATTGTTGATATTCACCATATTCTGGGTCATGTGGGCACAGTCGTTTGGGTTGTTTTTGGTGTGCTCGCCCTGAGTAAGTGCCTCTCCTTTTCACTTGCCCAAGAAGCCAAAATGAATCATACGGCAAACTTTGGGGCGACCCTCATCATTGTTGTTATTCTGACCTACTGGTTTCTTTTCGGTTGCCTCAAGGAAATGATGCCCGAATTATTTGGATTTATGTTCTGTTTTTTTGTCGGCCAAGAAAATCTATTGAGTTGGAAGGCCTCTCAGCGGAGTCGCGTCTCACTGATTAAACCAGCCACTAACCCTGAGGAAAGTCCAGCCCCCCCACTCCATTCTTATTGATCATTTTCCTCTTTTACTTGGGCTGAAGGCTTTTGTTTTCTGAAAATCCCTAAACTTACCAAAATAACAGCAAAGCTAACCAAGCTTGCAACGAGTGAGGCTACGACAAAGTGTTGCAGTGGAACTCCGACTGCCATGGGCGCAAGGGCTGTTTGCAGAATATATGCAGTAATTGCTGATCCAACTAACCAACATAAAAGTTGAATATTCCACTTCCAAGCACCCTTTCCAAAGCTGCGTAGCCCTCCATACATCATAATCGGCGTTGTCCACATCAGGTTGGCCAAGCAACTCGCTGCGGGTACTCCGGCAGTTCCATATTTCGGTATAAGATAAAAATATAATGCGACTTCAAAGAGTGCGCCCAGCGATGTCACTTTTGCCATATTGCCCGCTCTCATTTTCATCAAAAATAGCAGCTGCATGATGCGATTGATTGTAAAAATCACCGCTACGAGCCCCATTCCCACATTAGTTGCGCTCCCTGAAAAATATTCCGGCGCCGTCCACCACACGACAAAAGCCGGATTGACCAAAATGACCCAGAAAAGCAACAGCCCAAGCAAAGGCAAAGTCGCGGAGTACACCTTTCGAAACCCCTTGATCGCTTCGTCCTGTCTTCCCCCCGCCCACTCAAGGCTCCACTTTGGAAGAAAGGCTTCAACGGTGCGTTGAAGAAGCATGGCGAGCTGTACCGACAAACGACTAGTAACCGCAAACCCTGCTGCTTCGGACAGGCTGGAAAATCTGGCAATCAGAACCCCTTGTCCTGCTGTAGTAACTTGGGCGGCTAAATTCAATGCAAACAAACCAATCGAAAAACTGAAAAGCTCCTTAAGTTTTTTCATTTCAAAATATTTCAGTCCAATTAAGAAGCGGACAGGAACTGTACGCCGGGCCGCCACCCAATATGCAAGGGAGCTTATGAGAACAGTAATCGCATAGCTCCAAACATAACTACTTGTTCCTAGCCCCAGGTATAAGAACAAGGCAAATGCAAGCACCATCAGGATTTGGCCCGTAATTCCAACCACGTTAACGTAGAAAACGCGATTGCCAGCGTGCAGAATTCCAATGAATGGCTTAAAGGGTGTTTGAATCAGGTGAATGAAAAGAATGCCCCACCACAACTGACCAGCCTCAGACGCGAGGCTCGAACCAACATGAATAAACTGAAATAAAAAGGGTCCACAAAGTGCTCCTACTAAAAAAATCAAGACACCCTGTGCGTTGATAATGAAAGCGGCGGTCGAAATCCACCGGCTCGCCTCATCGCTAGACTTCCTTGCGATGGGTCCCGCAAAAACCCTTCCCATCGATGATATCACTCCCAACTCCAGAAGATAAAAGTAGCCCATGAGCTGAAACAAGACACCCCATAGCCCAAATTCAGTCGAACTTAGATAATGCGTGGCCAGCTTTAAGCTTATGAGTGATGTTGCCAATCCAATAACGGTTACCCCGTAGGATGAATATGCGGCCCATCGCGTGTGCTTACTTTCTAGCGCATCATCATGAATCGATGCCTTCTCAGGTTGCACGCTCACCAGCTTGCAAGATAGGCTTGGATCGTCACTCCTTTTATAGAACTATAAATCTGTGCGTCTTCTTTTTGTTGTTCAGGGGCAAGGTGAGCAAGACCAGATAGGCTATACAGCAGCCGCCCGCCAACTCTTGGCCGAAGGGTCTCTTGATAATTTGAGCTTCTTTTCCCCCCTTCGCGAGTATTCACAGAGCAACAGCTGGAGGGATGTCTGGACTGCCCTCGTAAAAGAGGCCAAAGCAACTCACCCCACTTGCATTTTTTTTCAGTTTTTAACGTATAATGCCGATCATATTAATATGCTTCTCGATGGGCTGAAGTCGATTCCCTCGAAACCACTGATCATGACTAGTTATGGAGATCCTTTTTCAGGAAGTTTCCTTGGCCCGCATCCTTCATTTTCTTATTTAGAACTAGCTCGAAATGCTGATATAAATTTTGTAAAGGCTTTTGGAAATTGCGCAAAGTATCTTCAAGCCAAAGGCGTATCAAAGTTAGTCTTCTGCCCAGACGGATTTTGCCAAAATCGGTTTTCACCTCCATTGCTTGCCATCACATATAATCCATCATTTGATGTATGTTTTGTTGGCAGTCGGAATATTTCGAATAACCCACTTAGTACCTTCTTTTATTCTGGCCGGACTAGGCAATGTCTAATTGCACTTTTGCAAAAAGAATTTGGAGGTCGCTTCGGACTGTTCGGCCGCGGCTGGGAGGGTTATAAGTCTTGGCAAGGTCCTGTCGCATACGCCAATCAGCTGAATGCGATACGGAGCAGTAGAATTTCTTTCGGTGGATATCCAGGGTCACATGAACTTCTTTACCACTCAGATCGTGTTTTCGCTGCTTTAATTAGTGCTGTACCTTTTATCGATTGGGATGTTCCAGGTCTTTCGTGGATGTTGCAGGTCGGAGAGGACTGGTATCCTGTCTCAACTCCTTCTAAGATGATCAGCCAAATTAAGTTTCTCCTTTCGCAAGACCAGAAGCTCCTTCAAGAAAAAGCCCGTCGTGCAGCCTTAAAGGCCGCATCCCGTCATAGTCATTACCATCGGATGCGCTTTATGGTTCGAACCGCATCCCTTCGGTGGGTAGCTAGGGACACCCGTAAGACCCCGCCCCTTCCTCCTTTTGATTTCTTTCTTCCCGAAGTGGATATTCAAAAGATTCTGCCGCAGATTTTAGTCGGCTGGTAATTTTACATTCTCGCCAATTAAAAACCCTCCCTGACTAGCGCATTTCCTCTTATCATCTTTCCGTGTTGAAAATAATCAAAGTGGCAATGCTTGTTGAAGATGTTCGCAGCATCTCCACCGAAACCACTCCACGATTTGCGAGCGCCCCGCTAGCGCTTCTACAGGGATTTTCCACAGCTGTTCTCCCATTGGAAATTCATGTTGTTTGTTGTGTTCGACCAGGCACCCCGATACCAAGAAATCTTCCTGCAAGTATTCACTATCATTTTCTTCCTGTCCCCAAAGTAGGTTTTTTGCGCACATTGCACTTGGGTTGCTTTTTCTCTTCTCGCCGTCTTCTTCAGCGACTACAACCCGACTTGGTTCATGCTCACGGCACAGAAGCTTGGTGTGCTATTGTCGGCGCACTACTTCCTTTCCCAAAGATCCTTACCGTTCACGGCTATTTGAATGGAATCAATCGCGTTGCCCCTCTCCGACCTTGGCCTCATTGGGCACTCCAACGTCTTCTTGAAAGCATCAGCCTTCCGAAATATGAATCCGTAATCTGTCTTTCCGACTTCATGGAAACATCCCTCAGAGCCAAAACCCGTAGCACAAATCTCATTCCCAACGCAGTTCGCCAAGAATTTTTTTCTACCCCACTATCTCATTCTGATACGGACCCTAAGGTTCTGCGAATCGTCAATATTGGATCCGTGTATCACCTCAAGCAGCAATGCGAACTGATTGAAACTTTGATTCGCTCTCCTCTTGCCCAACGTCCCGTTGACTGCGTCTTTCTGGGTGGCTTGGACGCGACCACACGGTATGGCCAAAAATTTATACACCTCATGAATCTAAATCATCCCAATTTGACCTTGAGGCATATTGATTATTTGCCTGTTCATAGCCTTATCGAACTTTTAGATCACTCCGACTGTCTTGTTCACGTTTCGAAAACAGAATCCTTCTGTTTGGCAGTTGCAGAGGCTCTTGTACGCTCAAAAAAAGTCTTCGCTTTCAACTCGGGCGGCATTCCTTTTGTCTCCCAAGGCTTCCCCACAGCCACCCTGATTCCAAACCAAAATTGGGAAGAACTTTGGTTGGCAGTAGAATCGTGGGCCAAAGTCAAACCCCCCGTACCCACTCCCCTAGATTCTACAGATTGTAGATACTTGCCAAAGGCGATTGCTGAACAACACCTTATATCTTACGTTAAGTTGTTGTCACACAATTAGGCCTGCACGGATTGGGGGCGCTTCATTTTGACAATTATTGTGCTTTCGCAACTCCACCTCTAAGATCATCTCGATGGTCTCCTCATTTTTGCAACGGGCCTTTCGTAGTTTTCTTTATCGTAGTGACAGATTTTGGATTCCCCTTTGGTTGAGGTCATTGGGGCTAGACCTGCAAGGCTCTGTCCACTTTATAGGACTCCCGATAGTTTCTCTTTTTCAAGGCTCTCAAATTCGAATTGGTGCTGGATCACTACTTTGCTCCCGCAGTTTTGGTACAGCGCTTGGCATCACCCACCCTGTGGTTCTGAGAACTCTCACCTCTGAAGCAAAGATTTTGATTGGGGAAAGGGTGGGAATCAGTGGAGGCTCCTTTTGTTCTGCAAAAGAAATTCAGGTTGGGAACGATTGCCTTATCGGGGCGGACGTACTGATTGCCGACACCGATTTCCATCCGCTCAGACCTTCCGAAAGACTCGATTCACAAAAGGCATTCGCAGAGGCTAAGCCCGTCCGAATTATGGAAAATGTATTTATCGGTGCGCGCGTAATTGTCCTTAAGGGTGTAACGATTGGAGCTGGATCGGTCATCGGTGCTGGGAGCGTTGTAACCCAAGACATTCCCGCAGGCTGTATTGCCGCTGGTAACCCCTGCCGTGTTATTCGAGCCAATTTGTGAAAATCGGTATTGCGGGTCCGGTCTCATTGGAACCCTTAAAGCCATGGCTTCCAAAAGACTTCGCTCTTCCCTCCGTCTACTCCTTTCCTCTAATAGGTAGGCTGGCTACAGGGCTACTGACGCGAGGACATGAGGTCACACTTTTTGCAGGGAGTGAGGCTCTTCAAGAGACCCTATCCCTTTCTCTTGGGTCCTTGAGTCTCAAAATTACACCCCGAAGAGCTCGCTGGGCTGCTTACGATTTTTATGCGAAGGAAGTATGTTTTTTAACTGATGCTATGCGAGGCTCCCATTGCGATATCATTCATGCTCACTGGTCCTATGAATTTGCTAAAGCCGCCTTGAAAAGCGGAACTCCGACGCTTATCACAGCACACGACTCGCCATCTCTTATTCCTGGTTTTTATCGTTGGACTCGGGCCTATTTATTTTGGCTTTTTCGCTCACAACTAGGCAGGCAGGTTCTCAATTATTCTCCGAATTTAACATGCGTGTCCCCTTCTTTGAAAAAATCAATTCTGCCTCTTTTGTCTAAAGACAGGGAGGTGCAGATCATCCCGAACGGAGTTGGGACTACACTTTTTCAGATGGGCAAAGTGAGGCTTGCACATCCCAGCCATTCTTGCTCACCCTGCATTTCTTCATGTCTGGAGGGGTTTACTTCACTCAAGAATCCAATCTGTGCACTCCAAGGATTTGCAGCTTTTCGCAATCACTACCCTGCAGCAACTATGATTATGTATGGAGGAGGCTTTGAAATGGGTGGGCCAGCTTACAAGTGGGCGCTAAAGCATCGTCTCGTTAACGGTGTTATTTTTAAAGGGCACACCCCTCAATCGGTCATGCATCGAGAGATGTGCGATAAGTCCACTGTTTTACTTCATCCAGCGCTTGAGGAATCCTTTGGCATGGCACCGTTGGAAGCCATGGCCCTAGGAATTCCAGTCGTTGGCGGAAAAGATTCTGGCGCTATTCCCTACCTGCTGGACCATGGCAAAGCAGGGGTGCTAGTGGATGTGCGATACCCCTTGGACATTTGCGATGCGTTAATCGCTTTGCACAGTGACACCCGAAAGGCACATCAACTCGCTCAGACTGGCTGGGAATTTGCACGCTCACATTTTACCGAAGATCTAATGATCGATCGCTATTTAAACGCTTACACCGAAATTCTTCGGCACTCACCCTCATGAATAGCGCTCCTCTTTCTGTGGCCGTTCTTATGACCTGCCATAATCGCGTTCTCAAAACCTGCAATTGTCTTCAAGCGATTTTTACCCAAAAGCTCGATTCGAATGTTTTACTGCAGGTTTTTCTCGTTGATGATGCCTCTTCAGACGGCACTTCACAGCAGGTTCGGCACAAGTTTCCCCAAGTGCATATGATTCAAGGAAGCGGTAATCTTTACTGGTGTGGTGGCATGCGGCTCGCATGGAGTGTTGCAGCAAAGAGTGACCCTGATTTCTACCTGCTCCTGAATGACGATACCCATCTGCTGCCGAATGCGCTTCCAACCCTTCTTGCCTTGGTTCCCTCCCCCTTAACTAAAGCCATCGCGGTAGGAGCTATATCCGATCCTGAAACAGGAAAAAAGACCTATGGAGTTGTTTCCGAAGGCAGAGAAACTCCGCCTTATGGGGTGCACACATTTAACGGTAACTGCGTCCTAATCCCTCGTTGCGTTTATCAAGACCTCGGCTCTTTCCACTCTACCTATACCCATAGCATGGGTGACCATGATTATGGTTACGCTGCCGCTCGCAAGGGTATCCCTATTTTCGAAACTAAACATTTTATCGGAACATGCCCCTTGGATCACACTGAAAAAACGTGGAGAGACCGCTCTTTATCCGTTTCGAATCGACTCCGTCTCCTGAACTCTCCCAAAGGGCTGCCTTTCCGAGAGTGGTTTGTTTTTTGCAAAAGAAATTACGGGGTCAGTTGGCCAATCAAGTTTCTTGGGCCGACAATTCGAATCTTTTTAGGTATTTGATTCCATGACATCACCACGCCGCTCTGTCCTGATCATTCAAGAGCACCTTCCCCACTATCGAGTCCCTTTCTTTGAGCAACTCCACAAAGATTTATCTGCGCACGGGGTATCTCTCCAACTCATTTTCTCGCCAAAGACCCGTGAGTCTCTGCTTCCCGGCTATCTGCCGTGGGCACTCCCTGTTCCCATTCACTGGTTTGGTTCCATGGGATGGCAGAATGTATTTCCGCATGTGAAAGGAATCTCACTGGTAATTGCTCCCCAAGAAACTAAATATGCAGTGTTACCTCTTTTGATGATTTTGAGAAAATGGGGTGGATGGAAGTTTGCTTTCTGGGGTCATGGGAAAAACTTTCAGTCCACTCATCCAAACTCTTTTTCAGAGAGGTGGAAAAGGCTCCTTTCACGGCGGGCTGACTGGTGGTTTGCCTACAACAACTTAAGTGCCCGTATTGTTCGGGATTTGGGATTCCCTGCAAACAAAACTACCGTGGTGATGAATTCGATAGATACCTCCGCTTTGATTCAAGCAAGAGCTGCCGTCACTCCGTCCCAACAAACCGACTTGCGTAAGGAGTTGGGGCTTTTTTCAAAGAATGTGGGCATCTATACAGGCGGGCTTTATTCGCAAAAGCGAATCTCTTTTCTTCTCCAGGCATGCAGGGTCGTTCGAAAAAAGATTCCTGACTTCGAAATGATCGTAATCGGACGCGGCCCAGACGAGGCCCTAGTTGTTGAAACAGCAAAAAGGGAGCCGTGGCTTCGCTACTTAGGCACGAAAGGTGATACTGAAAAAGCGCCCTACTGGTCGCTGGCCAATGTTTGTCTTATGCCTGGTCTTGTTGGATTGGCTGTTTTGGACTCGTTTGCTTTTGGAGTCCCCATGGTTACCACCGCATACCCATATCACAGCCCTGAAATTGACTATTTGACGCACGGCAAGACCGGATGGATCTGTGATTCTTGGCAAGATCCCATTCAGTACGCCGACGCAATCGCAGATCTTTTAGGCGACTCAAGCCGATTAGCCGCCATGCAGTTGGCCTGCCGAACAGAAGCGGGCCACTATTCTATCGAAAAAATGAGCTCCCTGTTTTGCAAAGGAATCATGGATTGCTTAGGGAACCAGAGACATAGATAAGTTTCCCCGTTGCTTCAGCTCATCCCAATGCGATCTCATATCCATTTTCTGAGAAATCATTTACCGTAAAGTTTTTAGGCCCTACGAATAAAAGCAAACTCTTCGCCACGTGGAGAAACATCGGCTATCTCATAGCCGTTTTCTGTAAGGAGGCGGATCATGTTCTGGGTCTTTTTGATCCCCACTCCTTTCATCCTATGATGAAATTCAACGAGCAACTGTTTGGGGTAGATATGGTCACAAAGAAAATTCTCTAATCCTAAATACTCTCCTCCCTCAATATCCATTTTTAGAAGATCAATGCTTGAATGCCCTAGTTTTTCCATAATTGTCTTAAGAGTATAAACGGGAAGGCTTTGGCCTTTTCCTGGGTAAGAGAAAACTGCGCTTGGGGAGTAGTAGCCCCGAACGTCCGGTTTCCGAAAGGATAATGTTCCATCGAAGTTCCCTAGCCCGTATGGATAAAAAGAAAGTTGTTTATTACTCGTTTGCGTTTTTATCCAATCCGCAGATTCAATAGATGGATCAAAAGCGTGAACTTTACAACCCCTCAAGGCAATAAGCTCTAAATCAAATGAAATATCCGTCCCGACACCGAATGAGTAAACTGTTGAACTGTGATCGATCTTATCTGCCTTACATACCCAACCCCCATAAGGCGTGCCAAGGCGTATTAATCCTTTGGCTTCAGCGTTCTTATTTGGAAGGGTAAAGAAATCTTTTCCCTGAAGCGCATAGAAGTACCTTTTTAATCTCCGCGCCAAGCGAAGAAGATGCCTGTTTTTCCTCACAGCCTTTTGTCTTTATCTTTCAATTGTATTTCTTCGGGTTGACCAATTCAAACATTGCGATTGTAGAAAGCAAATTGGGTGAGAGTGAGACGACTCCAGGTATCGCAAGTCTTCCAAAATAGGCGCTCTTTTTTATTTCCAGTCCTTTCTTTTTTACAAGTTCCTTAAAGTCGCTAATCGAGAGCTGGTGAATATGGCCCGTATTCCACCAAGCATGACCAAACAACATGGCTCTAGGCATTCTTCCAAAGAAAATGAGTTCAAGTCGATTGCGTAGATTTGCAAAGTTAGGAAATGAGACAATCTGTCTTGTCGCTACACGACCCATTTCCGATAAAAGTTTCTCTGGATACATTACCATCTGCAAGGTGACGTTACAGACTGCATAATCGAAGGCGTCATCTTCCCAAGGTAATGCTTCATCGATCCTGCCTTGCCGAACCTTCAGCCCCTTGGATCTGCACACTTCAACTCCAGAAGGGCTAATTTCAATGCCCTCCACCAGTGCTTTTTTCCTCTCCACTATTAACTTCAACAGCGAACCTTCCCCACAACCAAGATCCAAGACTCTGGATCCCTCTGGAATCCAATCAACAATCTTTGAGAACTCCTCCCGATGCGCCGATCGGTCAGCTTTATATTCGTACTCACGATTGTCTCCCATGCGGTTAAGTCCTGAAGCCATTTATGGCTCGGCAAACATGCTGGATGTCCTCGGGCGTATGAAAGATCGAGATTGGTAAACTTAGCTCCGTCTCGTGAATCAAGTCGGCGACGGGAAATGGCCCACCCGTTAATTTGCCGCTCATTGCCTTTTGTCTTGCTGGAGGCACGGGATAATGAACCTCTGTTTTAACTCCCTCCCGTAGTAAGTACTCTCGGAGGGCATCCCGTTGCGGATGGCGAACCGCATAGATGTGGAAGATATCGTGAAACGCCAAATCGCGATGTGGTAACACTAGCTCTGCTAGTTTGAGTTCTTGAAAATAAATGTCCGCCAAGCTTCTTTTTTTTCGGTTGAAATCATTTAGCTGGTACAGCTTTACGCGAAGAATTGCTGCTTGTACTTCGTCGAGGCGTGAGTTGACCCCCAAAAGATCGTTGTGATATTTCTTTTTCGATCCGTAATTTCGAAGCGTGCGGATTTCATCCGCTAGATCCTCTCGATTCGTGACCACTGCCCCGGCGTCGCCTAGTGCTCCCAAGTTCTTTGTGGGATAAAAGCTGAAAGCCCCCGCATCTCCCCAAGTCCCAGCTCTTTTGCCGCTCTGCATCGCTCCATGCGCTTGTGCGCAATCCTCCACGATCTTCAGCCCATATTTTTCGGCGAGTCTTGTTAGACCTTTCATGTCACTAATTTTTCCATACAAATGAACAGGCAAGATGACTCGGGTTTTTTTTGTAACTAATTTTTCCGCCAAATCGGGGTTCATGTTGTAGGTTTGAAGATCCGGTTCCACAAGAATGGGTGTTAAGTCCGCTTCTAAGATCGATAGGATCGGTGCAATATAGGCGTTGGATGGCACTAAGACTTCGCTGCCAGGGGGCAGGTGCAGAGCCCGCAGCGATAAGGTGATCGCGTCGAGTCCAGAGGCAAGGCCTACGCAATATTTTGCTCCGCACCAATCGGCAAACTCTTTCTCAAAGGCCGCCACTTCCTCCCCTAGCACAAACCAGCCCTTATGGAGTACTTTTTCAAACGCTTTGCAAATGTCGTTTGCATACGGCGCATTACTCTTCCCTAAATTGTCGTATTCAATCATCTTTCGGGATATGCCTCGTCAATGTAGTCGTTGACATCATATGGCTCGGAAGCAAGGACAAGCAAAACGCAATCTTCGGTAAAAGCATCCATGGTGTGCCAATCAGCCGTCTCTAAAATTAACCCCTTTCGGGGGCTGTCCAAATGGTAATCTTTCTTCTCATGGCCATCGTTTACATGAATCACCACTTTCCCAGAAACGGCCACAAGAAATTGGGCGTTTTTTTTATGCCGATGTCCTCCACGCAATCCCTCAGCGTGGTGAATAAAATAAACCCGCCGGATCGGGAATTTAACTATCTTCTCTAATACAGACAGCTCTCCCCGCGCGTCGCCAAATGTTGGAATTTCAACTATTTTTGCCATCTGTCCTCCCTAATCAGCAAGAGCTTTGCTCAGCGGCATATAGTGGTTCTTAAAGTTAGGGTTGAGAAGTGAATAAGTTAGGGCAGCTGCTTTTTTAAGTTTTTTCGGTGCGGTGATGGCCAATGGATTAGCATGTGGATATTCACGGGTGATCTCTTTTGCGATCTCCAGTAATTCCTTAATGTAAGGCTGGTAGATGTTTTTCAGCACATTTTCATTAATATCATACCCCCCAGCAACGCGCTTAATCCGACTTTTTGTAAAGAATCGCATCTCGTGAAAGTGAAAAAAGATTAAGGGGCCTTCTGTATTGTCGGAAATATCACGCACTGTCCATCTTCCCTCAGCCTCAGGGATGATGGAGTAATTCTTGCAATTCCATGGGGCAAGCCCAACTCCAGGTCCATCAAGCACTTTCACGCCTTCAAATCTTTCGGGCCAATCATCCAGATACTTTTGATCTCCAAATTTTCCCGCTTCAACTCTTGCAAAGCACCAATCAAGGCATTTGTCCCGCCACCACCGTAAAACACTGAGTCCTTTCTCATTGTTCCGAATGGTTACATATTGAACGCAGTAGACTCCGTGAATTCTGCTTTGATCATACTCCGCCGCATAGCTGTGGGGCGTAATGCCGATTGAAGCATCTTCCATTCTCGCTTCCAGTTTTTGCGCTGCGTCATAAAAATAAAGATCTGCATCGAGATAGGTACAGCAGGTCAGCCCTATTTTTGTTAGGGAATACAGAAGCACTGAAGATGCGCAGGTCCAGTAATACTCAGCGCGAGTTCTCTGCCCCTTAACATGTAAAAGTTCGGAATCTTCAAACTCGTTTTTCCTTATCACAACTAAGTCAGGATCTCTCATTTTTTCCAGATAATCAGCGCAAAAGTCATCCATCGCAAAGACATGTAAGCGGAAGGGCCTCTTCTGGCGCTTTAGCGAGGCAAAGAGTGCTAGCCCCTTCGCAAGAAATCCTGAGTCAAATAGCGTGCAGGCATTGAAGATTTCTGATGAATCTTGTGGAAGGGTTTTTCGGTAAAGACTTGGATCAAGGGTTTTCTCGATTACTTGGGCAAAGGAAAGTTTCCAGCGTTTCTTGTTGTTTCTCTCCAGCAGCTTTTTTTGGCCTGCAACCCCAGCACTAATAACCAGCTCGGGTTTCTGGATGTAGTTTTCTATTTTTTGAGCCAAGTCACTGGCTGAAGCTGTGTCAAACAATAAGCCCCCCTGGCTGTCTTGCAGGACCTCCTTCATCGCGCCAATTCGGCTGCCAATAAATGGCCTACCATGTTCCCATGCCTCAAGAAAGCTTAAGGGATAAGGCTCAGGCCAAATTGAGGGAATGATTGAAAAGGATGAGTTTTCCCAAAGCTCTTCTTGCTTTGAGCGTGGGACAAATCCGAGCCACTTAACATTCGAGAGTTCAAGCTCGTCTGCCAGTTTTTTGAGCTTTGTTTCTTCTGGCCCACTGCCTGCGATCCAAAGCTCTCGGTCTTTGTGTCCCACGAGCGACCACGCTCTGAGTAAAACTTCTACTCCTTTTTCAGCAGAAAGACGCCCCAGAAAAAGGATGGCTCCCTTGGGGCTTGGTTTCGGGTAATTCTGTCTGGATTCATGGAAATAGGGAAGGACATCAATTCGCGATGAAGGGAGGCCCATTCGGATATGAATATTTTTTAGATTTTCACTGGGGGCGACCCATCGTCTAACTTGCCTTAATACGTCATCATTACGCATTTTTTGTAAAATCGCTCCCATCCATCCACTTGTAATACGGCTGTCTCGCCAGCAGCCAGTCGTCAATGCGGGCAAAAAATTGCCTTGGGCACATCGTTCACACGCTTTTCCATGATTCAAAAAGTACCCATTAACGCAACTCATTCTGTAGTTATGCAAAAAGTGCACGACTGGAACCTTGAGCCTTTTGGCTGTTGCAAAAACAGCGGGCGAAAGAGCCGGAAATACATTATGGACAATCCATAAGTCATGCTGGTTTTGTTGCTGCATGCTTGTCAGCTCTTTTGCGACCCTCGAGTTATAGAAAGTTTTCCAAGGTAGTTTTAATCTTTTGCTAAGTCCGCCACTTAACAATTTTTCGGTGGACCCGGTGTATCGGGACATCTCATAGTCTTCGGACATGGCATTTTCAATCTCACCCGCAATATATTCTTCGCCTCCGTATAGCAAATAACGGGAGAAGATTTGCAATATTCTTAATCTTTTCAATTACTCTAATTATGTTAGCACTTTGATTCAGCACAAGCTTCTATCTTTTAAGTGTTTTGGTCGATCGAGACCCATGCTCACTTACTTCTTTTGATTCGCGGCTTTCCCCGGACATTCGCTTCTTATGTTCCCCTGCATGTACAACTCCCTTGGCCTATTGGTCTCCATCAAGATTTTTAGACTGCGCCGATAGCTGCAATGCCCATCAAGGATCCGACCTCCTTCACGAATTTGCTCTGCACATAATTTGTCGCTGTTTTTTCTTCCTGCTCTGTCGATCTCCAGCTACTCAACCTAAGCAGTCCCCGCCTTTAAATTATCCCTTATTCCTTTGAAAGTTCGGCGCATCTCGCTCCTGCGAGTGCGGAGTTAGCTCTGAGAAGTGCCTGAGCCCCTAACCCATCCGCAATCTTGATCCCCAGAACGGATTCGCCCATCTCGCTGAAAAATGTTGGCGCCTCTCCAACTCGGTTTTTGTAAAAATGTCGTAGCTTTCTCTTTTCGGAAAATATTTCCCTTCAAGCAGTTTTCGAAGCCGATGCATCAGCTTCCATAGAAATGCTGTACTTCTTACACATGGGTGTAATCGGCACCGAATTGCATCTGCTTCCGCCAATCCCTC
>Ga0247833_1004843_pt1 | contig 16206 bp, 13 predicted proteins | sample LaCruzMarch2015__7_FD_187117 | JGI IMG/M metagenome (GOLD analysis project Ga0247833, IMG submission 187117) | Freshwater microbial communities from meromictic Lake La Cruz, Castile-La Mancha, Spain - LaCruzMarch2015_8m | ecosystem: Environmental > Aquatic > Freshwater > Lake | place: Spain...
GTTCTCGACCGCGATCCTGCTCGAGCCGGGCTGGATGCCCGACGCAGAGCTCCGCGGCCGCCGCCCGCGCCGGCCGGAGGACCTGTTCGGCTCCTGGCCGCCGCCATGATCCGTCCCCCCTGCCGCCGCCCGGCCGCTCCCCGCGGGCTGACGCTCGTGGAACTGCTCGTGGTGATCGCGGTGCTGGCGGTACTGATGTCGCTGCTGCTGCCGGCAGTGGGTGCTGTCCGGGCGGCCGCGATCCGCACCGACTGCGCCGCCAAGCTGCGAAATCTGGGCCTGACGGTGCTGGCGGGCGTCGAACTCGACCGCGTCTTCCCCTTCGCAACCCACGGCGGCGCGAGGCCCGGCCGCACCTGGTACGACCTGGTTCGGTCGGGCACGACCGGGCCGGCCTTGGTCTGCGCCGCCCAGTCGCCCGGCGACCTGGCCGCCGGGCCAGGAGGCGCGATCCTCACGGCGGCCGACTACGGACCGGCCGGAAACGCCCGGGGGGACTACGCGGGCTTTCCCTACAGCTACGCCCCGAACGAGCACTACCTGGTTCGCAACGACCAGTGGATCCAGCGGCGACCGCCGCGGCTGGACCATGTGGAACAGGCGGCGACCACGATCATGTTCAGCGACGGTGACCACGGCATCTACCCGCACTGGCAGGGCTGGCGGACGATCCGGTTCCGCCATGCCGGGCAGGTGAATATCGTGTTCATGGACGGCCACGTCGGGTCCTGGCCCATCACCGACTGCCTCGCGCCGGCGCCCAATCCCCGCTGCCTCGTGGAACGGCCCACGGGCAAGCCCCCTTACTGGCTGCTGCCGACCGCCGTCTACACGGAGGGCTCGCCATGATCCTGCTCGTCGATCTGCCGCTCGTCGCCGTTGCGGCCACCGTCCTGACACTTCGCCGGCCCAGGCCGCAGGCCGCCGCCTGGGCCGGCGGCCTGCTCGTCGCCCTGGCCGCCGTACGGTTCGGCCTGGCACTCGTGCCGCCGGCGGTCGATCCGCTCGTGGCCTCCCAGGGCCACCTGCAGACCGAGGCGGGGGCGATGCTGGCGGCGCGGCTCGGCCAACTGCCCGGAGTCTCCCGCGTGCTCGTGGTGCATGGGCCTGACACGTTCGCCAACCGGGCCCGCCGGGCCGGCCTGCGGACGGCCTGGCCACGGGCAACGCTCGAGGCGATCGATCGCGAGGCGCCAATCCAGTTTGGAGCGATCGCCTGGTCGGCGGCCGAACTGGATGCCGTGATCCGGGAGGCCGGCCACGTCGATGCCGTCATCTCCCTGGTTGGGCTGCCGGCCCGAGAGCCCCGCGCCGACAACTGGCCGCCGCTGCTGGTGCTCGACGCCCAGCTGGATGACCAGCCGTCAGGCTGGGAGGATTGCCCCCGCCTCGTGGGCCGACTCGTTCCCCGCCGGATCCCTGCGGCGGCCGGGCTGTTCGAGTGGGCACAGCCATGAGGGGGTAACCCGGCACCCGGATCCGCCTGGCACGTGCGGTCGACTCACGGGGTGCCGCGATTGGGCCGCCGCCCGGCGCCGCCGGCCCGCGGCTTCCCGGTCGCCTCGTCCACCACGATCTCCAGGTAGTTGGCCTTGCCCGGTTCGATCGTGAACACGAGGCCGGAGGTCTCGTAGCGGCCGTGACGGGGATGCACGTCGAGGATGTGGTGGTGCTGCTCGAGCGGGATGTGCTCGGTGTTCACCACCTGCACGACGATCGCACGATGCCGCCCGGCCACCGCGCCGTCGCCGTCGTGGAACGTCGTGAGGCGAAACGATCCATCCTGCTCGATGATGCCGCTGGCGACCGGCCCGCCCGGCTCCGCCGTCAACTCCACCATCCCGAACGTGGCCCGACGTCCATCCTTGGCTTGAACGTGGCCCCGCACCGGCTGGATCAAGCGGTCTCCCCCGCAGCCGCCCGCGGCACCGAGCAGACAGCCGGCCGTGAGCAGGGCGGCCCATCGGCGCCCCCCGGCCGGCCGGGACGGATCCCCGCAGGCGTTCCACCGACGATCAGTAGTCGGTGGTGCGGTTGCCATCGTGGCGGTTGCTCAGCGAGCCAAGCACGGTGGTGGAAATCTGGTCGCTGACAGCGCGAACGCTGCCGTCGGCCATCACGAAGTGGCAGACCTCCTGATGCCAACTGCCGAAGGAGTAGACGCCGGCACTCAAGTCGTTGACGGAGCGGGCCAGTTGGGCGCCGGGGCCGGCCAGCCGCGACGCGAAGTGGAACGAGTTGCCATCGTAGACCGAGCCGTCGTCGGGCAGGATGCCCAGCCGCGTCATGGGAACGTGCCGTTCGCCCGCCAGGAAAGTGTTGCTCAGTCCGTCGCTCACGTTGTGGATCCGAATCCGGTCGATCCACTCCGTCGGCTTGCCAGCCACGCAACGGGCCCGGCTGGTGATCAGCACTCCGGTGCCGTTGCCGCCGTAGTAGAAGTCGGTCGCCGCACCGGTGGCCCCGGGCGACAGGTCGCCGTGGTTGCCGGCGTAATCCCCCAGGGCTCCGGTCACGGTGGCCGATGGCCGTGGCCCCGGTGGCGGGTCGGAAGGATCGTTCGGCGGCAGGGGATCGTCTCCCGGAGGATTCGGGTTGTCGGCCGACGGAGGCCGGGGCCGGCCGCTACACGTCGGGCAGAGCATCATCATCGCCAGCCGCGGCTGACGCACCTCAGCCGCCGAGGCGGCCAGTTCCCTCGGGCCGGCAGCCGCCTGCCCGAGGCTTCTCCGCGTGGGGCACACGTACACCGACACCGGCATGGCCCGCAGGGCATCGGCGTGGTCCGCGAATGGTTCGTACACGTTCCAGCGGTCCGCGGCACGCTCCTCGAGAAAGGGGAGCAGATGCACGAACCAGGTCGGCTCCTGTCCGCCGCAGGCATGCTGCGGGGCGTCACCCGGCCGCGGCACGATCCGGGCCGGCGGGAAGGCGCGGTACGCGGCGTGAAAGGCATGCGTCGCGATGCCGATCTGGCGGAGATTCTGTTTACAGGTGGTCGCCCGGGAGACCTCGCGGGACTGCTGGATGGCCGGCAGCACAAGCCCCATCAGCAATGCGACGATGGCCATCACCACCAGCACCTCGACCAGGGTCATTCCGTGCCGGGACGGGCGGTGTCGGTGGATCGTCTTGCGATGCATGGGCCGTGCCTCGAACCGCCGGTTCACCCCGGGCCCGGATCACCGGATCCGCACTCTTTCAAGCCGCCTTCCCAACACTGCGACAAGCATACATCATAAATCACTCCCTTGGGGGGTGCAACGTTTGGGTCGCCGCGTCGCGGGTAGGCCCAGCCCGTCATTCGTCGCGACTGCCGGGGAAGTTCTTGGGGTCGAACCGGGAGAGGTCGATGCCGCCGCGGCCCTCCTCCTCGAGCAGCTTCATCCGCATCTCCAGCCGTTCGATCCGCCGGGCCAAGATGGCCGGCGACTCCTGCGAGGGCGCAGCCGGTTTGACGCGGGGCACGGTCGGGTAGCCCAACTGCCGCTGCAGCGCCGCAAAGAAAAACAGCGGTTCCTTGCCGCGGTTGGCCCGCGCGATCCGTCCCTCCTTCTCACCAAACAGGATCGCCCGGTCCGGCGCGGGCTCCGCGCGGCCAGCCAGGAGCGCGTCCCGCTTTTCCAGCCGCCAATACTCCGGGCTCCGCACAAACACGAGGTCGGCCAGGTCGATCAGCCCCACCTGCCGTGCCACGGTGGTGATCCAGGCCCGCCAGTCGGCGTCAAAGATGTTGTCGTCGGCCACGGCGGCGAGACCCCGGCCGTAATCGAGCCGGTTCCGCGACAGGCACTCGAAGCGGTAAAAAAATAGTCCTTGCGGCGTAACGCCCTCGGCGCGGTAGGCCGCCTCCCGCTCGAGCATCGCCAGCGCCGTGCGGATGTCGAACCGCCCTCCCTCGTCCTCGGCCCTGGCCATCACGAAGGTTTGAAACGCGGTGAAGTAGTGGGGCAGCCGCGCGAACGCCGTTGAGAGCGTGCCGACCAACTTGAGCTCACCGACGAGGTAGTCGATCGCCAGCGGCAGCTTTGACGTGGCGAGCACCTCCTGGCCGATCGCGGCGAGCGCCTCCTGGGAGGCTATTCCGGCCACGATCCGCTCCCCGAACGACCGAAACAGGTACGTCTGTTCGATGTATTCCTCGCGGTCGAGCATCGGCGGCCTACAGCTAAAAGAAAGGTGGCTGGGAAGCGGCAATTTTCGGCGGCCCGCTCGGCCATCCTATAATCAATCAAGCGTCGCCGGGAGCGGCGTCCCCGCTCGGCCAGGCCCCATGCCCGTTCACTTCTCCACGATTGACGACGCCGTGGCCGCCATCGCCCGCGGCGAGGTGGTGATCGTCGTCGACGCCGAGGATCGGGAAAACGAAGGCGACTTCGTCTGCGCGGCCGACGCCGCCACGCCGGCAATCGTCAACTTCATGATTAGCCGCGGCCGCGGCCAGGTCTGCCTCTCGATTCTGCCCGCTGTCGCCCGGCGGCTCGAACTGCCGATGATGTGCGAGACCAACTCCACGCCGCTGGGCACCGCCTTCACCGTGCCGGTGGATCACGTCTCCTCCCGCACCGGGATCACCGCCGCCGAGCGGGCGACCACGATCGCGGCAATCCTCGATCCGACCACCGGGCCGACTGACTTCGTCCGCCCCGGCCACCTGTTTCCGCTGCTGGCCAAGGAGGGGGGCGTGCTCCGGCGGGCGGGCCACACCGAGGCGGCGGTGGACCTCGCCCGGATGGCCGGCCGCCCGTCGGCGGGCGTGCTCTGCGAGATCCTCGATGCCGAGGGCAACCGGGCCGACCGCGAGACGCTGTTCGCGCTTGCCGCCGAGCACGACCTCGAGATCATCTCCATCGAGGAGCTGATCCGTCATCGCCGCTCCCGGGAGAAGCTCGTCGAGCGGATCGCCGAGGCCGATCTTCCCACGAAGTACGGCCGCTTCCGCATCATCGGCTACGGCGTGAAGTTTGAATCCCAGCAGCCGCTGGTGCTCCTGCTCGGCGACCCCACGAAGGTGGCGGCGCCGTTGGTTCGGCTCCACTCGTCCTGCTTCACCGGCGACCTGCTCGACAGCCTGCGCTGCGACTGCGGCGACCAGCTCCGCATGGCCCTCGACATGATCGGCCGTGAGGGCACCGGGGTAGTCGTGTACCTCCCCCAGGAGGGCCGGGGCATCGGCCTGATGGAGAAGCTTCGGGCCTACGCACTCCAAGACCAGGGGCTCGACACCGTCGAGGCCAATCTGGCCCTCGGCTACAAGGCCGACGCCCGCGACTACGGGGTCGGAATCCAACTGCTCAAAGACCTCGGGCTCTCCAAGGTGCGCCTGCTCACCAACAACCCCAAGAAGACCGACGCCTTCATCTACGGCGGCTTCGACCTGGAGGTGGTGGACCAGGTGCCGATCCTGCCGCCGGTCAACGAACACAACGAGCGCTACCTCGCCACGAAGCGGGAGAAGCTCGGCCACCGGTTCCCTGACTGACGCACGTTATGCCCCGCGGTTGACCAGGTCGCTGCGGCCACCGTAGCATCGCTGTTTTCCCGGCCCAAAACCCTGGGAGCCAGGCATGCCGGCCCGCTGTCCGTGTTTTCGCCCGCCCGGTCGTTTGGCCAGTGGCCTGGCCTGTTTGGTGGCCCTCGGCGTGGCGGCTGTCTGCCTGGCTGGCTGTGGCGGCAAGGCCAAAGAGTCAGACCTCAAGCCCGAACCGGTGCTCACCCAGCCGGAACCGGAGAACCCGCCTCCGGCCGCACCCCAGCCGACACCTCCAGCCCAGGCTGTCGCCAGCCCGTCGGCAACTCCGCCCTTCGCTCCGCCGCCGCTGGAGGCGCTCGACCGCGACACGACGTGGATCGACCGGCCCGTGCGCGACGCCCGCACTGAACTGGCGAAGGAACTCGAGCAGGAGCCGGCCCTGGCCACCGCGGCGGAGGCGCTCGCCCTCACAAACGACTCGGTCGAAACGAACGCCCAGATTCTTTCCGGCCTCGGCCGGCTGCCCGCACCGGGGCAAGCCGACTATGCCGTCCGGATCGACCGCCACCTGCCGGTCGATCTCAACAGCACCAACCCGATCTTGGCGAGCTCCGCGGCCGAGCAGGACGTGCTCGGTCTGACCGGCTTCGGGCTGTTCTCCTTCGACCGCCGCCTCGATCCCTTTGCCGCCGCCGAGACTGTCGAGACCTGGCAGACGAGCGTCGACGGCATGCTCGACAAGGTCGTGCTCCGCGGCGATCTCGTCTGGAGCGACGGCCAGCCGATTACGGCCCACGACGTGGCCTTCAGCTACAGGCTGATCATGGACGAGCGTGTACCCGTGCCAGCCGTCCGCAGCGGCACCGACCAGCTCCGTGGCGTTCACGCCTACACCGACCGCACGCTCGTCTTCTTCCACAAGGAGCCACTGGCTACCAACGTCTGGAACATCAACTTCCCGGTCATCCCCCGGCACGTCTACGGCCCGACCTGGGAACAAGACACCACCCTCAAGGACAGCCCCCGGCACGTCGAGCTCGAGGCCAAGCCGGTCTGCGGCGGCGCCTACGAGATCGTGGCGCGGATCCGCGGCCAGGAGATCGTGCTCAAGGCCCGTGAGAGCTGGCACACCGTCGGCGGCAAGCAGGTGCGCGACAAGCCCTTCTTCGGCGAGATCCGCTTCCGGATTCTGGAAGATCCCAATACCGCTTTGCTCGCGCTCAAGAAGGGGGAGATCGACGAGATGGCCCTCACGCCGGAGCAGTGGACCACGCAGACCACCGACGCCGACTTCTACGCCAGGAACACCAAGGCCACCGCTCCAGAGTGGGTCTCCTTCCACTTCGGCTGGAACACGAAGAGCCCTTATTTCTCTGACCGCCGAGTCCGCCGGGCGATGGGCCACGCCTTCGACCACGAGCGGATGCTGGACACGATTTGCCGCGGGCTCTACACGCCCTGCACGGGCTGCTTCCATCCCTCGGCCTGGATGGCCACGAAGAAGCCGCTCGAGCCCTACCGGCAGGACCTCGACCGGGCCGAGGCCCTGCTCGACGAGGCCGGCTGGATCGACCGCGATAACGACGGGATCCGCGACCGTGAGATCGACGGGGAGAGCGTGCCGTTCGAGTTTACCGTGCTCTCCAGCCAGCAGCCGATCGCGCTGGAGATCTGCACGCTCCTGCAGCAGAGTCTCGATCGGATCGGCGTCCGGGTGAACGTCAAGCCCACGGAGTTCACCGTGCTCCAGCAGTTGCTGCTCGAGAAGAAGTTTGACGCCGCCTTCGGCGGCTGGGGCGCCGGCGCCGACCCTGACACATCCTCCAACATTTGGGCCACCGGTGAGGGCCGCAACTTCGGCAGCTACTCCAATCCCGAGGTTGACCGCCTGTTCATCGAGGGCCGCACCGAGGTCGACCGGGCCAAGCGGGCCGAGAAGTATGCCCGGATCCAGGAACTCCTCTGGGAAGACCAGCCCTCTACCTGGCTCTACTGGCGAAACAGTTTTCATGGCTTCTCGAAGGACGTCCGCGGCTACGTCTTCAGCCCCCGCGGACCGTTCCACTATTCCCCCGGCTTCGGCAGCCTCTGGACGCCCGTGCCATGAGCGGTCGCGAGTTGATGCACCGCGAGGAGCCGCCCATGCCATGTCGCCGGACGTTCGCTGCGGCCATCCTGGCCTCCGCTCACTCCATGCTGGCTTCGCTTCGGCATCCTGCCTGCGCTCGCCATCAAGGCCGGCTCCATTGGCATGGGCGGCCCCTCGCTCCCGCCAAGCTGGCATCGGCAGGCCTGGGGGCGAGGGTAGGGCCATGATCCATCATCTCCTGCGTCGGCTGGCGCTGGGGCTGGTGACGCTCGTCTTGATCTCATTCCTGGTCTACGGGCTGATCCGTTCGATCCCCGGCACGCCGCTGACGGTGGCCGTGGCCCAGACCGACCCCAGCCGCCGGCTCAACCCCGCCGACCTGGAGCGGATGAAGGCCGCCTACGGACTCGACAAGCCCTGGCACGAGGCCTATTTCGTCTGGCTCGGTAACGTCCTGCGGGGTGACCTTGGCCGCAGCATCTCCCGCAAGGCGCCCGTCACGCAACTGATCGGCGAGCGAATCGGGCCCACGCTCGCACTCTCGGCCGGGAGCCTGCTGCTCACGTGGGCGCTCTCGATCCCGCTGGGCCTGTATGCCGCCGGCCGGAGCGGCTCGGCTGACGAGCGGGGCGTGAGCCTCGTGCTCTACATGCTCTACTCCGTGCCCACGTTCGTGGCGGCCCTGGCCTTGCAGCTGGTGTTCTCGGTCTGGTCCGAGGGGAAACCCTGGGAGCTGCCCCTGTTCGGCATGACGAGCGGGCTGCCCCACGCCTCCCCGGCCGCCTGGCTCGCCGACGTGGCCCGGCACGCGATCCTGCCGCTGGTCTGCATGACGTATGTGAGCCTCGCCTGGTACTCCCGGTTCATCAACACGAACCTCCAGGAGGTGCTCCGCCAGGACTTTATCCGTACCGCCCGGGCCAAGGGCGCGGGGCCGGTCCGGGTGCTGGTGCACCATGCCTTCCGCAACACGCTGATCCCGCTGGTCACGCTGCTGGGCCTGTCGCTGCCGGCCCTGCTCGGGGGCTCGGTGATCGTCGAGCAGATCTTCACCTGGCCGGGCATGGGCCGGCTGTTTTTCGAGAGCCTGCGGGAGCGTGACTATCCCACGATCATGGGCCTGACGCTCCTGTTCAGCCTGCTCACGCTGGCCGGCCAACTACTCGCCGACACGCTCTACGCCTGGGTCGACCCGCGGGTGAGTATGGAATGACAGCCGCCGACCCGACACCCGCGCGGCCCCGCGGCTTCTGGGCCGAGGCCTGGAACCATTACCGGCGGATGCCGCTTTCGATGGCCGCGCTGGTGTTCGTCGGCCTGCTCGGGGCGATCGCGCTGTTGGCGCCCGTGATCGCCGGCACCAAGCCGGTGGTCTGCCGCTACCAGGGGCGGATCTATGTGCCCTGCCTGGCCTATTACAACCGGGCCTGGGAGCCGGTGGTGTTCGCCGCCGACAAGTTTCGCGGGGAGTATCCGCGCAACCTGCGCCAGAAAGATCCCGCCAGCTGGGCGGTGTGGCCGCTGGTGTTTCAGGATCCCTACCGGGCCGTTCGGGCCGACGAGTGGCCCGGACTGCCGGCCAATCCGGCCCGCGACCAAGGCCGGCCCAGCCGCCGCAACCTGTTTGGCACCACCCAGGCGGGCGTCGACGTGTTTGCGAAGATGGTCCACGGCACGCTCGTGGCCCTGCTCGTCGGCTTCGTCTCGATGGGGATCGCAGCCTCGATCGGGATCACGGTGGGCGCGTTGGCCGGGTATTTCGGCGGCTGGGTCGATGCGCTGGTGAGCCGGGCGACGGAGGTGGTGATGTGCGTCCCGGCGCTGGTCTTGATCCTCGCGCTGTTGGCGATTGTCGAGCAGCCGACGATCTGGAAGATGATGGCGGTGCTCGGCCTGACGGGCTGGACGGGCATCTCACGGCTGATGCGCGGGGAATTCTTGCGGCTCAAGTCGGCGGAGTTCATCACGGCCGCCCGGGCCGTGGGCGCCGGCCCGGGCCGGATCATCCTTCGCCACGTGCTCCCCAACGCCCTGGCCCCGGTGATGGTGCCGATCACGTTCGGGATCGCCGCGGCGATCCTGACCGAGAGCGGCCTGTCGTTTCTCGGTTTCGGCCAGCCGCCGCCATCGGCGAGCTGGGGGTCGCTGCTCAACGACGCCCGCTCGAATCTCAAGATGTGGTGGCTGGTGTTCTTCCCTGGTTTGGCGATCTTCCTCACGGTGCTGGCCTTCAACCTCGTGGGCGAGGGGCTGCAGAAGGCCACCGACCCGCGGCTCCGGGAGGCGCGGAAGTGATACTACTCGGCTCTGGTTTCGGAGAATCGACTCAGGTGTGCCGGGGTAGCCCGTGCCATCTCGCCGGACGCTCCCTGCGGGCATCCTGCCCTCCGGTCGCTCGATGGAAACCTCGCTTCGGCATCCTGCCTGCGCTCGGTTTCCAACGCCGCTCGATTGGCACGGGCTACCCCTGGCGGTCTTGTGATGCGCCGTGTGGATCACTGGTTGCCACTGCGGGCACGAACACGGCCGCCTGGAAGTGCGGCCGGCGGCCGGAGGGCCGCCAAGCCCGCCGGGGCCAGGGATGGCCCGCCGGGCGTAAAACCAGTTTCCAACGCCGCTCGATTGGCACGGGCTACCCCGTCGCCCCATGGAAAGACCACTAGTGCCGCTGCTCGAGATCCACGACCTCGTGACCGCGTTTCACACGCCGGCCGGCCGGGTGCCGGCGGTGGACGGCGTGTCGCTTTCGATCCCGCGGGGTGGGGCGGTCGGGCTCGTCGGCGAGAGCGGCTGCGGCAAGAGCGTGACCGCGCTGAGCGTGCTCGGGCTCGTGGCCGCGCCCGGCCGGATCGAGCGGGGACAGATCCTGCTCGAGGTCGAGGGCCGGCCACTCGAGCTCGTGGGCCTCTCCGAGAGCCGGCTGCGGGGGGTGCGCGGCGGCCGCGTGGGGATGATCTTCCAGGAGCCGATGACGAGCCTCAATCCCGTGTTCACGATCGGCAGCCAGGTGGCTGAAGCCGTTCGGCTGCATCGCCCGGTGACCCGGGCTGCGGCCCGGGCGCGGGCCCTCGAGCTCTTGCGGCTCGTGCGGATCGCCGATCCCGAGCGCCGGCTCGACGAGTATCCCCACCAGCTCTCCGGCGGGATGCGGCAGCGGGTGATGATCGCGATGGCGCTGGCCTGCGAGCCCGACCTCCTGATCGCCGACGAGCCGACCACCGCGCTCGACGTCACGATCCAGGCCCAGATCCTGGAACTGCTCGCCGACCTCCGCCAGCGGCTGGGAATGGCGCTGCTCCTGATCACCCACGACCTGGGCGTGGTCGCCGAGACCTGCGACCACGTGGCCGTGATGTATGCCGGGAAGATCGTGGAGCAGGCTCCGGCCGCGGAGCTCTTCGCCCGCCCGCTGCACCCCTATACGATCGGCCTGTTGGCCGCACGACCCGAGCACCGCACCGGCACGGGCGAACCGTTGGCGGCGATTCCGGGCATGGTGCCGCAGCCCCGGGATTTTCCGGCCGGCTGCCGGTTTCATCCCCGCTGCCCGTTTGCCCGTGAGCCCCGCTGCACGGCCGAGCCCCCCGACCTCCGCCCGCTCGGGCCCGGGCACGTGGTTCGCTGCCACTTTGCCGGCGAGCTCGGGTTACCCGCCCGGGAGGGCAGGCCGCGATGACCACCCAGCCCGATCCGCTCCTGGCCGTGAACGGCCTCGAGACGCACTTCCCGATCCGGCGCGGGCTCCTCCGCCGCACCGTGGGCCATGTCCGTGCCGTCGACGGCGTTTCGTTTGCGATCCCCCGCGGCCACACCCTCGGCCTCGTGGGGGAGAGCGGCTGCGGCAAGACGACCGTGGGCCGCAGCATCCTCCGCCTCATCGAGCCGACCGCCGGCAGTGTTCGCTTCGCCGGCCACGACATTCGGGCCCAGTCGCAGGCAGCGCTGCGGCCGCTCCGGCGCCGGATGCAGATCGTGTTTCAGGATCCCTACGGCTCGCTCAACCCCCGGATGACCGTCCGGGCGATCCTCGAGGAGGGGCTCGTCGTGCATGGGCTCGGCGACTCGCCCGAGCGGCTGCAGCGAATGACCACGGCCCTCGAGCAAACGGGGATGCCAGCCGCGGCGCTGGCCCGCTATCCCCACGAGTTTTCCGGTGGCCAGCGGCAGCGGATCGCGATCGCCCGGGCGCTCGTGCTCGAACCCGAGCTCGTGGTGCTCGACGAGCCGGTCTCCGCGCTCGACGTCTCGATTCAGGCCCAGGTGGTCAACCTGCTCGTCGAGCTCCGTCGCGACCTGGGCCTCACCTATCTGTTCATCTCCCACGACCTCTCGGTGGTGGAATACATCTCCGACGACGTGGCCGTGATGTACCTCGGGCGGCTGGTCGAGCATGCCCCCGCGGCCGACCTCTATGCGGCCCCCCTCCATCCCTACACGCAGGCGCTCTTCTCGTCGGTGCCGAGCGTCGATCCCGCCCGCCGCCGCGGGCGGATCGTGCTGCCCGGTGACGTGCCGAGCCCGGCCAACCCGCCGGCCGGCTGCCGGTTTCATCCCCGCTGTCCGCTGGCCGAAGCCGTCTGCCGCCAGATCGATCCGCCGGCCACACGAGTCGGCGACCACCTCGTGCACTGCCACGTCGCCGCCCGCGAGCTGGCTGCAGGCGACGCCGCGACAGCGTCGGCCCGACTTGCCGCCGCCCTCGCTGCGGCCCGGGAAGTGTCCCCGCAGGAGGCTGGCCCCCGGCGGTGAGCCCACTGGGGCGGCTTCCCATCGCCACGACTCGAGCCACTCAAGGCGCGCTCCGAGGCGCGCTCCGAGGCGCGCTCCGGACAGGCACAACTGGCCTTTCGCCCACCCGGTTGCTGGACGACGTCCCGATAGGCGGCAACAGCGTCACCTCGCCGGAGCGGAGATCGTAGTAGGCCCCGACAATCTTGATCGCGCCATCCGCCTCCATTGTGCGGAGGAGTTCGCTGCTTTCACGGATGGCGGCGACGGCCAAGCGCACGTTCTCGTGGCAGACGTGGGCCACGTAGGCGGGGTTGTCGCTGGCCTGCTTGTCGTCAAATGGCCTGCCCTTCTTGATGGCCGGCCGAATCTTGGCCAGCATCGTCTGGGGAGTCAGGGCAGCCTGCTGGTCGCGTGTGAGCAGGCCTCGAAGCGCCGCCTTTTCTGTCGCCCGCCGAGTTACGGCGTCCGGCTGCGGTTCTTCGGCGACCGACACAGCGGGCATCGGGGCTGCGGACATAACCGCGGCCAACACGAAGCGACAAGACGCTCCGACACGGGGGGCGGCACAGGTCTGCTTGCTCCGGCCGCGGCGGCCTCCGCGACAGGGCCGCCGGGATGGTGAGCACGGGATTCGGCGGCGGGGCTCAGTCGGCATCTGAGTCGGCGATTGGCACCTCGCAGAATGTCAGCGCGGCAATGCCGTTGGCGCCCAGCAGCAGCCGGTCCTGGCTCCACTCGCGGCTCTCCAGGTAGGTGATCCGCCCGGCAGGCCCGGGGCCGGCCAGCCTGAGCGTGAGCACGTTGCCCGCCACGCGCCCCTCCGCGACGCGGCCGCGTGCGCCGTCGACAAGGAACTCACCCGCCAGTTCCGGCTTCCACACCACCGGCTGGTCGAACTCCAGCGCGATCGCCTCCCGAGCCGGCGACGTGCACGCCGCCTTCACGAGGTTCGGCGGGGTGATGCTCTCCGGAAACGTGCGGCCGTAGTGGTCGCGTTCCACGAGCGGCGCGATCAGCCGGGCAAACTCCCCGTAGCCCGCTGCGGGAAAGTGGCAGCCGCCGGGGGGCTGGATGCCCAGGGTCGACATCACCCCCAGCCGCGAGAAGTCGCGGCCCAGCGTGCGCTGCACGTCGCGGAGCCGGTCGTCGGAGCCGTTGCGGCCCATGCTGCAGGCGTGGGGCCAGATCTGGAACAGATGGATGTGCCGCAGGTTCGGGTAGTCCTCCTGCCAGGCGGCCGCCAGCGTGTGGAAGAAGGACCGGTAGGTTTCCCAGCCGTAGCCGCCGGTGGGGCCGTCGGCGCCCTGGTCGTTCTCACCCTGGTGCCAGAGGATGCCGCGCACGCCGCGTTCGAGCCGCGCCTCACGCACGCGCCACAGCAGGCGGCCGTAGATCGTGCCCACGTCAGTGGGATCGGCGTCATTCCGCTGGTGCTGGTCGATCCGCGTGCCCCCCACGGCACCGTTCACGATGCCGATGGGCACCTGCTGGCTCTCCACGAGCCGCCGCCCCAGTTCCACGCCCCAGAAACCGATCTGACCCTTGCCGCCCGGGGCCCGGGCCACTCCGGTGGCCCAGAATGTCTGCCGCGATCCGGGGCCGCCCTCGGTGGTTCCGAACGTGCGCACCCACTCGTTCGGGGTCGGCGGATCGTCCTTCCCGAAGTCGGTGGCCACCGCGTTCGACTGGCCGTTGATCAGGAACACGTCGCCGCAGACGAGGTTCCGTGCCTCGTGGAGCACCCGGTCGCCGGCCCGGAGCACCGCCCGGTAGGTCACGAGCCCGGCGGGAATGCGGACCGTGAACGCATACCGGCCGTCGGCCGCCGGCGTCCGCGCCTCGCGGGCAAAGGGCTCTTGTCCCTCGACCGCCTCCCCTGTGAACACCTCCAGCACCAGCTCGCCTGCGGGCTGCTCGAGCACGCCGTTGCAGACGAGCGTGCCCAGCCCCTCCTCGTCGCGGGCGTAGAACTGGCCGTCCTGCGGCTGCTCATCCGGTCCGGCGGTGCGGGGCAACCACGGGTCGCGCGGCGGCTCGGTGACCGCGATCGTGGCTGATGTCTCGACCGCCGTGCCGCCGTTGTCGGCCACCAGCGTCACGGTGAGTGGGCCACTGGCCAGAGCCCGGCGAAGCGCGAGCCGGCCGTCTGGATGGCGGTCGTGGATCGCGGGACCGGAGAGCTTCCACGTGAACCGCACCTCGCCGGCGTCGGCCGCTTCCAGGGCGGCCCGGTTCGTCACCGTGGGCACGACCTCGACCGGCGTGCGACCGTCCCAGGTGGCGGGAGCCGCCAGGCTGAGGGCCGGCTCCGGGATCGCCTCCCGCACCGCGATCGGGATCGTGGCGGCCTTCACCCCGGCGGCGAACACCGCGCGGAGTTCGAGTGACGCCACGTCGTCACCCGTGACCCGACCTGCGTCGAACGCGTACGACAGCCGGTCCACCGCCACCACGGTCTCGCGGCCGCCGCGGGTGAGTATCCAGGAGAGCTTGCGGGCTCCGCCCGCCTGGGCGACGACCGTGCCGCTCTTCCCCTCCGCGACCGTGAGCCGGGCGGGCGCCACCTCGAACCGGTCGCCACGCGGCACGACCGGCCCGACCAGCGACTGCATGGGCTTCTGGTTTTCGTATTCGAGCTTCACCCACTCGGCCGACCGCGCCACCTTCGACACGCGCACCTCGTCGAGGTCGCCCAGGAACGTGTAGTTGTCGTACCACCCGCCCAGGAACAGACGAGCCGGCCGACTGATCTTCATGGGTGGCCGCCCGTTGACGTTCTCGGTGTCCAGCACGCCGTCGACGTACAGCCGCGTCTCCCCCTCGCGGTACGTGTGCACGACGTGCACCCAGCGGCCCACGGCGAGATCGGTCTTCCCCTCGAGGTTGCCCGCCGAGAAGTAGCAATCCATCGACACGTGGGGCGGGCTGCGGAACTGCATCGTCACCTTGCCCTGGGCTTGCTCGTTGCCCCAGCCGACCACCAGGCCGTTGGGCCTCTCAGGGCGCAACCAGGCCTGCGTCGTGTGCGGTTCGGCGCCGGTCGGGAAGGAGGCGATCTCCTGTCCGCAGAACACGCCCTTGCCGCCGGGGAAGTGCCGGGCCGCGGCGATCACGCCGGTCGTCGGTGTCGTGCCGGTGTCGTGCGGTTGGAGTGCGCCGGTGGCATCGGCGACTTCGTCTCCCATGTGCCACACGCTCAGGTAACCGTTGGACGCGTCGAAGACGGCCCGGCCGTTCGACTCGGACACTGCCGCGGGGTTGCCCCAATGCAGCCGCAGTTCCTGGACGGCGTTTCCCTCGATCCGCGGCATGCGCACCCAGACCGCCGCCGCGCCGCGCGCGGCATCCCACGATTCGATTTCGTACGCCAGCGGTGTGCCGTCGGCCGTGCTGAACCGCAGGTCGGTGCCGTCGGCCTTGGCCTGGGAGAAGTCGAAGGTGTCGGCGTGCAGCCGCACGAGCAATGGGAACTGTTCCACGCTCGCGCCTGCCGGCAGGTCGGCGCCGGCGGGCGTGGTGAGGATGAAGAGGGAACCCGAGTGACGCCACTGGGCACCGGGCCCGGTGGCCACGGTCCGGCCCGGGAGGGTCCAGAGGAGGGCGGCCGCCAGACAGGTCAGGAGCACGGGGGGACTGCGCCGGAACATGGGGGATACCTCGGGTTCTGGGGCGATCGCCCGACGTCGGGGCGGGAGTCAGGATTATCGTAGCGTGGAGATCCCGCTCCAAAGGAACGCGACCAGCAGCCGGGCAGCGGGTCAGACAGGCCCCTGGCACACCCTGCGCGGCGACCGATACACTGGTCTGATCAGGTCCGATGGCCGACTCCGACCGGCCGCGGCCGACCCCCGCCGGGACCAGGGTGATGCGACTCAACGGATACCGGACACGAACGGCGAGCGGTCTGGTGGCC
>Ga0247833_1004857_pt1 | contig 16160 bp, 14 predicted proteins | sample LaCruzMarch2015__7_FD_187117 | JGI IMG/M metagenome (GOLD analysis project Ga0247833, IMG submission 187117) | Freshwater microbial communities from meromictic Lake La Cruz, Castile-La Mancha, Spain - LaCruzMarch2015_8m | ecosystem: Environmental > Aquatic > Freshwater > Lake | place: Spain...
GATGGAATAATATTTGATTTTTTCTGCTTCTTAATTGTGCCATTCGCTGTTTTTATTTGTGAATAAGGAGCGTAATTATATAACAGCTCTCCTTCAACACGGAAATGATTAAAACGATAACCTGCTTGTCCTGCAATATTACCACCCGGATTATATTTTAAAGTAGCCTCAGTTCTTGGCAATGCGCTTTGAAATGAATTATTAATATTAGCACTTTGTGTGCTTGATACACCAAGTACTAACCCACCATACCAAGCAGGAACTGGATTTACAGCTAGTGCTAATTTAGATATTGTAAGTAGAGAAATTGAAGTTATAGTATTTTTGAAAAACACTAATCTTTTAGATCCATCCATAAACTCCTCCTAGAATTTTAGTCCATTATTTATAATTTTTTCCATCAAATCTATATACAGCACCTAAATTAGCTAATTGAGCCTGAAATATTCTGCCCGTAGTATTTACCTGTGTGGTGATAACATATCTATAGCCAAAATTAAGGGCGTAACTTTCAGAAAAATTATAAGTTATCCCACCAGTACCTTGATAAGCAAGAACATTAGAACTGCCTGAATATTGAGTGCTTCCTAATGGGCCCGTACTATTTATATGCGCATTAACTAAACCATACCCTACGCCCACCCCAAGAAAAGGTTGTAATGCATTAACTAAGTTGGGAAAATCATAATAAACATTAGCTAGTGCTGTAAAAGCATGGGTATAACCATTAACGCCAGTTTGTTGCACATTATTTATTTGAAATTTTTGTAAATTGGCAGAAATATAAGTGAATTCTCCTTCATAGCGCATCGGATTTGATTTAAAACCAATGCTGCCACCTGCGTTATATCCAGCGTTATATAGAGCATTTGAACGATATAAAGATGAGTAAGGAGTATTTAAATTATTAGGCAGATAAGCATATCCACCAAATACTTCTGAGTACCATCCATTAATTGGGGTGGATGCATGTGAAAAGTTGCTTAGCAATAATAAGCAAAGCAAAATGTTCCGTTTCATGAAATTCCTATCTTAAAGAAAGTATTATTCCATGTTAACGATTTAGTTATATTTTGCAAGTGACATTATTAATTTGCGCTAGATAAATAATTTATCTTCTTTATGAATAGCTTGTTTTGGGCTGAGAATAGATTGATTTGAAGTCACTGTGTATAATATATTTTTTAGTTGCCATTAAGAAAAATTATATGATTTTTTTTTGAAGAAAATCCAAAAATTTTACAATCTAAGTTTTATCCATTCGCAAGAGCATGACGTTATTCATAAGTTAGTATAAGTATAGTCAGCTTAATCCGCCAACAGTTAAATTAGGTGATTTAATTTAAATAAATAATCAGAAAATCATAACATAGATTATTAAATTTAAAATTCAAAGCCTGACCCTCTATGCTGCATGCTAGAACTATTGCATGGTATAAAATTTTGTTGTTTATTTGCTTGCTTTCATGTTTGCTAAGATTTATTTTTTATTAATATAAGTCACACAAGGAACGTGTTTAATGGTAATCCTTAAAACAAATAATATAGCTAAGTTATTATGTTTATCGTCGTTTTTGCTATCAGGCGCAACGCTTGCATCTAGCCCAGTTTCTAATACATTGTTAAAAGATACCTTAAATCGACTTTCTCCTTACGTTATCACGTTAAGTGCAAGCCCCACATGGGCTAATGGTGGTGAGACACAAACTTTTTATTTGGCTCCATCTATTCAAAAAACTTATGTGGCTAATAAGAATACCAGCACGTTATTTGATGGAGAGTTATTTTTAGGGATTGAGCGAGCACTTCGTGCAAATCTTCAGGGTCAGTTAGGCCTTGCGGTAGCAGCAACCAGTGACGCTAGTTTATCAGGTGACATTTGGGATGATGCTGACTCTCGATTTAATAATTTTAATTATAAATACAAGATTCAGCACACTCATATTGCTATAAAAGGAAAGCTTTTAAGGGATATAGGGCATGTATTAAAGCCTTATGTAAGCGGTAGTGTAGGCGTTGGCTTTAACCAAGCCCACAACTACAATTCAACCCCGACTATTTTTGCAGCAGTTCCCACCCCTAATTTCACATCAAATATGACAACAGCATTTACCTACACTGTAGGTCTTGGCTTGCAGCGCGCCATTAATGCGCATTGGAAGGCGTCCGCAGGTTATGAATTTGCCGATTGGGGAAAAAGTCAATTAGGCATCGCTTCTGGCCAAACTCTTGGTGGGGGATTATCGTTAAATCATCTCTACACTAATGGTCTTCAATTTAGTTTAAGTTATTGTGCATAAGGATAAACACATGAAAAAAAGAAATCTATCTTTGGTAGCGGGTGCTGCTATTTTTTTGATAAGTACTTCTTCTTGGGCATTAGCACCATGGTCTGTAGTACCAATTACCCCCACAACTATTACGGTTCCTCCCGGCGTCACCGCTAATGTCCAGTATACAGTTACTAATAATTCAGTTACTCATACTCTCATGATGGTTCCGATTGCAGGAATTTCTCAAATAACGACAGGGGCTGGTATTTGCAGCAATCCTTTTACTTTGACGAAGGGCGCATCATGTATTCTTTCATTGCAAGTCAATGGTAGTGCATTAACAACAGATATTAATAGTGGCCCACAGGTTTGTCAGCAAGGTGCTGATGGACAGCCAAGCCCTCAAATGTGTTATCAGCCAGCAAGTCAAGCGGCTAGTTTAAATATTACAGCCTCATCAGCAGCACTGGCTCTAGGTGATTCTTTTGGTGGCGGTACGGTTGCGTGTCTTGGTGGGGCGCCTTATTTAAATTTGATTGCGGCGACGGATGATAATAGTGCTGGTATACAATGGGGAGGCATTGGCACAAACGTTGTTAACGCAGAAAGTGCTGCTGATGGAGCTACCAATACAGCAAATATTGTTGCAAGACTTACCCCAAGTATTCAAGCTTCTAATACCTATGCCGCTGGACTTTGTAGTAATTATGCGGGCGGCGGTTATACCGATTGGTTCTTGCCAGCTCAAGACCAGCTTAATTGTCTTTATCAAACTCAATTAACCGTGCCTCTTGGCTTCTCGGCGGCGTTCTATTGGAGCTCTACTGAGGTCAATGAGCTCAACGCGCGGCTCCAGAACTTCAACAATGGCGACCAGAACTTCTTCAACAAGAACGGCCCTTTGGGGGTTAGGTGTGTGAGGGCTTTATCACTTTGACCCTTTACCCCTTTTCTTTTGATCTTTTGGTGCCCGCGAAGCGGGCGAGAGTTTTTTTAAGGATGTATATATATGGTATTACATACCGCATTACCTTTATATCGAGATACCTACCAATTGATTCTTAAGGTTTTCGAATACACAAAAGACTTTTCCAAGGAGTACAAGTACACGCTAGGCCAAGACATGAAACGCGATGCGCTGCAGTTGATGCGTAGTATTTATCGCGCGAATAAACATAAAAACCGAGTTGAGCATTTGGAGGTTTTTTTAGATGAATTTGCACACTTAAAGCTCTGCCCACCATAATTTGTTTCTTTCTCTATGTTATTAATAAATAAGCCTAATTCTATTGTTTTACAATTAATTTGATACTGATTATAATCCTAACAGTTAATAATAAAAGAGATAATTTTTTTATGATAAATCTTATAGATCCTATCCAGACTATTTTGGCTGAAATTCAGCGTGATGAACGCAAGTATTTTCCTCGTTGGTTAAAAATATACATGTATTCTCGTACAAACTTAGGAAAGTTTCTTAGCTCTCCAGTTCTTAGCTCTACTGATATTCAAAGTCGGCCTGATTTAACTATAGATTTTATGCATATTTACTTAGACAGCTCTTTTTTCGTGCGTTTATATTTTAAATCATATATTCAATATGGTAGACATCTAAATAGCTTTGAGTCCGCAATAGAAATCTGTAAAATTTTAAAACGATGCGGCGTATTGGATGAAACTAATTTAAACCTTGTTGCACAGAGAGATTACCCTTTGAATTTATGTAATGCAATTGATTTATTGCATAAAAATAGTCTTTTAACACAACATAACATCAATATATTAGCCCGCAATTCTTGTGCAATTTCTTATGCGTATATACTTATTGACCTAAAAAAAAATAAAATAACCTCACCAGAAGATAAAGAGCTAATTCTTAATGCTTGTCATCCATCTAGGGCCATTTGCGTATTTGTAAATATTTCTAAACTAGGTATAGTAATACCGACCGAGATTCGTGCTGGTTTTTCAAATAAGCAATTTTTCCATAATTTTTATGCTGTACTTAATAAATTGATAGAACTTAATTGTTTCTCAAAAGAAAGATTTGCCCAACTTATTGCCCCAGAGCATAAGATACTATTATCTGAATGGTCTTATTATAAAATTTGGTGTGAATTGGATGAGTCTGATGTAAAATATCATTGGCAAAGCATTTTAAAAACAAGTCTTTTACAGAATCCATCTGAGGCTCTAACAAAGTTAATAAAACAAATAAAATCAGGTGAGCACATACTAACTGCAGGACAAATGTCAGCTCTAGGAGCATTTTCTACTAGGCCTTCAGATTCAATAGAAACAAGTGACTCTTCTTCGCCTATGGGTTTTTTTGATAAATCAACCACTTTTAGCAAGATTCCTGCACCTGTTTTAGAGTCTGCTGATACCGTAAAATTATTAATGTCTTGAGCCTTTATGTATAAAGGGGGTTAATCTTCCCCTAATATTTAGAACACCAATTTTTTAAAATACACGAAAACAAAGCGGTGTTAGATGTCTTGGATAAATAGAATTTACAATAAAGAATTTATAAGGGAATCGGTTAATCATGCATTAAATGCGACTAGTATTTCCTTTGCTTCAAGAGAGTTAGGTATACCGTGACCATTACATGTTTGGATAAAGAAAGCCGAATCCTATGTTTACCTTACTGATGTATCAGTCGAAGTTATGGTTGTTTCTAAAATGGTCAAGGAGTTAAAGAGCAAAGTTATAAATTCTCAATAACACTTATGCGTAAATTATTTCCAGTTGGTTGTAGCAGATATTATGATTGGCTTAATCATAATCAAATTAATTGCGAACTTGAAAACATTAAAATAGATAAAGAGATATTATTGATTTTTTATGATAATAAATCGCCTAATTATTTTGAAATGCAGCACTTAATTCAATTTAAAAAAGTCTCTTAACTAGAGTGTAACAAATTGGTTGACCACATCATAATTTAATACTATCTAGATTTTAAACCCAGAAGTAATTGGGAACCGCCAATCCTTACCAAAAGCGCAGGGGGTTATTTTTACACCCGGAGCTGATTGACGTCGTTTATATTCATTTAGCTTGATTAAGTTAATTACTCTTAAAACATCTTCTTCCTTTTGCCCGCTGCTAATTATTTCTTTAGCAGACATTTCATTTTCCATAAAAGATTTAATAATGGCATCAAGGTTAGTGTATGGCGGCAAACTATCTTCATCTTTTTGATTATGTTTAAGTTCTGCTGTTGGGGCGCGGGTAATAACGCGCTCAGGAATTACCGAAGAAATTGTATTTCGATATATAGCTAAGTCATAAACTAAAGTTTTTAATACATCTTTTAAAATAGCAAAACCACCAGCCATATCACCATAAAGAGTTGAGTAGCCTACAGCAGTTTCGCTTTTATTAGAGGTGCAAAGTAGCATAGATTTTGTTTTGTTCGAAAGTGCCATTAATAAGACACCACGAATCCTTGCTTGCAAATTCTCCTCAGTTATATCAGGTTCTAATCCATTAAAAGATGGGGCTAAGGTATTTAGAAATGATTTAAATGTAGGTTCTATCGGTAAAATTGAATATTTAACTCGCATTGTTTCTGCTTGAAGCTTTGCATCATTTGCACTAATGTCTAGCGAATAGCGCGATGGCATAAAAACTGCATGCACATTTTCAGCGCCTATTGCATCTACCGCAAGGCATAGAGTAAGTGCTGAGTCTATCCCGCCTGATAAGCCAAGGAGCACGCTTTTAAATTTATTTTTTTCAACATAGTCTTTTAAGCCGCATAATAGTGCTTTATAAACTAAAGGCAAATGAGGTAATAATGGCGTTATTTCCGATTCGAAATTATTATTCTGAAAAGTTATGGTTTGTAAATGTTCAATAAAAGCAGGAGCACGAGCACATATTTTCCCCGCTTTATTAATGGCCAATGATTGACCATCAAAAACAAGTTCATCTTGTCCGCCAACTTGATTAACATAAATTATACTTAAACCTTTTTTGGCATGTTCTTTTAATAAGGACTCACGTAGAGAATATTTATTATAATCAAAAGGTGAGGCATTAATGCTAATCATTAAATTAACATTAGCATCAACAAGTTGTTCTACAGGACCTGGAAGCCATAAATCTTCGCAAATGCAAAGTCCTACTCGTTGATTTTTAATAGAAAATATACATGGTGAAGTAGTGCCTTTAGTAAAATATCGCTTTTCATCAAATACACCGTAGTTTGGGAGGTGCTGTTTGTGGTAAACTGATATTTTTGTATTATTTGCAAAGATGCTTGCTCCATTATAAAAGTTACCATTATCTATAGATGGGTGGCCAATTATTACATGGCAATTAGCAGTAATTGATTGTATGTCTTTTAATGCTTCTTCTACTTGTAGAAATAGCTCATCTCGTAAGAGTAGATCTTCTGGTGGGTAGCCGGTGAGTACTAATTCAGGAAAGACAATAATGTCATGATCTAATTGATGTTTTTTAATAATATCGATTATTTTGGTTTTATTAGCATCAATTGCGCCTACTGTAGGGTTTATTTGAGCCATTAGTATGGATAAAGATTGAGACATTAGATTTTTTAGTTTTAATGAATTAGCTATCTAGCATATTATAAGATTGGTCTTATGACCATAATTGATGAATTTTATTATTTATATTTTATTTGAGTGAAATTATGCTGAAGTCGGCAATTTTAGTTATGGCATCTGTTTTTCCTCCTCTTGTATTGGAGCGGGGGAAGGAATATCAAAAAAATGGGCATGTTCTTAACGTTAGGTTGAGTGATGGTCTACTAAAAGCTCGGGTTAAGGGTAGTTCAAGTCAAATTTATGATGTACATATTGATTTAAAAGTTTGGCCTAAGTTTAAAGCACGATGCAGTTGTAAATTTACTATTAATTGTAAACACGCAGCAGCTTCTTTATTTGAACTTGAAGCAAAAGATCGCGGGGCTAATAATCAGACTCAAAATACATCTAATTATGAATCATATTCTGTTCATAAAGATTTATATAATGAAGAAATTTTAAATGCAGATGATGTCGAGTGGTATTCTGATATTAATTCTAGCTCTAATGATTTTTTTTCCTATCAACTTGGTATACTAATTGATAATAAACCAGTAAGTATCGTGCCTTTAATAGTTGATTTAATTACAAAATTTGATTTCCAAACGCTTGAAAATTACACAGATGATCGCATAATAAAATTACCAATTAAAAAAGGGGTGGTTTTATCTATTTCTATGGGAAGAATAAAACCTTTATTGCGTTTGATCATGCAATATTGGCGAGATACAAATAATAAAGAACCGGCAATAGAAATAAATCGTTACCAATTAGTATTATTAGAAGAGGCTGAATTAGCATTATCAGCAATTGCAGCTAGGTGGAATGGTACATTAGAATTGCAAGCTCAATTGCAGCAATTAACGACCACTACAGCATTACCAGTTATTGAAATTCCTTTAGGTCTTAAGGCCGAATTACGTGATTATCAACATCAGGGCTTAAACTGGCTGCAATTCTTACGAGGATTATCATTTGGCGGAGTTTTAGCTGATGATATGGGGCTTGGTAAGACTATTCAAACACTTGCTCATTTACAATATGAAAAAGAACAATCTAGATTAACTAAAGCCTGTCTAATTATAGCTCCTACAAGCTTAGTATGGAATTGGTATGATGAAGCAAAACGTTTTACGCCTGAATTAAAGGTATTAGTTTTTCATGGCTCGGATAGACATAACGATAATTTTGATGATTATGATATAGTAATTTCTACTTATGGTTTAATTCAACGCGATAAAGCTAGATTTTTAGATTATAATTTTTATTATTTAATATTAGATGAAGCTCAATCAATAAAAAATTCAAGAACTAAGACTACGCAAATTGTGCAACAGCTCAAGGGTAAACATAGACTATGTTTAACTGGTACTCCTTTAGAAAATCATTTAGGCGAATTATGGTCATTATTTAATTTTTTAATGCCAGGTTTATTAGGTACTACAAAACAATTCCGACAATTTTTTAGAGTTCCTATAGAAAAAGATTCTGACAATGATAGGCGTAAACTTTTGGTTCGAAGGGTAAGTCCATTTATGCTTCGCCGTTCTAAAAATGAAGTAGTACGTGAATTACCTGCTAAAACTGAAATGACGAGGATGTTAGAATTATCAGGTGCACAGCGCGATCTTTATGAAGCTATACGTATGACTATGGAGAAAAAAGTACGTTTAGCAATTTCGCAAAATGGCCTGCAGAAGAGCCATATTATTTTACTCGATGCTTTACTTAAACTTAGGCAAATTTGCTGTGATCCGCGATTGGTTTCATTACCTGATGCTGAGATGGCGCATGGCAGTTCAGTTAAATTAAATAGTTTAATGGAGCTGCTTGATAATCTTATGGAAGAAGGGCGTCATGTTCTGGTTTTTTCGCAATTCACCTCAATGCTTAGCCTTATTGAAAAAGAATTGATTCTTAGGAAGTATCCTTATTTACAGTTGACTGGTAAAACGCAAAATAGACAAAAAGTTGTTCGTGATTTTCAAGATGGAGTAGCACCTATTTTTTTAATTAGTTTAAAAGCAGGTGGTACAGGTCTTAATTTAACGCGCGCAGATACGGTGATTCATTATGATCCTTGGTGGAATCCTGCAGTTGAAGATCAAGCAACCGATAGAAGTCATCGTATTGGCCAAGAACAGCCGGTTTTTGTATATAAGTTAATTACCGCAGGAACTGTAGAAGAAGTTATTTTAGGAATGCAGGTTAAGAAAAGACAATTATTTGAGGGTATTCTGAGCACTGAATTTTCTGGTAAAACTTTATTGACTGAAGATGATATAACTAAATTTTTTGCACCTATTGAATAAAATTATTGGGATTTAATTTAGCCCACAAGTCTGATGATCATTGATGGGACTGCATTATTTGGTGAAATCCGAGCCACGACCGTTAGGGAGTGGAGATCTTAAGAAATCCACTCCCTAACGGTCGTGGCTCGGATTCAGCTCACTTGCCAAGATAAAAAAAACTTCTGGGGAAAGCTATGCCTTCATCATGGCTAGATTTTATAAAGAAGATAGCTCTAGATATTTCTTATGTAAATCTTTTACATTTTTCTTCAGTTCTTTAAGTGTTCCTGTATTTAAAATTAAATCATCAGCAAGTGCTTTTTGTTTAGTCAGATCAGTTTGTGCTGCCAATATTGCTAAGGCATCATCTTTAGAGCTATTATCTCTTGCCATAAAACGACTAATTTGCAGCTCATGAGAGGCTTGGACTACTAGAACTCTATTTAAATATGGATAGCTTAGTTTATCTTTCAGTAAAGGTATTTCAATCACACAATATGGAGAATTGGTTGCCTTTGCTTTTTGTTCTATTTCTTTGCGTATTAGTGGGTGAAGAAGGCTTTCTAGCCATAATCTTTCATGAACGTTATCAAAAATTAATTGTCTTAATTGGCGGCGATTTAGATCTCCTGTGGGAGATAAAATAGACTTCCCAAAATGTAAAACTATTTCGGTAAATGCTGGTTTTTCTTGGACGGTAAGATCTTTGGCAACTTTATCAGCATCAATGATATCAATACCTAACTCTTTAAAATAGCTAGACACTGTTGATTTTCCACTTCCAATATTACCGGTTAGTCCAACACAGTACATAATCTATTATCCATTAATTATCGTTTATGTTTTTACATGTTAGCAAATTAATATAACATGAATCAGGGTTTTTGCTCTCTTTTTGGCAATTGATTTTGGCATTAATTGCCGCTTCATCTTGGCTTCTATTTGGACTACTATCCCAAGAATCAGAATTTTGATCTAAAGCCAAACATTTCCAAAGTTCATTTTTATTATTTGGTGGAGATTTTTCTTCATCATTAGCTGAAAAATAATTACACTCATCATCATTTACGTTACAACTTAAAGGTTTTTCAGATTCTTTTTTACATTCTTCAAGTGCTTTATTAGATGCTACAAGTTTATATTTGTTTTTTATTGTCCAGTTAGTTTGTTTATTATCTTCTGCATGGCACTGCCAATAATTATTATCAGAGTCATTTTCTTCTGCCCATAAAATAGTAGATGCAAATATAAAAAACAAGATAACTATAGATTTCATTATTTTCTCACGAAAAATAAACATCCTTTATTGATTTTAGGGTGATTTCTGCTAATTTTTCAATAGTTTGATGAGAAGTATTTAGTGGCGGTAGCCAATATAAGGTCCTTCCAATTGGGCGCAATAGAGCTCCATTTTTAATGGCTGCTTGTTGGAGATCGTAGCCTATTCGTTTATTGGCGTGGTTTTCTAAGTCGCCAGCAATAATACCGCCGATAAATCGGACATTTGAAATTTTACCTGAAAGTTTAGCTATATTTAAAAAATGTTCTTGCATACATAAAGTTAAGTCTTCAGATTTATCAATTATATTTTCTTTTTGCATGGTTTTAATTGTTGCGAGGGCTGCAGCCACGGCTAATGGATTTCCGCTATATGTATGTGAATGTAGAAATGAATTGTCTATATTATAATCATTATAAAAAAGAGAATAAATTTCGTTGTCAATTAATACACAACTTAAGGGTAATGAGCCGCCTGTTAGTCCTTTTGATATACAAATTAAATCTGGATTAATGTTGGCATGATTTGATGCCAGCCATTTTCCGGTTCGGCCAAATCCTGTCATAATTTCATCTGCAATTAAATATATATCATTAGCTTTAGCCCAATTAGCTAAACGCGCTAAAAAATCAGCACTATAAATACGCATGCCATTGGCCCCTTGTACAATAGGCTCGACAATTAAGGCACAAACAGATTCTTTAAATAGTTCAAGTTCTTCTAATGTTTTAGACCAGATTTCATCACAATTATGCCAAAGTGGATCTTCCATATTAGTAACATAAGGAATATTTTGCAGAAAATGGCAGGTGAGGCCAAAATCTTGATAAGGTTTTTTAAAGGTATCTAAGTCAGATATACTTAACGTTGCTAAGGTTTCACCATGATAGCTATTTTTAAGCGAAATAAATTCTTTACGGTGAGGTAAACCTTTTAATTGTGAGGCATGTATTGCAAGTTTTAATGCGATTTCTACAGCTGATGAGCCGTCACTTGCAAAGAATGTGTGTTGCAACCCGCTAACTTTTTCAAGTTCTTCTGCAAGGCTTACAATATTAGGGTAAGTAGTATCTGCAACTATCACATGTTCAAATTGATTAAGTTGGGTATTAATCGCTTTAGTAATTTCAGGATGCCCATGTCCAAGTGATTTACACCACCAACTTGATATTGCATCAATTATAGGGCCGCGATCAGTATAGAGATAGCTTCCTTCAGCTTTATTGACGATTAATGGCGGGTGTTTCTCAAAATCTTTCATTTGGGTGCATGGATGAAAGACATGTTTTAAATCAGATTTTAGGAGCTTATCAATATTAGACATAATAACTTTTAGGTTGACAATAAATCACAAGACTTTATCATGTTAACAAAGATTAGAACATAGGGGTATTTAGTGAATAAGCCACAATCTGGTTGGTCTGTTAATGATGTAGCTGCAATTTATGAGCAGCCATTTAATGATCTATTATATAAAGCTCATACGGAGCATCTTAATAATCATCAAGCTAATACTCTACAAATGGCAACATTATTAAGTATAAAAACGGGAGCTTGTCCTGAAGATTGCGGTTATTGCTCACAGTCAGGGCATCATAAAACTAATGTTGAAAAAGAAAAATTACTTCCTATTGATCAAGTATTAGCCAAGGCTGCTGATGCAAAAGCAGGTGGAGCTACAAGGTTTTGTATGGGAGCCGCCTGGCGCAGTCCACCATTGAGCGCTATGGGAGATTTAGAAAAAATGATTAAAGGTGTTAAAGATATGGGGCTTGAAACCTGTATGACACTTGGAATGTTAAGTAATGAACAAGCGGTAAAATTAAAAGATGCAGGCCTTGATTATTATAATCATAATATTGATACCTCTCCTAGTTACTATGAAAAGGTAGTAACAACTCGTTCATTTTCTGATCGTCTTGAAACCTTAGACAATGTGCGAAATGCTGGTATCAATGTTTGTTGTGGTGGTATTTTAGGCCTTGGCGAAGAAAGAGAAGATAGGATTGAATTTTTATTAACTTTAGCCAATCTTGAAGAGCCGCCAGAATCTTTACCGATTAATCGTTTAATACCAGTTAAAGGTACTCCATTAGCAGCTGCCAAGCCCGTTGATGGTATTGAACTTGTTCGTACAATTGCCACTGCAAGAATTTTAATGCCTAAAACAGTTATTCGTTTAACTGCAGGGCGCACCGAGATGAGTGATGAATTACAAGCATTATGTTTTTTTGCAGGTGCAAATTCAGTATTTATTGGTGATAAATTATTAACAGAAGATAATCCTGCGCGCGATAAAGATAAAAATTTATTTAATAAGCTTGGGTTACGCGCTGAAGATTTATCTGTTCAAGTTTAAATGGATAAAACAATTATTAGAGACCAAATAAAACAATATACTAAAGATTTAATATCACAAGGATTGTATCGCAAGCGTGAAATTCATGATGAACATAAAGATATTATAAATTTTAGTTCAAATGATTATTTAGGCTTGTCGTCAGAAAAAAATATAAGTGAAGCTTATCAACTAGGTTTTGCTAGATATAAATCTGGTAGTACAGGTTCTATGGTTGTATCTGGCTATCATAATATACATAAAGAATTAGAGCAGGAATTTAAGACAGCATTAAATGTTGATGATTGTCTTATATTTCCTTCAGGATATGCGGCTAATTTAAGTGTAATAGCTTTAATAAGCCATTTTAAAATCAACGTGTTAATTGATAAAGGGGTTCATGCCTCTATTTATGATGGTCTTAAATATTCAAATACTAAATACATAAGATTTTTACATAATAATCTTTCAGATCTCGTTTTAAAAATTAATAAATCACTTAAATCTTCGGTCATAATTACAGAATCAATTTTTAGTATGAGCGGACAGATTTCACCGTTAAAGGAACTCTCTAAATTTATCAATGATAATATTGAAGGTTTAATCGTTGATGAAGCTCATGCTTTTGGGGTTATAGGAAGAGAAGGGTTAGGTGCTGTTGAACAAGATAATTTATCGCAAGATCTAGTACCTTTAAGGATAATTCCATTTGGTAAAGCAATGGCTGCATCTGGTGCAATTGTTGCAGGGAGTGGTGAGTGGATAGATGCGCTTTTACAATTATCGCGACCATATATATATTCTACGGCTATTAGTCCTGCTTATACTTACGGGATCTTAAAGTCTTTTGAGATAATTAGAGCTGCTGATTCACGGCGTGCAAAATTAAGAGAATTAATTTATTATTTTCGAAGTTGTATAAATTCTTCAGGACATAAGTGGCGTGATTCTTCGTCGCCAATTCAACAATTACAATTAGGATGTCCTGAAAAAGCTTTAGCTTATTCATTGAAATTGCGTGATAGTTCAATAATTTGTGCTCCAATGCGTCAGCCGACTGTGTCTAAAAGTGAAACGGGTCTTAGAGTTATATTAAATTACAATCATAGTTTCGAACAAATCGATTCTTTATTTGAGGTGTTAAATAAATTATGATTTAGGGCTGGCAAAGCAATAGCCATGTCATTACACATAAGTATGCTGATCCTTTATGAGTCTTCATGTTTTGGTGGAATCGAGATTAATCTGAGCCACGACCGTTAGGGAGTGGGGTCCTTAAAATATCCACTCCCTAACGGTCGTGGCTCGTAATTTAGTCTACTTTTGTGGGTAAAGATATGAGCAATAGCGTGCTCATCTTACATGTATTGATCATCATTGGATTTAAGTGAATTATGAGTATAAATATTCATATAGAAGGTAATGGCAAGCCTTTAGTTCTATTTCATGGTTGGGGCTTTGATCTTGAAGTTTGGCGGCCTATCATTCCTTTTTTAGCAAATAATTTTAAGCTTTTTTTGGTGGATTTGCCAGGCTTTGGGTTGACTACTTATATGCCTTGGAATGAATTTAAATTAAAATTATTAAAGAAATTACCTTTGAAATTCGCTATTGCCGGCTGGTCAATGGGAGGCCTTTTAGCAACAAAGCTTGCTCTTGAAGAAGCTCGTGTTACTCATCTTATAAATATCACATCATCACCATATTTTATAAAGGAAGACAATTGGCCGGGAGTAAAACTAAAAGTTTTTAATAGCTTTTATGAGAATTTAACAACTAATTATCAGCAAACTTTGATAGATTTTGTGAGATTACAGTTGCAAGGTGAGAATCATAATGAGATAAAAATTCCTAAAGTATCATTAATGGATGGATTAAAATCAGGCCTAGATTTATTATCCTCGTGTGATTTACGAAAATCTCTTTTACAATTAAAAATACCTGCTTTATATCTATTTGGTCGTTTAGATGCAATTATACCATGGAGGACAATGATATCAATGCGTGAACTTTATCCAAACTTTAATTATTATTTGTTTGATGATGCAGCACATGTTCCTTTTTTATCTAACAAAGAATGTTTTAAAAATTTACTTCTGGATTTTTTACAATGAAACGTTATTTTATAACTGGTACTGATACTGATTGTGGGAAAACTTTTGTTACTTGTAGATTATTGGATTATTTTAAAGAAAATTCAAAATCTGTTATTGGATTAAAGCCTGTTGCTAGTGGTTGTTATGAGGAAGGTGGTGTAGTTAAATCTGAAGATGAAGAACAAATTAGGCAGCATAATGGTGTATTAATCAAAAAAAATTCCCCTTGGCGTTTTAAAGAAGCTATTTCACCTAATTTTGCTGCAGCTTTAGAAGGTAAAGATATTAAAGTTAATGAGGTCATAGATTATTGTGACGATGTTGAATTTTCAAAGTTTGACTATCAATTAATCGAAGGCGCTGGTGGATTAATGGTGCCTCTTTCAGATTCTCTAACCTGGATTGATTTTTTAACGAGTATTAAAATTCCAGTAATATTAGTGGTAGGTATGCGCTTAGGTTGTATAAATCATGCTTTACTTACTGATTTGGCGTTAAAAAAGAATAATTTAGCTTGTGTAGGTTGGATAGCTAATTGTTTAGATAATGATATGCAAGCTTTAGATGATAATATATCGATATTATCGCAAAAACTATCTATGCCATTATTAGCCAAAATTAAATTTGATGGAACATTTATAGATGACAAGTGCAATAAATTACCCGAATTATTTTAAACAAGACACAATTAAAATAGAACTGATAAAATTATCATTTCCCTTTGAGTTAATGAAAATAATGTAATTACACCTAGACTAGTTTGAGCAAGAGTTATAAGCAAAATTCATTCGTTTCTTATCTCCTAGATAATTAATTCGTATCGATAGTGATGACTCTCCATTGAGAGGAATAATAGTAAATGAAGATATGAGATACAATAAAGCTGACGTTCTGCCAACCGCACGGACCTAAATAAGCTTATATTTTGGTTAATATTAAATTTTAGCAAGTTCATATAATCATATTTGGCATGGCAATATGTTTATTTTCCTATAATAGCCAGTTCTTGTGCCACCGCCATTGGCCGTTTTACCCATGTTGAGCTATAATTATACATATCTATTTTGGCATATGAGGTTAGAATTGAGTGTTAATATTAGCCAAGATATTGTAATTAATAAAATAAATGATTATTTTCAATGGCATAATTTACCTCTTGAAATGAATAGGGCAGGTATTTGTAATGGCTTGGCATCTTTATATGCGAAATTCTATTTAAAAGGTGAAAGCGCGCAGTTTTTTGAAATACTTAAGTACATATCTGGAGAGACCTCAGGCTTACTAGAACAAGAAAAAGTTAATGAATTTTTGCGTGATATAC
>Ga0247833_1004870_pt1 | contig 16106 bp, 8 predicted proteins | sample LaCruzMarch2015__7_FD_187117 | JGI IMG/M metagenome (GOLD analysis project Ga0247833, IMG submission 187117) | Freshwater microbial communities from meromictic Lake La Cruz, Castile-La Mancha, Spain - LaCruzMarch2015_8m | ecosystem: Environmental > Aquatic > Freshwater > Lake | place: Spain...
CAGTGTGTTTTGGTTTCAAAAGTGTTTTCATATTTCCCATTAATTTACGTAACGCTCAAAAATATTTCGGCGCGGCCACCTATTTACGTACTATTTTCCAAATACGAGGATTCCTTTGTCTTCCAGAAGGCAGTAGATAACGACTAGCCCTCAATACTTGAATAGCGACTGCTTCCAGTTGTTGTTATTGAGCTGTTAGTCTGCGTGCCCGCAAAGTGCAGCGATAAACCATGTCTTGGAAGATGAGGACAATAATCCTCGCGGCGATAGTATCACTCACTGTGTTGCAATTCGCACCATCTGGAGGAGGGGGAAGCTTGTCGTCGTTTCTGCGCCGTAGTCAATCTGCATCCACTGCATCAAATGCAACAAGTGCAGCAGCTGCGCCTCCCCCAGCGCCAGTCCCAACTTCTTCGGATGAATCTACATTGCATAAGATTGGGTTATTCCTAGGTTTACGATCAGAATCTCCAACATCGTACCCAACTGCCATGCCAACAACGGCAACGCCGACAACGGCCACACCCACTGATACTCCAACGATGACACCCACCAATTCTCCAACTGAAGTTCCTACCGAAGTGCCGACCGCTGCTCCAACTGGTATTCCTACAGATGCACCAATCATCGATCCGTTAGACCAACTTTTGTCCAAATATGACATCCCAGTATCAGCACTAGATTGTGATGGTGGAAAAGTTGTAGTGTCATCGTATCCTCCACCTCGACTATATCCAAATGGATCAGCCGTATTGTGTGTCATTGTATTAAACGAGAAGCAGTACATTGATGAATGGATTAACTATCACCTTGGGTTAGGCTTTAGTAAAATTGTTGTGTATGACAACTCAGCATCATTTGATCTGAGGGAGTGGCGACTTCAAGAACAAATAACACCGATGGTTGAAGTGATCCATTTCCCCGGCCTTGCGTCACAACAGCGTTCTTACTTGACGTGTGCTCAGTCGGCGTTGAATGGTCAATTTGGTGAGAACAAGAAATGGGCTGCCTTCTTCGATGTAGATGAGTTCCTAGTCTTGAAGAAACATGAACATGTAGACCAATTATTGGAAGAGCACCTCCCAAAGGGGTCAGGAGCACTCGGCATCAATTGGGCTATGTTTTCATTTAATGGCAAACTCCTATGCGATGCCAAGCCTGTCACCAAACGATTTGTGTACCGTGACCCTAATGTGAACGATAACAAGCATGTCAAAAGCATAGTCCGACTAGATGATATGCAAATGAACTCAAAACCCCATGCACATTATCCGCGTCTGAAGAACGGCAATCAGCACGATACCAATGGTACAGTCTTCTCCGGCCCGTTCAACAAAAATGGACCTTTGGATGTGGCTGCATTTCATCATTATAACACAAAGTCATATGGTGAATTTGTAAAGAAAAGTCAAAGAGGTCGAGCGGATTTAACCCTAAAAGAAACTGAGTATATGAATCATTATTATCCATCAATCAAGCTCTTTGAAGATGCACTGGAGAAGAAAATAGCTCGGGTGAGCTTGGTCTGGCAGGAACAGATGTCATATTTGATGATTCGGCTTGGTCATTGCTGAAGAAATTCTCTCCCGGCTACGCCGTCTTTGATGAGTTGAATAATATGCCTTTGAATTGAATTTCAGTTCTGTCAATTGGAGTGCATGTAGTGATAAATAATAGATGTTTACATGTTATAAACATACATATTGTTGTCTCCCTCAACCACCCCTCCCCGCCCTTCAGCCACATTTGTTGCAAAACAATCCATTATTTCCAATCACCTCATATTGTCGGCACGAATGCAATGCTCATAATGACGCGGGACAATATAGCGTGGCTGAGAGGAAAGAAATACACGTATGCCAACATTGTACTCGACCATTGCCCGCAGAAGGAATTATGTGATCAATAATTAATACACACAACACCTTGCCTCGATGAATTTTGGACATAAAGAGATAGTACTCATGTTAGAAACAGCATGAGACATTGGCATTGATTGATGTGATAGACAGATGCATTCAGAGTTAGATTAATAATACTTGCTGCGTGTATGTGTGTGTATCAAAGGTGTGTGTCAAAGCATACCATAATATGCTGTTTTATCTCATGATGTACACACGAGACGAGAAAGACTGTGTGTGTGTGTGTAACATCCTTATATTTATCGACTCTTAGTCTATGACCTAACATAGAAGCGCATTTGAAGGGCGCCTGCATCACTTTAATTTCCTCTGTATGTTTAGCTGAAAAATCGGTCCAAATGGCGGCATGGTGACCACCCCTCTCTTCCCTATTCCCCTTTGCGCGAACACTCCGGGGAACTACAGCGGCAGGTAGCGCATTCTTTGCCAACGGTTTGTTTCTTCGCCATGACGTACTCCTTTCTTTGGTCCATACCGTGAGTCTGGTTAAAAAGTACGCCGAAACACAATCAAACAGGGCAGGTATGAATTGCTGTTTGATTGCTTGCATGTGTCGGGATATTGTGTAAGCAACTCATCATAAAAATAGTTTTTGCTTCTTCAACTCAACCATAGTCAGTGCATCTCCTCCATCTGCCTGATCCGCAGACCGAAAAGTCTTTGCCCATTGCCTATTCTCTTGGAGCCACGAACGTATCTTCTTCTTAAGTACACCCGTACCATGGCCATGCAATATATACACCGTTGATCTATTTTGCATCGTAGCCTTACTAAATGCATCAATACATTTACGTTTTGACTCTTCAAAGTTAAGACCAATACAATCTACGGTATTCGAGTTGGTTTTCATTGTCGTGCCACTATCACTTGATGATGTTGATACCAATGACATTTCAACTGGAGTGTTGGCGGATGAATCCAACTCTAAAGCTCGTTGTGCCATCTTGGACAGCCCTTCTCTACCATTGCTATTATTGCTCACATTGTTAGTCGTACGGACCATCCCCGATGAGGGTGGGAAGGCTATTTCTGCCGTTGTTAGTCGGACTGGTGTACCGCTAACATCAACTTGAATCTTCTTCCCAACCTGTTTCACAATCCCCTCTCTCCCATGAAATGCTCCTCTTTTACAAACAATGACAATGTCATTAACACTAATGATCGGTGGGGTACCCGTCATTTCTGATATGGGAACAAGCTCAACGGCTTCGTTTTGGTCTTGTTGTAGCTGTTGCTTCAGTCTTGACATGATACCTGGCATGTTCTCTGCCTCAGACAATGCCTCTCGCTTCACAATGCGAATATCACTCCAACTATCTGCCACAACTTTCTTAGACGCACCGCTGCCTTTCAGCTTTTCTAATATATCCTCGAGCAATCGTTCTTTCTCCTCTAACTTGGCCGCAAACTTCCTTGCCTCTTCTTGTCTGGCAGTTAGCTGTGTGAGTTCCAACTTCTCTTGCCGTAGTTTCATCTCTGCCTTAAGCTCAAGCATTTCATTCTCTTGTCTTAGTAATTCCTCAAATTTCATATCAACGAGGAGCTTCTGATCCTCCAATTCCTGTATTAACTCGCCCATCTTGCGCGTTTCTGTATCCAGCAGTTCATATGCACGATTTATTACAGATTGTGGTAGCTTTAATCGTTCCGCGACTGCCAATGCAAATGATTCGCCAATCACTCCTGGTATTAACCTGTAAGTTGGTCTGCCTCCTACGAATTGCATCCCAGCGACTGCGAATCGATCATCTGTTATGGCCAATTGCTTCAATTCCAAGTAGTGTGTCGTAATTGCAACACGGCACCCCCTATCTAACAGACTTTCGAGCAATGCCCGTGCAATGGCCACACCTTGATTAGGGTCAGTACCAGAACCTAATTCATCCATAAGGACAAGTGCATCCTTGTTGGCATTAGTTAACACCTCACGACAAACGAGCATATGACCAGAGAAGGTAGACAAGTCTCCATCGACTGACTGAGAGTCACCGATATCTGCAAGGATGGGTGAGAAGTAATCGACACGTGCATCGGTGGGATTTGTCGAACTCGAACCACTGGGTAAAGGAATACCATCTCGGACCATGAAGGCGTACAATCCAAGTAGTTTGAGAATAATCGTCTTTCCACCAGAGTTCGGGCCAGTGAGTATCAAGCCTTGATTCGTACCACGACCAATATCAACGTCACTACCCACGACATTTCCTCCTTTTCCTGCCACAGCCTTTGCTTTACTACCCATAATACCCACCTTCCCAGCCATCTTCTTTCTCTGTTTGTTATCATCCCGAAGTAATAATATCGGATGTAATGCATCTTGTACATGAATCACACCCTCTGTTCCAACTGTAGGTATGACTACTCTTCTTCCTCCATCACCTTTTACACCACTGGCAGCACGGAATCGTTTTCCAAGTTTGACACGTGCCAATACCACATCCAACTGTCCCAAGCATGCAATATTCCTTTCAATATCAACAATATGTTTATCAATAGCCTCAGTTAATAATCGCCATATCCTAGACTCCTCACTACGTAATTCACTTTCTATACGACGTAAATCATTCGTACGTTCAATAACATTTGGTGGTTCTACATATATTGTATTACCAGAACGTGAAGCATCGTGTACTATTCCACCTTGTAATAATGTGGATGATGAATATTCATTACGTTTTATGGGAATGACTAATCGTCCATTAATTTCCATTATTAATGATCCTCCACTCTCGGTTGCTAATTTGCCTTTCATCGATGATGATGCTAGTAGTAAATTAACATTGGCTAATACTTCACGTTTGGTTGATTGGATCGATGTACGTAATCGACCCAGTGATGGGAATGTGGTACCATCTAGTAAATTTGGATCTGTAGGGTCAAATGCATCTGTTAGTAGTTGGAGTAATTCGATATTGACATTTATTGCGTTTGTCAATTTTGGTAATTCAACAAATGATGGTGATTTGGTCATTGTCATGCAGTCGTCATCATGTTTATGATTGTCATTTTCAATTCCTTCTTCTTCAACTTCTTCTTCTTCTTCTTCTTCTTTATTAACAATTAGTAATGCATCACGCCAATCTAACACATCCAAACACAAACGTAATTCACTTGCCACATCCTGTATCTCTGACCCTTCTAATATTCGTCCATCATATATTAAATCCAATATTGGACGTAAGTTACCACCACCACCACCAGTACTTATGGGCGGTATGCCCAATGGTATTCTCGGTGCCTTTACTGTACTTCGATAACTACTACCGTTGATACTCGATTTACGACGATTACCAATAATATATCGATCTAAATAATCCCCATCTAACAAACGTTCCATTTCACGTACGGCCGTGTATCGTGATTGACATCCATCTACGGACATGGCCGTAAGTGGCATTGTTAAAACGTCATCATCATCATCATCATCATCATCATCATTAACATTGATGTTATTTTTTTGATGACTACCACTACCGAACAATCGCTGTTGTCGTTGTAGTTGTTGATTCGCTATACTACTACTACTACTACTACTTCTACTACTACTGCTTTTCGTCTTCGGCTTCCCCTCCTCAGTCAATGACATTGTCATTCTACTCAAGACTAATTCTATGCCAAAATTAGTATTACATTCGTTTGCCAACGCCCGTAATACGATGGGATAATCCAATGATTTGAGCGTACGTGCATGTAAATTCAGTGACAATAATCCATCATCATCATCATCATTCTCATGGGTGTTGTCAACATCATCATCATTGACAATGTCATTATCATGGAAACCCTCTCGTCGTGTCTTCGTTTCGTCGTCGAACCACGGTCTATCATTATTCTTCTTATTATTCTCCCTCCACGATGGTCGCAACAAACTGCGTCGACTGCTCTCCTCCTCCTCGATGTCACGTGGCGTAGTAACGAAAGTGGGTAATATATCCGGATCCAATGTCGTTATCGGTCGGCGACTTACCGAATAGCCAGATTCGCCGGCACGTAGTAACGTTGGAACTGTCGTTGTTTTTGTTGCCGTGGACCAAGAGAGAGGAGTTGCAGTAGCCGAAGCAGCAGCAGCAGTGTCGTCGTTGTCGTTTTCAAAATCATGCTCGTTTGCCGATGCGGACGTCGCTTTTAATACGCAGCTTTGCAATAACTGAAACCGTCGTCGTCGTCGTTGCTGCCGTCGACATCGGCGTTGCACACCGTTTCTAGAGATTCTGCCTCCGCCGCTAACGCTGCTCGGAGGAACGAAGGCGCCATTATTGGCGAACATCGCAGCAGCGTGAGCAGCGGCCATTGGCAATATCGGCGATGACGACGCGGTAGCAACAATGATGATGATGAGAGCGACGACAACCACACGACGATGGAGACGATGGTAAAAGAAAGTAGGAGGACGGAATGTTAATAGTGAGAATGACAATGACAATGACGAATGTCGTCGTTGCAGTCCACGTCGACGATGGCGACAATGACGACGAACTCTTGCAGTATTATTATTCATGCTAGAAGCTCGGGTCAAGTCGTCGTCGTCGTCGTCGTCCTCGCTAGAGAGATGATGATGGTACCGATCAACCCTCTTCGTCATATCGTATCGTACTCGTGGCATTCAAGCTTGTGCAATAAGTAATTAGTATTAGACCCAATGAACTCTTAACGGTTTTCGTTAAGTGCCTAAATATATTTGTTAAGTATCTAAATAGATTTGAGAAGGCTGTGACGTGGCTTAAATACATTAAGCCACGTCACGAATGTCATCCGTTAAGTAATTATTACGCCTTTTGTCATGTGGACAATGTTCTGTTGGAATTGCGTTCAGCATTGGGTGTCGAATGTTCAGCCGAAAATATCATCCCTCTCTTTAATTACACCTAACTGAGTAAGCAACATTATAGATCAATATTTACATATAATATAGTGTTAGACAAATTTGTCAAAGATCCGGCTCTTGATATATCTTTCTGTTGTTAGTATATCACCAGCCACTATTACCATCAACAAATCACTTAGTCTATAGTATCTTATTGACAAGAACGTTTCCTTAGATTCTGACTTGGTCGCTGCCTTTCGAGCAACGATGGTAAGGTCCGCAAAAACGTATACAGATGATTGTCTTCAATAAAATCCTCGAGCATTCCAAAAAGCAGATGATTATCTCGAGCCATCCAAGCGATTGCATGCGGTCTAACATTCAATTCCATGTCCGCGAAGATCTGCATGTTGATTTCACTGTCGCTAAAATGCTCCATGATTATTTTGAGCCGTGCTACCTCAAGTTTGTTGCTCTCGTTATTCATTCGTAGTAGAGAATATAGATCCTCAATATCGAACGTTAATTCTCTTATATCGCCGAAAATACTCTCAAGTGTGTGGTTGGAGTAGTACGTGTTCGTGATGCTTGTGTTGTCACACAACATGCGATTAAAAGCAGCCAATCCGTCAGAGGTGAAATTCTTGATGCGCTTGTAGTATAGGTCCAGTTTCAGTTCTCTTAGCCTGCGATTTTTGGCTAATGCCTCAGCAAATGAAACTACAACTTTGTCACTCATGCGATTGTTACGTAAATCAAGAACCTCCAATGATGAATTGGGATTGCGCAAAACACGTGAGAGAGTCTTCCATCCTTTGGAAGTAACACTAATATTCTCCTGAAGGCATAGCTCTCTCAATCTGCTGTTGTTGATGAGCGCACGTTCGAGAGTGATCAACATCCCGTTAGTAATGTTGTTATTGTCACTCAGATTTAGTGTTTCCATTGCAGAATCTGTGCTCCGCAATGACTCAAAGATGTCACTCCAGCCCGCTTTCGTTACGAGATTATCTAAAGCACAGAGGCTGAGATTCTTGATGGTAGCATTGTGACACAGAAGCGTCTTTGACAGTGAGCGTGCGTGAGCACTATTGATCCGATTCCCACTAAAATCAAGCCTGGTCAGCTTGAGATTTGACCTCTGCAATGCGGTAAATAATATTGGTTGCCATCCATATTTACCACGTGGTGATGAAATTGTGAGTTCCTTGAGCGTTGAATAGCTCGAAAGACACCCTGCAAAGAAAATCATCCCTTCCCTATCAATATTACAATTGTGTAGATGTAGAGTTGTTAGATTGGACATGGGATTTTGACGCATACTTGCCAATTCGGTAAAACCCTTCATCGCGATTATAACGCCTGAAAGTGAAAGTTTCCTCAAACAAGTGTGGCCATTTAGTGCTTTGATGACATCATCAGCGTAGAAGACGGTATCGAATGATGTATCGGGATCATTATCCAATTTGAACTCTTTCAAAGAATGAAAGAGTAGTAACGCGGAATAAATTGGATAGTGACGCATGAGACCGTCGTACTTGATTTTGTAATCATCGTCGGAGTCTTCGTCATCGTCATCGCTCTGGTCGCGGCCACTAATCACCTCAAGAGATTCTAGTACTTGATTATGCTTGAAAAACAATTTCAGATTGTCCAATATTTCTTCTCGATTGAAGTCCCAGCAACCAATACTCAACTTCTGTATTGATCGGTTCGATATGAAGCCAGGGAGGAATTCTAATAATACTCCCGAGGTGGGAACAATGTTGAAGAAATGACGCCACGAATCGACATGAAATGATAATTTTGTGAGATATTTGCTCCTACCAATAGCTTGTCCCAAACCTTCCCAGTCGCCACCAGGGAAAGTAGGATTGGCTGGGGGGATGTAGATGTAGCCCTCCCCCAAGCCCTCGTACGTTACGCCAACTTCGAGCGTTGTGAAGTTGGGGTCATTGGTCTTGATTTTATTCATCTCTGTAACAAGGTGTACGGGTGTAGGCATGACATTTTCATCTTCATCGTCATCGTCTTCGTCATCATCATCGTCTTCGTCGTCGTCTTCGTCTTCTTCATCATCACTAAAATCCAATTCCTCGTCCTCGGCATCGTCAGCGTCATTGAAAGCCATTTCCTTGTCGTGGTCACGGACGATGCCAACCCCAAACATTTTCATTTGCAGCACAGTGACTTATACTATGCGGGCGGTAGGGACGTTGGTCCGCGAAGAAGGGATCGATTACTAGTCCGTGCGTTTTTAGACCACGTTGTTATCCTTGGGCAGAGTCGTGTGTTATGTCTTCTTACATAGGTTATTTTCTACATAAACCATAGGGTGTCGACTCTTTCATTTGAGCTGATTCGGCAAGAATGCCCCGCTTCCGTTTTCCGTTCGATTTTTTTGCTCGCATATTTTGAGACACGAAGGAAAGGTGCGTGACCAAACTCAGGTTTCAATATTTATCTCTCTTTGACGTTCAAAGAATCAATTGACTGGAATTTAAAAGTGCTGCTTACAATTCCGAATGTTGGTAGATGCGAAACAACTAACTGTAGAAGATAGCTCCATCATTTAACACAGCAACATATAACAAAACATGGGGAACACTGAATCGCAAGTCGGTAACGATGATACAAACTACTGGCATGGATCAGATCCCAACGTGGGAGGGTCCAATATGCGTATTCTGACGAATGCTCAGCTACCATTGGCACGCAAATCGTCCTACTTGGAAGAACCCGTCATGACCAAGGCTACAGAACGGGGCGAGGTCGAAGTAACACTCGGTGCCTCTACGTCGAAAGGGAGAGAGGGCAATGATGACGATTCTAGCAACAATAAGCTACGATATGCCGTCTCCGAAATGCAGGGTTGGCGATCGCACATGGAAGATGAACACGCACTCAATCCCATTCTGGCATCGAATCGTCAGCAGGCAATGCTGCTTAAGGATCATCATTTGTTTGCAGTCTTCGATGGACATGGTGGAGAATTTGCTAGTAAGTTCTGTGGCGACAATCTTGTGTCTACATTGACATTACAACCGGATTGGCAAACGTATCTGGCTCTGCCAAATGAAGGAAGCTACACGCGAAGCTCAGTCAAAGGACTTACCCTACTAAAATCAGCACTAACATCCACCTTCCTCCAGCTAGACAATAAGCTAATAGAGGCCGAGAGAGACATACGTTTGGGTCAGCTCTCGAAGCTTGAAAGTCTTGTATACTCATTAGGTGGGCATGTAGGTCATGACATCTTCCAATGTGGTACGGCGGATCACGCACGTGTTATGAACTTTGATCGGAAGATCCCAGCGACGTTACCACCGGGCATATCACTTGAACGATCTGGCTCGACGGGTGTTGTAGTGCTAGTAACACCCTCGCATATTATATGTGCCAATGCAGGCGATTCGCGTGCGATAATGTCAAAGAAGAATAAGGTCCTGCCACTGTCATTTGATCACAAGCCCACAAACGACTATGAGCTAATACGCATTGAGAAGGATGGAGGGTTCGTACGTGATGGACGAGTGGATGGTGATTTGGCCGTAGCACGAAGCTTTGGTGACTTTGGATACAAGCCCAACCCAGCTAACGCACAGAAGGATCATCGTGTGACTGTCTACCCCGACATAGTCGTGTATGCACGCGAACCATCCAATGATGAATTCTTAGTCTTGGCTTGTGATGGTATATGGGACCGATTAAGTAATAAGGAATGTGCCGATTTAGTTCACACATTGGTCTACCGCGAAGGCGAAACGGACGTTGGGTTGATTTGTGAGGAGGTGATTGATACAGCGTTGGAGTTGGACAGTCGAGATAACATGACATGCTGCGTCGTCATGTTCCCGCCGTGCGTAAAGATGGGCCGTTTGACCAAAGGCAGTTCGTTACGAGGAGTGATGAAGCGTCGATTTAATCGCGAACAGACTTGGGGCGATAAGTCGACGCCTGCTAAGCGTGCTCAGCAACGATTTGAAGAGAGGAGGAGCAAGAATCGAGCAATACTTGCCAAGGCTCAAATGCGTGGACAGCCAAAAAGTCTAGCACGAACAAGAAGTGGCTCGAAATCGCAACAAGCTACAGGCTGTACTCAATAGGTTCGTATGTATATTGAAATATTGGGGTTTGCCAGAATCAATAATAGCAATCATAGCCAGGAACAATAACCACCAAGAAAGAAAAATATTTAGTCTACGTGGTGCCATCCTTTGTTTTTTTTCTGAGATTCCCCACTTGTAGTTAAGATGTCATGCACGAGTCTGAAAATGAGAGAATGCCTCTGAAAAAGTCTAAACATGACATAAAACTAACAAGGGTTACCATCTTAAATAACTGTGATAAGATGAATCTTCTTTATCCAGGTTTTAACTTTATTTATCTGCAAATGCTTGCTACTGAAACAAGTCCATGTAGCTTGAGGCGACCATAATCATCGACGTCGTATAAACTACTGGCGTTTCTTACCAAATGAAGGCTTGATTTTGGTGGACTTTATTTGTTACCTCGAGAGCTGCTGCTACTTGATGAAGTTCGACCAATCTTTAAACTTAGTCCCAAGCTGCCACTTGATGTGCGGCCGACTTTTGGATCGGCTGCAGCGGTTGACGTCCGATGTTTCTTGCTGGATGACTTCTGAGACGATTGACTCTTGGACGATGCAATAGCTTGTGGTGTTTCAAATGACTTCTGTTGCTCTACACTTGCACTACCAAGCAGCAACTCCTTGTATCTCCTCCTGCGATCATCTAAACGCTGTTGATGTCGTATGGCAGGCGTCGAGTTCTCACCCCATAATCTTTCTCGATCAAGACGAAGTTTCATGACGCCCATAGGTATAGACAAACTTACAGACCGGTCGTCCATGTGAATACTAGGGAACATGACAACGCAGCATGTCATGTTATCACGACTGTCCAACTCCAACGCAGTATCGATAATCTCCTCACAAATCAACCCAACATCTGACTCGCCCTCTCGATAGACTAATGTGTGAACTAAATCGGCACATTCCTTATTACTTAATCGGTCCCATATACCATCACATGCCAAAACTAAGAATTCATCATTGGATGGTTCGCGTGCATACACGACTATGTCCGGATGAACAGTCACACGATGATCCTTCGGTTCACTGCAATTCTTATAACCAAAATCACCAAAGCTCCGTGCTACGGCCAAATCACCATCGACTCGTCCTGCCCGGACGAACCCACCATCCCTCTCAACACGTGACACCTCCACATCCTTACTTGGTTTATGATCGAATGATAAAGGTAATACATTTGCTTCTGTCGTCTTGGACAATATCGCACGTGAATCGCCTGCATTGGCACATATAATATGTGAGGTTGTGATTAGTACCACGACACCCGTTGAACCAGATCGTTCCAGTAATACACCCGCTGGGAATGTTGATATTAGCTGCCGGTCAAAGTTCATAGCACGTTCGTCCATGTCTTGCCTGCCTAGATGTAACGAACACATGTCACATTCAAGTTTGGACAGCTGGTTCTGACGAATTTTCGTTTGTGCCTCCATGAGCATACTGTCCAGCTGTAGAAAGGTGGCTGTCAGTGCTGATTTCAAGAGAGTTAGTCCTCGGACGGACTCGCGTTTTCTGTCGCTTGATAATGCCAGATACGCTTGCCAGTCCGGTTGTGATGTTAACACAGGAACTAGTTGCTTGCCACAGAATTTACTCGCAAAATCTCCACCATGTCCATCGAAGACTGCAAACAGATGATGATCTTTGAGTAACGTCTCCTCATGTCGATTCGATGCTAGCTTTGCATTCAGAACATGATCATCTTCCATATGCGATCGCCACCCCTGCATTTCAGAGACGGCATATCGTAGCTTGTGCAGTTTGGCATTACCCTCATCATTGCCATCTCTGCCAGACGCACGTGACGAAACTTTGGCTTCGCCTCGTTCAGTAACCTTCGTCATGATGGGTTCCTCTAAGAATGACGAGTGTGCTCGATTCATATTGATGTCAGCACGATGCTGCCGCTGTTTACCAACCTTTCTTCCCCTTTCACGTGACGACATGGGTGGTGCATCCTGTACTGAAGCGCTAAAGAGTTTCATTCCGAGCATTCTCCTTGATATGAATATACAGTGCAGATAGATATTTTTATTGTATGTCCAATAATGTTGTTTAGCGGACATCGACTATGTAGATCGGTTAAAATTTCAAGTTCTCTCCTCACGAAACAGTTCGTCCACCGATAAGTACTACTTATTCCTTCATGTATTCTTTTATCTCCCTGAGTCGCACATTTTTTGTGGAATTTTCATCGAGAGGCAGGCGACAACGTCAGGCAGCCTACTACACTTATCGTGAGTGAAGTGTCATGCATTTACCATATGCGAGACAAGAGATCATCTCGGTGATTGATACAACAGCCCAGTGAAATAGAGGATGTGTAAAATTGATAAGATTAAAAAAGATATTCTTAACAAATAATAAGATAAATGCTCATTCAATATTATGTAGAGATGAACATCTAGTGGCGGAGGATTCATATTCATGTGAGTGAAATCACGCATTGAATGTTAAGTTACATATGTGTGCTATAAAAAGCACTCAACAATAATTATACATTAACTAATTCTATTTTGCTACTCTTTTCAGTATAATCTCTATACACAACAGCTTCAATGCAATCTGATGTTACTATCATCAGATGCCGATTCATATCAACGTTTTTTCTTCTCTATGGCTGCAACCTTTCTCCTCTTCTTCTCCCTCTCTGCCTGTGAGAACGATGTTGATGCATCCCGCTCCATCGTCTTTGCCTCCTTGTGTCGCACTGACAGCTCCAACGGAACCTTGCGACCCTCAACAATTGCATTCTTTCCTCCTGACGCTGCCCGAACAAAGAATGAAGACGATGGTGGCAATGTCATACGCTTGCCATTACCCAAAGCAACGTGAATCTTACTCTTACCTTGAAGATGTTGCTGTACCTTGGCGGTGGGACTAACGCCTGTGGAAGAAGCGCTCGCGACTGATGCACCAAAGGATAGTTTTGAAGCTGATTTACCACCAAATGATGACTTGGACCATGAGGCTGCAACCTTGGACTCTGTACGTATACGTGCGAGTGCTCCATTACTAGTCCCGCCGGCAGCGGCTGTGGATGACGAGGATGAAGTAGACTTGGCCAACTGTTGCATTCGGGCTCGATGACCACGAGATTTCGATAGTATATCATCCTGACGTTTCGTCGGTTGAGGAGTAGGGTGCTTCAACAATAGTCCACTACTGCTACTTTCGCGATCTCTACCCACTGCCATTGTTGTTCGTAAAACAACCTTGCCAATCTTTGGTCGATGTTTTTCTAAATCCTCACGTCGAGAACGTACTCGATCGCCGTGAAGCTTCTTCATATCTGATTCACGTGTACGTAACGATTGGAGCAATGTTCGCCAATCGGGGGAGGCATGTAATAATTTCATATCAATGATATGCTGAGCGGCTGATACCTTGTTATCTCTCCCACCAGTTGTTGATGGCACAGTGACAATAGCAGCATCATCTGTTCCAATCTTTCGTTTCGTCGTTGTTGTCATTGTTGATGTCTTGTTTGAATCTAGATTGAAGATACTATTCTTCTCAGACGATACATTATCTTTCCATTCTTGTAATAATTGTTGCAATTGTGTCAAAAGTGATGCCTTTGTTAGAGCATTACCATTGCTTATTCCCACCCAAATCCCCTTCCAAAAAGTGGGATACCCCAATAGCAATTGTTCCATTTCATCAACATCATCCGTCGTGTAATTATCATTAATTTTGATTTTCATTTGTTTGACTAATTTCTTTAGTATCTTAATAGCCTTCGTCATAGTTTTACCAATACCAGTTTCTAATAGCAAGGTACTGTCCATTGGTAATTGGTGTAATTCATGTATCACACTTTGTAATGCCTTTGTACGATGTTTGGTTTGTAACTTCATATTACGTTCATAGTAGTGTACATTCGAAGTTGATTTATCATTATTATTGCCATCAATCAACTTAATACTACACTCCTCTTCCTCATCATCATCATCATCATCATCCCCGTCGTTATCTGTATTTTTATACACGTGGTCATCATTATCTACTCTACTCAATTCATTCATCATCCTCTTATATTCTTCCTTGGTTACGGGTGTCGCGAGTGATTCCAATAACTCATTTCCCAATTGGATCAATCGATATTTAACAAACGTAACCGGGTATGATAATGTTATTGGACGATATATCCCACCAATGTTTGGATATGATTTATTAACAATATCGCGCCAAAAGTATACATCCGCGGAATGCGATTGTGAAATATGCGTATTTGTGGGATGTTGTTCTATTGCAATAAGTATCTTTTCCGGCAAGGCCAATTGCCGTAATCGATGACAGTGTTGTTGTTGTTGTTGTTGTTGTTGGTTCGAGAATTGAGCAGATCTCTCTCCGTCATCATCATTATTATTATTATTTACACTACCTCCACCCCAAAAGTCATGTCGATATTTCACAATCGTATCCCAATGCGATTCCGACAATGCCACCCCCAGCACGCCCGGTGGGATATGTTCAAGATTTGATGCCACCGTCATTCCCGATATGCGTCGCAATGTTGGAACGACAACATGTTCATTCGTGTCGCGATGACCGGAAGATGATGGTAATGGTGCACGAGCGGCTGAATGATAATTCCGAGAAGACAGGATGGTGTCCCACAATTCAGAGGATTTGACAGTAGCAATACTATTTATCATCATCATCCACTCCGTCATTTGTCATTGTTGCTCTTGTCAGCTGACTGGTTAGTGTGAGACTTGTGCGTGCTCTTTGCACTTGTTCGAATATTCGAATCTTTTTCTTCTTCAACTAATGCATCCGCGTCGGAAGAATGATAGACATTGTCTACGCCATCGTCATAATTTTGTGTCAACGTCAACGATCTCATCCTCACCCTCTCACATCGCGTCTTGCGTTCCCGCCAAGCGACGACTGTGGGAAACAATAATATGGAGACTCTAATTTGGGGTTGGCGATGAAGATAGGTGAGCATAAAGTCAGTGGTCTGCCCACCGTCATGCAAAAAAAAAGCAAGCAATGAACCATCTACATCTCCTAGGCAACATTAATAAGGTAGTAACTTCCAGTATTACAAGCAAACTAATATCTACATTTCTCTTTACAAACTTTTGCATGATTCTACAGCATACGACACATGTGCACGACAGCATGCATCACTTGTATCATGTAATGTTACCCATGTACCAGCTACCAATCCTCCACAAGACGTTGGTGCACCACTTGCACTCTTTTCACAATCTTGTCTACATTTACTAGTACTCCAATCAATATACCACTTGTT
>Ga0247833_1004871_pt1 | contig 16105 bp, 19 predicted proteins | sample LaCruzMarch2015__7_FD_187117 | JGI IMG/M metagenome (GOLD analysis project Ga0247833, IMG submission 187117) | Freshwater microbial communities from meromictic Lake La Cruz, Castile-La Mancha, Spain - LaCruzMarch2015_8m | ecosystem: Environmental > Aquatic > Freshwater > Lake | place: Spain...
CAGCCAATCCCTCAGCAAGCACAAATGGTGTCACGGACTCTTCACAGAGGTAAGGAGTTCTGAGCCTGCTCTCACGCCGGGTGGCGATGGGCGAGAGCTGCGCCACTTCGATCAACCAGAACCGCAACGCGCTCATGCAGGAACTCGACCGGTTCGGCGGCGTGGTGGTGATGACGACGAACCTGTTCGGAAATTATGACGAAGCGATCCTTCGCCGGATTGCCCGCCATGTGGAGTTCGCGCTGCCCAACGCCTCGATGCGGGAGAGGATTTTCCGCTCCCATCTGCCCAGCATCGGGCGGGTGAGCGCCGACCTGCGGAATGTGGCTATGAGTTCCCGCGGCCTCTCCGGCGGCGACATCCTGAACGTGTGCCTGAACGCGATCCACGCCGCATCGGTTGACCCTGATCCGGCGAACTGGCGGCTGAGCGAATCCACCCTGCTCGCCGAGATCCGCAAAGTGCAGGCGGGCAAGAAAGCGCACGAAGGCCGCACGGCTGACGTCAACCTGAACTGACCATGATTGCCGCCCATTTCCAACGCGCCCGCACGACGCGCGCCCATTACGACCTCGCCCACTGCCCGGCCTGCGGACGCGAACACGATGCCCCGCATCTTCACCTTGCCCGCCGGTGGGTGCAGGCGGTGGCGTGCTCGGCGGATTGCCAGCGCACGGTGGCTCTGGCGCGGGTGGCCTGTTGCACCAAAGCCGAGCAAATCTGCTGCGTGTGCGAAATTGCATTCAACTGCCCCGTTCATGGCGAGCGCCACTTTGGAACCCACGACTGATCTATGAAAAAGTTCACCGTGATCGTTGCCGCGGATGTGCCCAGCTACGGGAAGGTCCAAGTGGAAGCGGCATCGGAGGAAGAAGCCAACCGGATTGTGAGCGAGTCGTTCGAGCGCGAAGGCTTCGCCTCTCCCTACTGGGATGCGGCGGACGATTTCGACTCGGACTGGAGCAACTGCGAAAACCTGAGAACAATATGAAATCACCCTGCGAAGGAGCCGCCCAAGTCGGCTACACGAAAGACTTCCGCGCCATCTGGCGCCGGGGAAAAGACCGCCCGTTCATCGTCGTCTATGACGCCAGATTGAACCCGCATATCATTCCCGTGCTCGTCAAAGACATCGCCAGAAAGTGCAACCCGCCGATACCGTTCAAGCCATGACGCCGCGCCAAACCGCGATCCTGAATTATCACCGGGACGTTGCCTCGTTTGGCACGAGCCCGAAGGCCCCCGTGTTCGTGATCCTCGATTTGGAGGATTCGGTCGGGTTTGAAATCGCCTCGTATTACCAGCCCAACTGCGTGGAAAAACGTGATGCGATAAAAGCGGGCGGAGCGTATCCGGCGTTCACGCTCGCGCTCACAATCAAAGACGCGAACGCGCTTCTCGCCCACGGCTGGCCGAACGCTAAGAAGATCGGGGCAATCCCCGAAGACCTTGTGCCCGTGATCCTCATTTCCGAGGAACGCTGCCTCTCGGTCCTCATGCGAAGAGAATGACCGCCGGGGTTATCTCCCAACCCGCCACTCGGCAAAAGGGAGAAATCAGGCTGTTAAACGCGGTTCCCTGCGCGGTCCTCGTTCCGCCCATCCTTGCCGCCCGAAGATATGTTTCGCCCAAGTCGCGGCCGATCACGCCCGACGAATCCGAAACCCGCCGGATTGCCTACGCTCTCAAACGGGGTGAGAAAACCGGGGTTGCTGCCCGTGAGATGGCCGGACTCCTGCCGCCCGGTTTGCCGACGCTCACGCTCGTTCCCGTTCCAACAAGCACCGGCAGCATCGAAGCCAACCTGATCCTCGCCCGCGCCATCGCAGCCGAATACGGCCCGCAGGCCCGAGTCGTCCCAGCCCTTCGCCGTTCAGTGCCAGTGGAATCCTCGTGCTCCCGTCGTCGCCGGGGACTGCCCGGACTCACCGCAGCAGACCACAAGTTCGTGCGAGTTGGCGGGTGGTTCGCGCTCCCCGTCTTCCTCGTGGACAACGTGGCGACCACCGGGGCCACGCTCGCCGCCGCCCGCCATGCCCTCGGGTTTGGAACGGGCCTCGTTTTCGCAGACGCCTCACCCATCTACCAGCCACCCGCCAAATGAGCCACCAAAGCATGATAACCGTCAAATCCGAAGCCATCCCGACGCGTCCACCAACGTTCCCGGCGCGGCCGATCCGGGGCGGGAAGCTCGAACTCGCCCCAAAGAAATCCGGGATCTGGTTCGCCGAGCCAAAGTTCAATGGCTGGCGGGCACTCGTTCATACGCCGACCGGGGCCATGTGGAACCGGCACGGCCAGCGGCTCACGATCGAGCGGGAGTTTGAAGCCGCTCTGGACCGACTTCGTCCACTGGCTGGAAGTGGCCTCGTGTGGGCGGATTGCGAAGCCCTCGAACGCCGGCACCAGATCGGGAGGGGAAGCCTCGTCGTCCTGGACTGGATCCCTGAATCCGGTTCGCCCACATACGAGGAGCGGCGGGAGTTCCTCGCCGGGCTGGTCGAAACCGAGCGCCTGTCCACGGGCGAGTGGCAATCTTTTCCCGAGAACTCCTTGTTCCTGCCGCCGTCAGTCCGGGATGATGGAAGTGCGGTGCCGGATTTCTACGCCGGTCTGAAAGCGATCAACAGCAGCCTGCGGTGCGATTTCTTTGAGGGAGTGGTGATGAAGCGGGGCAATGCACCGTATCCGATGCAGCTCCGCAGCGACACGGAGGAGTGCCGGGCGATGATCAAACACCGCTTCGTAAATTGAAGCTTACTTCTTGCTGAGTTCCTGGGTCCGCAGAAGCACCCGCTGGCGCATGATCTTGCCAGATTTGAACTTCACCGTCGCCCGTGCGGGAATCGTCACGTCCTTGTCCGGTTTCTTCGGATTGCGCCCGACGCGGGATTTCGTCAGACGGACCTCAAATACGCCGAAGTTCCGCAGTTCCACGTCCCGCCCGGAAGCCAAGGCGGTGGTGATGGCGTCGAGCGTTTGCTGGATGACCGTGAAAACTTCCGCCTGAATGATTCCGGTTTCCTTGCTGATCTGCATCACGAGATCGCGTTTGGTGAGATTGGCCATGGCGGGGAAGGTTTGTGTTCAGCAGGATAGGCAGGCCGTTTCGGATTTGAAAACCGGAATCCGCCCGCACCCTCCAAGCACCCCCATCAGCGATGGATTCCCGCGAGCGGCGCGAACGAGGCTCATGGCGGTATGAAAACCAAATCATCGACAGCAACTGCCGCCCCGGTCGCTCCCGTAGCCGGGCTCAAGCGGATCAACCTCGCGGGAATCGCAACCACGGCACCAGCCGCCAAAGCCGCCAAGACGTATCCCGAGCTGCCAGATCCAGATGGACAGGTGGCCGCGCTCGTCGAAGGCATCCTCGAAATGAGTGAACAGGTTGAGGCTCTCAGCGGTGCCCTCGAGATCAGCAAAGGGGAACTGATCGCCATCGCGAAGCCGTTCTACTTCGCCCATTACTCCGGCCAGATGGCAGTCGCTTCCTCCGTGGAAGCCAAGGCCGGTGACAATCTCGTGCGGGTCGGGTTCTCGAATTCCTACCGGGGCACGACCGACGATGCCGCCATCCTGCGAGTGACTGGCGAGAAGGGAGCCGCGTTCTTCAAACAGAGCTTCGAGCTCAAAATCAAAGGTGACCTGATCCCGGAAGCCGCCGCCGAGGAGATCATCGGTGAACTCCAAGCCCTGTTCGTCCGACACAACGCCGGGGCCGCCCTCAGCGCGAAGGCGGTTTTCAAGCCGACCAAGGAATTCCACACCGCGCGCCACACGCTCTATTCAGCAGACGAAAACATGGAGATCGATAAAGTGGTGCCGGTCGCGGCGAGCGTGAAAACCAAACTCGGGAAAGGCGGATCAGCAGAAGATTGATTCGCCCCTGTTCCGCTCGGCCGGGTTCTGCACCAAAGGCCCGCGCCGGGCGTTCCGGTTGCGCAAGATAAGCGGGGGAGTGAACACGGCGTTGGAGGATGCTCGGTGGTTCGTGCAGGAAGTCCTCGGTGAGGATTGATCGGGCCAATATCGCTCCCTCCATTGCCAGTCAAGAGAGGCTCCACAGGGCGATAAACGCGGAATTTGAGTGGATTCAAGCGGGCTTCAATACGCCCTTGGTAATATTCGGATGATTTCAACCATTGGTGCGACCGGTAGACTCGCCTCCGCTACCGCTAGTCAGTTAGGCGGATGTTCGGCCACTCTTGAATACGCCGGTCTAACCGGATTCCGGTTAAGCCTTTTGACGGCTCACGGGATGGACAAAACGTTCTGCAAGGTCCCCGTCTCGGTGACGATCAGGGATATTTTGGCCTGGTATTCCTGCCGGAGAACATCGCCCTCCGATGTGGGCCGCGACATTGGCGAGCTCTTCGGCTATGTGGAGAAAGAAGGAGCCTCGGACTAACGTCTACTGAGGGGGCTCTTGGTCCCTCAAAGGCAACCAACCCGTGCAAGGCAGAAGCGTAATCGGATAACCGGCGTTTTCCCACTCCTCCTGGCTGGTCATCTCCGATAAGGCTCGTGGCCAATGCGAGCAAAGCGGAGCTGTCGGCTTCGCTGGCTCGTCTGCGGAAGTCTTGTCGGATGTCGGGGCTTTGGAAGGAGGGGTCATAGTAAGCTAAGTCCACCACTAAATAATCATTGTCCCTTTTTGAGCCTGCTGGCGTTTCGAGTGGGCAAGTTGGTCAATTCTAGCGATATCGCTTGGCCCGCATCTGGTGCGTATTCCTGAGAAATACAAATGTATGGGCTTTCCGTAATCACGTCATTCCGGTGGTCTGGAAACGCACATTGGTGGAACGACATTTCTGACAGAATAGAGGATTCGAGTTCGTAATGGTGCCGCTGCACTCACAGATGTATTTCTGAGATTTGTCCAAATTGTCGATTTCGGTGATCATTCCGCACTTTTGGCACTGAGCGCCTCTGCGAATCACGCTTCCCGGGGGCTCCCCTGGGGGGCCAGAGACGTCGAGATGAACGGATGCCGTAATGTTTTCGATGAAGCCACACTCTTTGCAATTGTATCTTCCCCATCCGTGTTCGTTATCTAAGTATGTCTTTCCCTCCCCATATCGTTTTGCCCTTTCTTGGGCCTTTGCTACATAAGGATTAATCTGGTCACATTTGCTTTTGCTTTCTCTACAAAGAAATGCCAGCGGCCAGAAAAGAATCGCCAGTGAATACAGAACTAGCTTCGCGATGTGAAGCCGCCAGCGCGGAGCGTTGTCCATCGCTGCGACGATAAGCTGCGCATCTATCATGAGTGCTAGTTTGGACCTTGGTATATAAAGGCATCCCGCAATTAGATATGCAAAAAAAGTAATTATCAAATATTTCATGGGTAAAGTATGTTAGACTGAATCATTATTCTCCTCTTTCGAGACGGTCTGCATTGCGGTTGACCAGGCCTGCTTCCCGGTAGTGCTTTTGGGTGGCCTCGATGTCATAGGAGACTCTCCGATACCAGAGCACCTCCCGGTCCGGGTCATATATGATGTAGACGGACCTGAAAGCTTCGATATTGGCGTGGATGTCGCTCAAGAGCGCGATCATCATTGTCCTTTCTTGAGCCTGCTGGCGTTGCGGGCAGGAAGTTTGACTTTCTTGAAGCGTGCCTGGGTGCGGGCGATGTCGTATTCCACCCGGCGGTGGAGGAGTAGGCGGTTCTGGTAGTCGTAGAGGGCGTAGCAGGCGCGGGGGTCGCCGTCGCGCGGTTGACCGACGCTTCCCACGTTTATCGCGTAGCGGTCGCCCTCATCGAGATGCACGGGTTTATCCAGCGGGTTGAAGCAGGCGATGCGGCCATCCCGTTTCTCCTCCCAGATCACCGGCACATGGGTATGTCCATGGAAGCTGACGAATGTCGTCTGGACCGCGAAATGGGCCTTCGCCTCGTCTTTGTCATGGATGTAGTGGAAGCTGCCGATGTCGTTGAGGGCGGCGTGCGAGAGCATCATCGGGTCGAGGTCAGCCGAGATCGGGAGACCGCGCAACCACTTCATCTGGTCTTCGCTCACCTGCTCGAAGGCGAGAGTGATCGGGTCGCCGACCGAAGCGAGCATCTCCTCGGGCGGAAACTGATCGGCAAGGAAAAGCATTGCCTCGTGGTTGCCAAAAACCGAAATCGCACAGGTGTCCATGACCCGCTGCACGCAGGCCGCCGGCTCCGGGCCGTAGCCGACAATATCCCCCAGACAGAGGATTCCTCGACACGGCCATTGGTCGATGTCCGCGAGCACAGCATCCAATGCGTCAATGTTGGCGTGGATGTCGCTGATGAGGGCGAAGAATGCGGGCGGGTTTGTTTTGGGCATGGGCGTTTTGATTTTCACACTCTGAGTCTGCCATACGGTTGAGGTGGAAAATCGTCAACCAGCAGCTCGGAAAACAACCATTCCCTTTTTGAGATTTGCCACAACAGGACCCGATTTAATGCTGCCGGCGAGGATTGCCTCCGCGAGGGGCTTCGATATCAGCCGTTCGATGGTGCGTTCGAGTTCCCTGGCTCCGTATTCCGGGCTGAATCCTTCCTTCACGATCAAGTCAACCACCTCCGGGGACAGGGAGACAGTGATTTGGCGTTCGGCGAGGCGGGCGTTCAGGGCGGCAAGGCATTTCTCCACGATCTCGCGGATGTCGGCTGGGACGAGTTGGTGGAATTGGACGATGGAGGACAGGCGGTTGACAAGCTCCGGGCGCAGGTGCTTTTTGATGGCCGACTTGATGCGTTCGTCCATCCTTGCCTGAAGCTCTGCGGCGTCTTCCAGTTTTGCGCCGAAGCCCATTTCCTTTTTCGCTGCCAGTTCGCCCGAGCCGAGGTTGCTGGTCAGGATGATGACGGCATTGCGGAAACTGCATTTCCGGCCGTTCGCATCGGTGAGGGTGCCTTCGTCGAAGATTTGCAGGAAGATGTCGAGCACGCGGGGGTGAGCTTTCTCTATCTCGTCGAAAAGCACGACGCTGTATGGCCGGGTGCGGACTTTGCCGGTGAGCTGGCCTTCTTCGTCGCAGCCTTTGTATCCAGGCGGGGCACCGATGAGCTTGCTGACGCTGTGTTCCTCCATGAACTCCGACATGTCGAACCGGATGAGGCTTGATTCAGAGTGGAACAGAAATTCCGCGAGCGCCTTGGCCAACTCGGTTTTCCCGGTGCCCGAGGGGCCGACGAAGAGGAACGAGCCGACCGGGCGGTTGGGATTGCCCAGCCCCGTCCGTGCCAGTCTCACGGCCTCCGAAACCGTCTTGATGGCTGCATCCTGCCCTTTGACCCGTTTGCCAAGCACCTCCTCCATTGAACGGAGCCGCTGGCCCTCGTCCTGGGTCAATGCGGCGACCGGGATCTTGCACCGACTGGCGACCACCGCCGCAATCTGCTCCCGATCCACTCCAGATTGTCCAGGTTGGCCGGAAAACGTCAAAAACCTCGCCTGAGCGCAGGCGGTATCGAGCAAATCAATCGCTTTGTCTGGCAGCCGGAAGTCGGGAAGATAGCGAACTGACCATTCGACTGCAGCGGAAATCGCTCCGCTGGCAATCTTGATTCCGTGATGTTCCTCCATGCGCGAGTGGATGCCGTGCAGGATTTCCAGTGCCTCCTCCGGGGTCGGTTCCTCGATATCCACCTTCTGGAACCGGCGTTCAAGCGCGGCGTCCTTTTCGATATGAAGCCGGTATTCCGCGATTGTCGTCGCTCCGATAACGCGGATATCTCCACGGGCAAGGGCGGGTTTCAGGATATTCGCGGCATCCATCGAGCCCCCGGCCTTGCCTGTTCCCATCAGCGTGTGGATCTCGTCGAGAAAGAGGACGATGTTGGAATCCGTCGATGCTTCCTTGATGACAGCCTGCATGCGTTCCTCAAACTCCCCTCGATATTTTGTCCCGGCGACAAGCAGGGACATCGAGAGTTCGATAATCCGGCTGGCTTTGAGTTCATCCGGGACTTTCCCCTGGGCAATCCGTTGGGCGAGGCCCTCGACAATGCCGGTCTTCCCGACCCCCGCCTCTCCGACCAGAATGACGTTGTTCTTCCGGCTTTGGAGGAGTGTTTGGGCGATGCGGAGCATCTCCGACTTCCGTCCGATCACCTGGGCGAGCTTCCCGTCCTTGGCAAGCCGGTTCAGGTCACGGCCAAACCGTGCGAGAATAGTTTGTTTTACCGCTTTTGCCTCTGGCTTGGCTTCCCCTGCAGGCTTAACAACCGGGGCGACAACCCCGCAATTCACATCAGGCCCAACCGCTCCATCCACCAGAATGCAGCGTTCAAGAGTCAGCGCCATCGCTTTTCTATCCCCGCCGATGAACGCCAGACACTCATCAAAAACTGGGTCGGGATTCTGCAAAAGGCTGAACAACACATGAACCGGCTTTATGGAGCCGCCCGCGAATTCCTCTGCGAGGTGCTTCCCGGCAGTGAACGCAGCGCGCAAATCCGGGTGACGGTGAAGAGGGCGCGGCGTGGGTCCGCCTTCTTTGCCAAGGCGGCCACGCAAAGCGCGGCGGAGTTTGGCGGGTTTGGATATTCCGGAAGCAAGAGCATCCCGGACTGCTTGGAAATCCTGAGCAATTTGTAATTTCTGATTCCGAATCTCCGGCGGCGCATTTTGCAGGAACTTCGTGAGGTCGAGATCGCAGCCCTTGCAGCAGCCGATCCAGTAGTGGTTCGGAAGAATTGCTTCAAATCCAGCCGCCGCCGCTTCGATTTCGGCGATGGACCAGGCGATGTTGATGGAGGGGTTGGTCATAGCCGTTCGGCCACAAGTTGCCTTTCAGCCTCGATCCAAGCGTCGGTAGAATCACCTGAGATGCCCTCTTTTTCCCATTTGTCCTGAATAATATATGCTCGAAACGCTATGTCATCGTCTGATATGGTGTCATGTCCGCTGTGGTTTTCAACGTCGCTGGGAAATCCACTTTGAACATCTTTGTTTTCGTGTTTTACAAGAGCGTCAACAACCCGATCATCCATTCCCACTGAGGGGATGTTAAGGGGCCAGTTGGCGGTCATCTTCTCCAACTCCCGCCTCACTCCCTCTGCCCTGACCCACCCGAATCCCGCGTATTGCAGTTGGGTCATTAGGAGCTGAAAATCCTGATCAGTCCAAATTGGCTTTCCGCGTCGTGTCAGAGCCAGATTGATTTGGTCATCAGATGGTGAGGTTTCAGAGGGTAACTCGGCAGCATAAGGCGTTTGCTGGAACAGGAGGTTTTCGAGGTAGGGGCGCAGCGCCTCGTCCCAATTAGACTGACAGGGAAACTCGACTTCCCAATCAAGTTCCAACAATTGAAGGAATCCATCCGAACCCCCTGACAAAGCCCAGCGCCCGTCCGCACTCAGGGCTACAGATTTCACCCAATAATCGCCCTCTACGAAAGTTTTTAGGCACTCCCCACTCCTCACATCCCAACAGCGAAGATTTTTCTGATAACTCCCAGACAACGCCCAGTGTCCATCCACGCTCATGGCCACGGAGTTCACTCCGCTTGTATGCCCCATTAAGGTTCTCAAGCACTCCCCGCTGCTTACATCCCAGAGGCGCAGGGTATTATCCTCACTCCCTGACAAGGCCCACCGCCCATCGACGCTCAGGGCCACGGAGGTGACGGAATCAGTGTGTCCTACAAAAGTTCTCAGGCACTTCCCACTGCTCAGTTCCCAAAGTCGCAGGGTATTGTCACTATTAATTCCTGGTCGATGTAATAAGAAGTAACCACTCCCTGACAAGGCCCAGCACCCATCGGCGCTCAGGGCCACGGAGTGCACTCCCGAGTGGAGCCTTCCTTCTATTTGCCCCCCGAAAACTCTCAGGCACTTTCCGCAGCTCACATCCCAAAGACGCAGGGTATTGTCCCCACTCCCAGACAAAGCCCAGTGCCCATCGGCGCTCAGGGTCACGGAGTTGACAGAATCTGTGTGTCCCACAAATGTTCTCAGGCATTCCCCACTGCTCAAGTCCCAAAGTCGCAGGGTATTATCCTCACTCCCTGACAAGGCCCATCGCCCATCGCCGCTGAGGGCCACGGAGTTCACTGTATACTTGTGTCCCACGAAGGTTCTGAGGCACTCCCCGCTTCTCAAGTCCCAGAGACGCAAGGTCCAGTCATCACTACCTGACAAGGCCAAAACTCCGTCTGCGCTCAGGGCCACAGAACTCAATCCGTCTACCCTAAATGTATGCCGATAAAAAACACTGCGTAACCGGGTTCGAGTCCCGCGAAGGCCAGCCCGATGGATAATGTCTTGAGCCTCATATGAGAATTCGTAACCAGCAAGACTTTTCGATTCGCATGCAAAACGCCATGCACGCCCATATTCGCCTTCGGACAAGGCTTTTACAGCAGCGTCAATAAGAAAACTAAAGCGCTTTTGAAGCTTCACACTTTTCTTGACGTTAGCCACATTACAAATGACAAACTGAGAGGTGTCGGCGTGCGCGGCATTTATAAATCCATTCACATCCAAGTGGCACATGGTTTCGTCTTGACTCCCCGAAATGCCCCAGCGTCCATCCTCGCTCAGGGCGACGGACCAAACCTCTTCCTTATGTTCTTCAAAGGTTCTAACGCACTTCCCGCTGCTCACATCCCAGAGCTGCAAATTTAGGTCGGAACTACCTGACAATGCCCAGCATCCATCGCTGCTCAAGGCAACGGAGTTGACTGAACCCGTGTGACCTTCGAAGATTCTCAAACACTCCCCGCTGCTCAAGTCCCAGAGGCGCAAGCTATTATCCCAACTCCCTGACAAGGCCCTGCGCCCATCCGCGCTCATGCTCACTGATTGGACAGAATTGGTGTGTCCCTCAAGTATTCTCAGGCACTTTCCGCTGCTCACATCCCAAAGACGAAGGGTGCAGTCAGCGCTTCCTGACAAGGCCCAGCGCCCATCCGCGCTCATGGCCACGGAGTTAACACGTCCTGTATGTCCCACGAAGATTTGCAGGCACTCCCCGTTGCTCACATTCCAAAGACGCATGGTGTTGTCTGTAATAATTCCTGGCAGTTTTTTTCTGAAGCTACCACTTCCTGACAAGGCCCAACTCCCATCGGCGCTGAGGGCCACGGAGTTAACGAAATCCGTGTGTCCCACAAACATTCTCAGGCACTTCCCACTGCTCAACTCCCAAAGGCGCAGGGTGTAGTCATCACCACCTGACAATCCCCATAGGCTATCGGTGCTCAGGGTCACGGAGTTGACGGGATCCGTGTGTCCTTCGAAGGTTAGGCACTCCCCGCTACTCAAATCCCAAAGACGCACGGCATCAATACTCCCCGACAAGACCCGCCGTCCATCGGCGCTCATAGCCACGGATGACACTCCATATTCGTGTCCCTTGAAATTTCTCAGGAGCTTCGACCCACCGCATTCCAGGCGCTTAATCTCGGCGAGGCCCTCGCTAACCAGAGGTTGCCTGCCTTCAATGCCTGTATTGAGGTTCTCTGCTGCAGAAAAGGCATTAGCCGCTGCGCTCGCATCCTGCCTTTCGAGATGAATCATACCGAGGAGATAAGGCACATTCCAATCGCTAGGCCGGTTCAATTGCGATCGCTGCAACGCCCTCACAATCGCGGTGTCTGTCATTCGGCCAGATCGCCACAAGTGCAATCCTTGGTTGTAGGTAGCTTGAGGATGGCCCGGATCGATTTTCAGTGCTTGCTCGAAGAGTTTCTCTGCTTCGACAACACGACCTAGATCCAACATCGAAACCGCCCTGTTGTTCAGCGCGTCTCCCTGAAGTTTAGCCGCCTCGGGAAACTCACGTTCGTATTCCTCGCCTGCAAAAGTTTTATAAATGTTTTTCAAACTGCCCGCCACGATTTTGAAATCGTGAGGGCGATCGGCCTCTTGCTTATGGAAACATTCGCGGAGCAGGTCTTTGACCGATTCCAGAACCGTAACTCTTGCCAACTCGAAATAGGTGTCGCAGGCAGTTCCGGCAACAGAACCAGAAGACCAGAGGCGTTCGCCGACAAACATCTCCATCACCGACACCGCCCAACTCCAGATGTCTGTGCGTCGGGAGAGGGTGCCTCCGACCGCTTGTTCAGGGGCGCAGTATGCCGGTGTATAAGCGCCGGATTTACTGATCAGAGTTCCTTCAAACCCCGTGGTCGTAGAACCAGAGAACGTAAGATCCATCTTGGCCTTTGCGATCCCGAAATCTGCGATTTTAACATCGCCATCGGGGGTAAGAAGCACGTTGTCAGGCTTCACATCTTGGTGAATCAATCCCTTTTCATGCGCGTAATCAAGGCCCCAAGCAAATTGGATGGCGATGTCCAGTATTCGCTTCAAAGCACCTGAATCACCACCTTCATACAACTTTCCCGATTTAATCCAGTTGGCAAGACTGCCACCATCCATCCACTCTGCGAAGATGCTTGGGATTCCATCTACCTCGCGGACATAGTGGCATGAGACGATATGCGGATGCAGGCCGAGATTGATCCACGCCTCGCACTCGTGGACAAAATTTTGCTTTTGGGCCTCCGTTTCAAAAAGATGCGGATGGGGTTGTTTCATCGCAAGGTCAACATTCCATGTGGCATGGTGCACGCGCTGAACCTTCCCCATCCCGCCGGCAATGGGGTCGCCTATCGGACGATACAACCCGAGGATTAAGTCATTCATTTCGCACTTTTTTTGGTTTTCCGGATTTTCGTTGACCGCTACCAGGTGATGTATTCATGCCCAGTGCGCCCAAATAAAATGACCGGTGTCGTCCAATCAGAAAACCGTCTTTAACGAGCATAAAAAGCAACTCCATTCTTTCATATAAATTAGATAAGGGTTTTCCAATGCCAGCGCCAGAGGTTATTAGTTAAAGCTATTGAGTAGTCTTTTGATACAATCTTTACCCCGTTTTTCATAAAGGGAGTGAAATCCAATTTTTCATACCATTCGGAAAGCCAGATGGCGGTTTTTTTGCCATGCCTTGTCGAGAAATCATCAACTCCTACACAGAGCATGGCAACTTTAACGCCTTGCTTACGCATCTTATCCGTAAAGCCAATAAGGGCATTTGTTCCGTTTCTTCTCCTTCTAAAGGCTTTATCAATAAAAATATCATGAATGACAACAAGAGGAAAATGAGAGACCTCAATGTTAGTCGCAATCTTCCATAGGTTGGCATTTATTTCCTGCAAGCTGGTTTCATTTTCATGAACTTCATAGGTTATCGTTCCTATCTGTTGACCGCCTAACATAATTCTCCACTTATCATCATCTGCACACAGAAGTGACTGGCTTATGGAAATATCCTTTTTTCGCATGGTCGTTGTAAAATCGGATACGGTGCTGCTATTTCTTTACTATTGCGTTTAATAAATCCTGAGAATCTTGGTATCGTTCCTTGTGATTTTTCGCCACTGCTCGGTCGATGGCTGACGCGAGACCCTTGGGAATCGACGGAACCCGCTTCCGAATCGGAACCACGTCATCGTTTAATATGACATCCATCGGATCGCGCTTGTCGGTGAATTCGAACGGAAACGCTCCGGTGAGCAGGAAATACATTGTCGCCCCCATACTGAACACGTCGCTGACGGGTTTCACGTATTTGAAATTCACGATTTGCTCCGGGGGCATGAAGACCGGGGTGCCTGCCGTCTTCCCCGTCATGCTCATTCCGCTGAGACCGGCCATCTGGAAGCTTTTCGACATTCCAAAATCCGCGACGCGGGCAACGCCTTTGTGGATGAGGATGTTTCCCGGTTTGAGATCGCGGTGGACGAATCCTTTGCTGTGGGCGAACGCAAGCCCTTCGAGGGCTTTCAGTGCGTGGGGCATCAACTGCTCGGGGGTGAGCGGGCCGCGATTTTTATTGTATAGATCCATCAGGGAACCGCCGTCACAGAGTTCCATCGTGAAGTAGAACGCACCCTTGTGCGACCCACTTTCGATAAACCGGACGATATTCGGATGGTCGAGCTGACGGTTGACCGCCATCTCTCGCTGGAACCGTTGGACGGCATCCTCCGTGGCGTCTGCCTGCGAGAGCATGACCTTGATGGCAACCTGCGCCCCGTCCTTTTTCCTCCGGGCCTGGTAAACCGCCCCGAAGCCGCCGCGCCCGAGTTCCTTCTCCGCGACGAATCCTGGGATCTCGATCAGGCCCTTGTTTTTTTCTCCGCCAAAGACGAGGGCGAATAACTGGTCCGGAGACAGCTCGGACAGTTCGCCGGGCTGGATGCCGGCATCGACGGCGTCATGACCGACCGGCTTGGCGATGGCAACCGAGATCGTTGTCTGACCGACTTCGATGATGTCGCCATTTTTCAGATCCACAGCAGGGTAATGGCGTTTTGCGCCCTGCTCCGGGGACTCACCGGCCTTGCGTCCGCCGCATTTCTTTCCGTTGACGTAGGTGCCGTTCAGGCTGCCGAGGTCGCGGAGGGATGCCTTCGGCGGGCAGGCTTCCAAGATGAAGTGGTGACGGGATACCTGGGTGTCGTCCGGAAACGTGGCATGGCAGTCCGGCATGCGACCGAAGAGGAACGTGTCGTGCTCCGTGAAAGTGAAGACCTTCCCCTTGGCGGGGCCTTTCGTGACCGAGAGGGAAACAGCCATACGGATGTTCTACGGTTCAGCGAGGAAACCGTCAACCAGACCCTCGCGACAGGGCTATTCCTGCCGAAACGACTTCAACAGGCCCACGGAATCGAGCCCGCCGAAGCCCTGGGATTCGAGGTGTTCGCGGAGCGACTGAATGGCAGCAGCGGCGATTTTGTGGACACCCTGCTTCGTCATGCCAAGCTGGTCGCCGATTTCTGAATAGCTGCGGCCCTGCCCGATGGCGGTGAGAACCACCCGGAAGCGCTCCGGCATCTGGGCCATCGCCCGCTGGAGAGCCGCGATGGATTCCGCCCGGTTGACCTGAGTGGCAACCGATTCCTGTTTTTTGTCGGGGGTATTCTGAACCAGATCCGTCTTGGTGCTTTGCATCCCCTCCGGTTGATCCAGCACGTAGGCATGGTGATGGTGGTGCCTGACCTGCTTTTCGTAGAGGCTGCGGAGGGCATTGCGGACGGCTTGGGAGGCGTAGGCTGTGAAGTCGCCCTTGGACGGATCGAACTGGCGCCCAGCGGCAGCGAGCGCCTCCTGCGCCTGAATTTCAATTTCCGGCAGGTCGAGGCCGGGGATGTTTGAGAAATCGCGGGCAATATGCCGGGCGAGCGGCAGGAGTTTGGCGATTTCGGCGTCCATGTGCCCGGAGATATCAGAATCCGGACGGCGATTCAATTCATCTGCCGAGCGAAAGCCGCTGAGCCGTGAAGCGGGGGAGGCCGGCACGGATGATTTTTCTTTTCGTTCGCTTGATGTCGTATTCGACGCGACGGAACTCGACGGTGTTCTGGTTTGGCCGGTAGATCACGTAGCAGCCACGGGTATCCCCGTCGCGGGGCTGGCCGACTGCGCCCACATTCACCAGAACTTTTCCACCTGGCGGCAGTGGCATGATTTCTTTCCCTGTCCGCTGGGTGACTTGCCCGCCGGGGGATTCCTGCCACCAGACCATCGGCTTGTGGGTATGGCCACAGAACGCGAGATGGGTGATCTGGTTGGCAAAGTGCCTGCGGGCGTCCTCGGGGGAGATGATGTATGGCCACCCGAATGAAGTTGCCAGAGAGGCATGGGTAATAGTGATTCCCTCGATTTCCAGATTCCGGGGCAAGGACGCGATCCATGCCCGGTCAGACTCAGGGAGCCGGGCAGCCGCGAACACGGCACCGGCAGTGGCCGTATCATTGAAATCCGGGGGCGGTGCAGGCAGGCAGGCCGCCTCGTCGTGATTCCCCAGAAGCACCTGGCATCCAAGTGCACGAACAGCCCGCATACAGGACTGCACGCTCGAAGAGTAGCCCACGATGTCGCCAAGGCAGACGACCTGCTGAACCTCCTGCGACCGCACATCGGCAAGAACAGCCGTCAGCGCCTCGAAATTCGAGTGGATGTCACTGAGGACCGCAATGGCGTTCTGCATGGACATGAATACGAGTCTGATGAAATACCGTCAACTTGGCGAGTGAAAACAGGCCGTGACGAGCAAGGAAATCTATTATCTATCAATGACTTAGGCCATGGGGGGAGCGACCA
>Ga0247833_1004893_pt1 | contig 16018 bp, 11 predicted proteins | sample LaCruzMarch2015__7_FD_187117 | JGI IMG/M metagenome (GOLD analysis project Ga0247833, IMG submission 187117) | Freshwater microbial communities from meromictic Lake La Cruz, Castile-La Mancha, Spain - LaCruzMarch2015_8m | ecosystem: Environmental > Aquatic > Freshwater > Lake | place: Spain...
TTAATTGGTAAATTGTTTCTTCGCTTTCAATGTGCTTTTGAGAAAAACTAAAAATTGAAGAAAGAAAAAATGAAACAAAAAGAATAATTTTGGAGAAAATGAGTGTCTTTTTCATAGTTAATTATAAATCAAGTAAATATAAAATTTATCAATTAGAAAATTAACTGTTTATTTAAAAATAATATTGCTTGAAGATTGATTCTATTCATTAAATCGCTGAAAAAGAACTAGATTGAATTAGTTTGAAAAAATCACATTAATTTAAAAATGCTTCCAGCCTTGTGCTTTTAATGTGATTGCTGAACCCGATCTGTCAATGAAATAGATTCCGTCTTTTTCATCAGTGATATGTCCGATGATTGTCATATTTGGATTGCTATTTACTTTTTCAAAATCTTCTTGTTTAACGGTGAAAAGCAATTCGTAATCTTCTCCCCCATTTAATGCACAAGTACTTGGGTCTAAATTGAAATCAATCGCTGTCATTGAAGTTTTTGCGTCGATTGGTATTTTTTCGTCGTATAAATAACATCCAACTTTACTCGCTTTACAAATGTGTAAAATCTCCGAGGCTAAACCATCTGAAATATCAATCATTGAGGTTGGAACTACTTCTAATTCTTTTAAATATTGAATAATATCAACACGTGCTTCTGGTTTCAATTGACGTTCGATAATGTAATCGTGGCCATCTAAATCAGGTTGAATATTAGGATTTGCTTGAAAAACTTCTTTTTCTCGTTCTAATAATTGTAAACCCATATAAGCTGCACCCAAATCTCCCGTTACAACCAATAAATCGTATTCTTTTGCTCCACTTCTGTAAGCAATTTTATCTTTTTGCGCACGACCAACAACAGCAATGTTTATCATTAATCCTGCTCGTGAAGAGGTTGTATCGCCACCAATCAAATCAATTTTATAATGATCGCAAGCTAGTTTAATTCCTTCATACAATTCTTCCAAAGCTTCTAAAGAAAACTTACTAGAAACAGCAATAGAAACTGTTATTTGCTCTGGAATTCCGTTCATAGCACAAATGTCTGAAACGTTCACCGCCACAGCTTTATAGCCCAAATGCTTCAAGGGCATATACATCAAATTGAAATGAACTCCTTCCACTAAAGAATCGGTAGAAAGCAATAAGGATTCAGTTTCAGAAAGCGCAATTACTGCTGCATCATCGCCAATTCCTAATAAGGTATTTGGATTTCTATTTTCAAATTGATTGGTTAACTGGTCAATTAAAGCAAACTCACCTAACTCATCGATATTTCGTAACTTTTTTTCTTCACTCATTTGATTAAACTTATTTTAAATCAGGGTGCAAAATTAAGAACAAAATCAACAAACGAGATTTATGGTTGAATGACACCTAAATAATTGAGAATTGGATCGGATTTTTGTATCAAATCGTTTACGTTTTTTTGAATTAGAACATCTGGCTGAATAGGTTCTAATTGTATTTTCTCATATTTTGTAGGCGTAAATTTCAAAGTTGAAATCATAATAGGAAATTGAGAATTTTTTAATCGAATGGTTGCGCTATTTCCAAAAGTACCACTCATTGGACCCATACACGGCGAACCAACAATTTTCCCTCTTTCATTATCTCTAAACCAAGAAGCAAATAAAGCGGAGGCAGACATTGAAAAGCCGTTAATGACAAGTGTACATTCGCCCTCATAGACTTTATTTAGTTGATTTTTAGGTAAATAATCGTACAAAATCGTTTTTACCGTTCCCAAAGGACTTTGAAAAAAATCATATTCCTTACTAATAATTCCTTTTGGATAAACCAAACGTGCTCGTTTTTGGAATTGCCATCGTTGATAAAAAGGCAAGAGTGAAAAACGATCAAACTTGCTTCTTTTATACAAGTAATTCATTTGCTGATTAATTTTCGCTTTGTTTAGATAAGAAATTAAATACTCTTGGGCTAAAATCAAACCTCCTCGATTATCGCGTAAATCAATCACGATGCTTTTACATTTTCTTCGTTCAACCTCACTAAAGAAAAGATCAATCTGTTTTTTATAGTTGGACAGACTTCTTGTTTCAAAAGATTTTACCGTTAAGACAGCAACATTGTTTTTATCGAAATAAGAAGTCAATTCTTCTGCGTCGTACCAATTTTTCATTCGAATCATTTTCTTTACCGGAATCGAAGGACACAATTTAGAGAGTGTATCACCTTTATAAGAAACATACTTAATATTGATTGCTGATTTAGAATTGAATAAATTAAAAACAATACCAGCCATCTTTGAAGCAATTTCCGTTTGTGGTATTAGCGCGTCACCTTCCCGGAAACAAAAGCGCTTACTTAATTGATACAGTGAATCAGATTTAAAATCATTCACTTGTAGAATTTCACAACCAATCGGAAGCGATTCCAAATAGATTTTATCCAAAAAACACTTTCCACTGATTTCCTTCAAGTAAAAAGGAACAACTGCTTTCTTTCTGCTCGATTGAAACAGTAAGTCTCGCGGATTAAAATTCGTATGAGAATCTTTTATTGAATGAACAAAATCGGCAACAATTTGCGCAAACTCTAAAACTGTCTTTTCAGATGAAGCGGCCGAAAGTGCTTTTTTATACGACTGATAATAAACGGAATCTGAGACATATAAAAACGGATTTGGATGAATTTCTTGAATCGATTCGTTTAATTGTACCAAATCATTGACCATTGCTTCTGGACAAATCTTGGTGTTTTCTTTAATCGATTGTGCGATATTAGGAAAGTCGGTGCAAGTTTGAGCACTTAGAAAAAAGTTGATAATTGTAAAGTGAAGAATTAAAAAGGAGTTTTTCATTTTGAAAATCGATTTTAAACTGAGATTCATTTTATAATTGAAATTAACTAAAGTTCTTGAATTTCAGTAATTTGAAATAAGTTTTAATCTTCGTCCTCGTCTTCTATTCCTATCTTAATTTTATCTAAATCATAATCTGTCTCTTCGTCGTAGATGTCAAAATATGGTTCTTGGAACGACTTAGAAATCACTTTCTTTTGTAGCGTTAGCAATAAAGATGGAAGAATCAAAAGATTGGTTAACATCCCAACTAAAATTGTTATTGAAACAAGTAATCCAAGACCTTTTGTTCCACCAAATTGCGAAAAAACAAACATTATAAAACCAAAGAATAGAATAATTGAAGTGTAAAAAATACCAAGACCTGTTTCTTTTATCGAAATCATAATCGCTTCATTTATGTCCCAAGGATGAAGTTTTAGCTCTTGTCGGTATTTTGCTAAAAATAAAATCGCATTATCAACAGTGATTCCAAGTGCAATTCCAAAAACTAAAAGCGTTGAAGGTTTAAGTGGTATTTGAAAATAACCCATTATTCCAGCTGTAAATAGCAATGGAATTATGTTTGGAATCATTGAAATCAGAATAATTTTAAAAGACCTAAATAAAAACGCCATCAATAATGCAATTGAAAGAATTGCGAAAACTAAACTTTGTACAAGATTCACAAATAAATATTTCGTTCCTTCAGATACCACAATTGAGGTTCCTGTAAATGTTAAATCGTAGTATTCTGAATCGATAGCTTTTCTTAAATTCTTTTTAAAGTTGGATTTTTTCTTGAATTTATTGATTTCTTCATATTCCATATCAAACTTCACTTGCTGATCGGAATTTCCTTTAGACAAAATTGAAGTAAGACTATTGTAAACTGCAGGATAATTTAGCAAGATTGAATCAATATATTTTGTTTTACCTTTTTTAACATTCGAATACAATCTTTCAATAGCTTGCTTATCTGGATTAAGAATTTCATCAACGCGTAATCTCAAAGAATCAACTTTTGTTGCCACTTCATACGAACCAATATCTTTCATTTGACATCTGATTCGTAAAGTAGTATTCGTTGTATCAATCAAATCTTTGAGCGATAAATTACCGCCATTAAAATCACTCAAGTCAAATTTATCAAAATACTGTTTGAGTCGAAGTTTGTCTCTACTTGATATCAACTTGTATTGTTCTGGGTTATTTCCGTGGTAAGCCATATTAATTGACTTCAAAAAATCCACAAAAGACAAAGACTTGGAGAACAAAGTATCTGCAGCAAAAGTTTGTTGAATTAATTCAACTTTCTTAAGGGTTTTGTTAGATTTAGATAACAATCTTCCTTTTTCTTTATAGTTAATTGTTATTTCAAAAGGGATTGAACCTCCAAAATTTCGTTCAACAAACTTTAAATCTAGAAGTATAGGATCATTTTTTGGTAAATCACTTGTTACATTACCTGTTGCTGTGATTTTAGTCATTCCATAAATGCTAATAATCAACATAATAATTGATGAAATATAGATTACTACTCTACGTTTTGAAACGAGCTTAATTACAACTTCAATTATACCTTGAGAATAAACTCGATTTAAATGTTTTAAATGCCTTGGTTTCGGTGGTTTTGAAAAAGAAGCAAAAATTGGAATGATTGTGATAGAAAGCACAAAAACCACCATTATATTCAAACTTGATATAATTCCGAATTGAGCAAGTTTATCAGAGCTAGTAAATGTACAAAAACCCACAGCTGTGGTTAAATTTGTTAAAAAGGTTACAGAACCAATTCTTTTAATCATCGTGAATAATGCACGTGTTTTATTTTTATTTCCAAGTTTGACAAATTCTTGGTGATACCTGGTTATTAAAAAAACACAATTAGGAACACCAATAACAATTAAAAGTGGTGGAATCAAAGCCATCATTATTGATAACTGAAAGTTGAAAAGCGCTATGCTTCCAAGCGCCCAAATAACAGAAACAAATACAACAATATTACTTTGAATTACTACTCTGACTGATCTAAAAAATATAAACAATAAAATCGAAGAAGCTATGACAGATAAGCCAAGAAAAATGTACATTTCTGTGACAATTCTTTTACCAATGACAACACGCATGTGAGGTAAACCTGCAAAATGAACCTTTCCGAAATACCCAGAATAAGATTGTGCTAGTTTTTCAATTTCGAAGACAACTTTTGACTTTTTCTTATCCTGAAGGCACTTTTCATCCATTCCAATCATCAACAATGAAACATTTGTTGAATCATTATATAGTAGATTTTTATAAATTGGAATTCTTCTTATTTCAGATTTTATCGAGTCAATGGATTTCTCATTAAACGTAGTATCAGAAAAGATTTTGTGAATTTCAAATCTATTTTGTTCTTTATTGTTTACGATTGTGTAGAGAGTTGCCTCTGAAATAACATTTTCAACACCATCAAAATTTAATATTTTATATCCCAATTCTCTCCACTTTGTGAAATTTCGCTCAGTATAAAGTGAGTCAGATTGAATTGCAATAACAAGAGTGGAACCATCCTCTCCAAACTGTGTCTTAAATTTTAAGTAATCAATTTGTGTCTGAGAATCTTTAGGTAAAGTGTTACCATATTTATTGTCAACTTTTAATGATGTTATTGCATAATACCCAAAAAAAACAGTGAGCAATGCAATAATTCCAATAATGAAAAGTCTATTTCTAAGTATTAAACTGGCTAAATTATTCCACATGAAGAGGTCATGTATTTTAGATACAAGGAGACAAAATTAGAAATTAATTAGAACTTTTTGGTGTTTTTCTAGTTATTTCGATATTATGGATGCTATTCCTTTTAATTTTAAATAGTATTTTTTAAAATAAAAGTCTATTTATTTAACTGAAATTTTTAAAAGAATTCAAAAAAGAACATAACTGCTGCTTGGCGCGGATTAACTCCATTAGCTGAACCAATGATACTTCCACTTTTACGGACATCGCCATTTGATTCAATTTTACCAACAATGCTTCCACTGATTCTAACATCACCGTTTGATTCTACTTTTCCAACGATTGAGCCATTTTTGCGAATATCACCATTCGACTCAATTTTTCCTTTAATGCTTCCATTCACACGGATATCACCATTGGATTCAAACTTTCCTTTGATACTACCATTGATGCGAACATCACCATTCGATTCAATTTTTCCAAAAGAAGAACCGTTTTTTCTTAAATCTTGCGCTGATAAATTTTGAACGCTAAAAAGAACGGTCAAAATGAAAAGTAAATTTTTAAAGTTTTTCATAAAATCAATTTTAGATTACTAATATACTATTATTTAATAGATAATTTAGAAATGATTTTTAAAACAAAATCAATTTGAAAAAAAAGACAAAACCCAATTAACAATTCTTATGTTACCCAAACGTTAAAAGAAAGTATATTTACTTTCAAAAAAACAAAAATGAAAAAACATGTGTTTATAGTCTGTTTTTCTATTACATTGATTTCATGCAATCGAAAAGATGAAAAATTTTGTGAATGCTTAGTTAAAAGCGAGGAGTTTAATACGATTAATCAATCTATTTTAAATGGGAAAACAGATCAAATCACACTAAAAAAAGCTATCCAATTGAAAAAGGAAAAACAAAAGGTTTGTCAAGATTATGTGGATATGGACGGTGAACAAATGCTCGCTCGAAAAAAAGAGTGCAAGTAATTCACTTCAATCACTTAAAATAATTTTATGAAAACAGTACTTATTGCTGGAGGTTCGGGACTTATTGGAAAAAAATTAAATCAAGTTCTTTCTAAAAAAGGATATAAAGTTTACACACTTACGCGATCCGCCAAACACAGAGGTCAGATTTATTGGAATCCTACGCAACAAACAATTGAAGGAAAACACCTTGATAAAGTCAACATCATTATAAATCTTACCGGTGAAAATATTGGAGAAAAAAGATGGACAAACGAACGCAAAAAAGCCTTGCGAGATTCACGTGTCAAAACCACACAATTTCTTCATAGTTTAGTTTCAAATCTTCCAAATTTAGAATATTACATTTCTGCTTCTGGAATAAATTGTTACGAGAAAGACGATAAAATTCACACAGAATCAGACCCTTATGGAAAAGATTTTCTTTCCAAACTAGTGAAAGAATGGGAAGCAATGAGCGATTTATTTGAAAGCAATTGTAAAGTGGCAAAATTGAGGATTTCAATGGTTCTTTCTAAACGTGGTGGCGCTTTGGATAAAATGCTGCTGCCTGTAAAATTAGGTTTAGGTTCTCCAATTGGAACAGGAAAACAACTAATGCCTTGGATTCATATTGATGATTTGTGTAATCTTTTTGTTTACGCTATTGAAAATGAACTCACTGGAACTTACAATGCTACCGCGAATTGCGACAGTAATCACGATTTTATGAAAGCTTTAGCAAAAGCTTTAAATCGTCCTTTTTTTATGCCTAAAGTTCCAGCTTTTCTTTTAAAATTAATGCTCGGTGAAATGGCAGCTTTAGTTTTAAACAGTACAAATGCTTCCAATGAAAAGGTTAAAAGTGCTGGATTTATTTTTCAAAACGAAGACATAGAGGCAACTTTAAGCTCTTTTTTTAAACGTTAAGCTACTGTTAATGTAAACATTTTAATGTAAATAACCTATTAAAACTTTTAGTAAATCGGCTATTTTTAACTTCTAACTTCATCAAAAAAAAGATGGCGAAGAAAGAAAAATTATTCGTGTTAGACACTTCTGTTTTATTACACGACCACCAATCGATTACAAACTTCAAAAATAATAATGTTGCCATTCCAATAACTGTTTTGGAAGAATTGGACAAGTTTAAAGTTGGAAATGACACCAAAAATTTCTCCGCACGTGAGGTTATTCGATTTATTGATAAACTTTCTGGAAATGGATCGCTTCAAGAATGGATCACTCTTGGAAAAGGATTGGGTAAATTTAAAATCGTAATGGATCATACGCCATCAAGTGTCAACGCAGAACAAGTTTATGCCTATGGTAAAAATGACCACAAAATTATAAATGCAGCTTTGTTTCTTAAAGAACAAGAAATTAAACAAACTGTAATTCTTGTAACTAAAGACATCAATCTGCGAATTAAAGCCAAAGCTTTGGGATTGGTTGCTGAAGATTACGAAACCGGTAAAGTGAGTAATGAAGACCTTAAAGGTGCGAGTTCTTACGGAATCGAAAACGTTGATTCAGAAATAATTAGAGAAATTTTCTTAAAAGGTGGAATTGAAGAAAATGGTATTTTAGGCGCAAAAAAAGTGATTAATGGTTACTACATTTTAAAAAATGGTAAAACATCCTCGCTCGCTTTTTACAACCACATAACAAATCACATCGAACGCATTGAAAAGGAGTTTATTTATGGAATTAAACCTAAAAATGCAGAGCAAGCTTTTGCCTTTCATGCTTTGTTGAACAACGAAGTAAAATTAGTGGCCTTACAAGGAGTTGCAGGTACAGGAAAAACACTTTTGGCACTTGCAGCAGCTTTGGAGCAACATAAACAATACAATCAAATTATTCTTGCTCGACCGATTGTTCCCCTTTCGAACAGAGAAATTGGTTTTCTTCCGGGTGACGCGAATGATAAAATCGGACCATACATGGAGCCATTGTGGGATAATTTGAAATTCATAAAATCACAATTTGGCGAAAATGAAAAGAAAAATCGTGCGATTCAAGAAATGCAAGATTCTGGTAAAATCATCATCACTCCTTTAGCATTTATTCGCGGTAGAAGTCTTTCAAACATTATGTTTATCGTAGATGAAGCACAAAATTTAACGCCTCATGAAGTAAAAACGATTATCACCCGAGCAGGTGAAAACACGAAAATCATTTTTACGGGTGATGTACACCAAATCGATTCTCCTTACCTCGATGAAAACAGTAATGGTTTAGCTTATTTGATTGACCGATTGAAAAATCAACCTTTGTTTACAAACGTAAAATTGGAAAAAGGTGAACGTTCTGAATTAGCGAATTTAGCGAATGATTTGTTGTAGGAACTCAATCCCAAACTACCGTAATCTTTCCTGTCGATTTTCCACTTTCTAGTAGGGAATGTGCTGCTGCGATTTTTGAAACAGGAAAAACTGCACCAACTTGTGGTTTTAATTCCCCTTTTTTGAATAAATCAACGACAGCTACCAAACAATCGTGAACAATCATGGGACGGTTATCTGCTATTTTTAACATATTGACACCAAGAATATTTTTGGAGCGCATCATTAAGCCGATTGGAAGAATGAATCCCATTTTAAACACAAAATTTAAAGAGGAAAAAATACCATACTTCCCACCTACTAGCTCAGATCCACCAAAAATAAATAAACGTCCGCTTGAACCAATCAATGCTAAATCTTTCTTGAAGGTTGATCCTGCAACTGGATTATAACTCACATCTATTCGATCGCCTTTTAAATGAGAAAAAATTGTTTTTTGATAATCGCATTCGTTATAATTAACTACAAAATCTGCTCCTAAATCTTTAACAAGTTGCGTTTTAGAAGCGTTACCAATTTTAGCAATCACATAAGCTCCACGTCGTTTTGCTAACTGAATTAACATCGTTCCTACTCCTCCTGCTGCAGCGTGTATCAACACTTTATCGCCTTTTTGTACAGGAGAAAGGATATCCGACATATAAAAAGCGGTTACAGCTTGCGTACAAAGCGCCAATACAGTTTCAGCAGGGTGATCTTCAATAGGGACAATTCCGTATTCTTTAGTAATAACGTGTTTTCCATATCCTCCAAAGCGACAAAATGCCAAAACACGCTTTCCAATAAAAGATGAATCAACAGCTGATCCGACTTCAATAACTTTTCCAACCACTTCGTAACCCACTACACAAGGCATAGGTGGAGCTTCACGATATAAGCCATTGCGCGCCATTACATCTGCGTAATTCAAGCCAAAAGCTTCACTTTCAACTAATAATTCGTTTGGTTCCAGTTTCGGAAGTTCAAAATTTCTTCGCTCAAAAGCTTGTTCAGCTGTTCCTTTCTTTATTAAAAATATTGCTTCAGATTTCATAGTAATTTAGAATTGAAGATGATTTAATTGCCGATATAAAATTAGGCATAAGAATAATATATTGGGAATGGAGAATTTTTTCGAACTTCAAACTTCGAAATCCTATCCTCGGATTTCAGATTTTATTCTTTGAAATGAACGAAATAATTAAAGTAGAGTGTTTTCGAAAGTTAATTTACAAACTGCCGATTTAATATCTGCAATCAATTAAAACCTCGCAGTTATTCCTCCCATAACTTGGAAACCTTGAACTGGGTAACTTAACCAGCGATTGTAGCGTTGCGCTGCTAAATTATTGAATTGTAAAAAGGCAGAAACGCGCGTATTGTAACGGTACTCAAAACCTAAATTCAAATCTACTATTGTTCCCAACGCTTTGTAATACTGACCATTTTCTTGCTTAACATCTTGACCAGGACCGTAAACCAATGCTTGTCTTCCTGTTTCTAAATTTCCTTCTAAGTTCACTAAGAATTTATCGTAAAGATTGTAAGTTCCTCGAACCATAAATTGTAATTGTGGTAAATTCCAGGCAAAAGCTTGATTTTTTGTTTCGTAAGAATAAAAACGCCCGATTCCATCGATTTTCAATTTTTCATTTAATTGATAAGTCAAGGATGCTTCCACTTTCATTTGATTTAAAGTATCGTAAATCACATTGAACTTGTTACCTAACGAATAAAGTGTATCATTTACAAACAATGCTTTATTCATGATTTTAGCATAACTTAAGTTGACATTGAATGTCATTCGTTTGCTTAAATTTCCTTTAAATCCTGCGTAAATATCAAAAGGATTGTGCTCGTTTTGCAACTGAATATTTGTCAAAACAAATTGATTTTCAGCAGCTAAGGAACGGAAACTTGTTTGTTTCAAGCCTCCTTTAATACCGATAAAAGGAATAAACATATCATTCACAAATGAGTATTTGATCTCAGCAATTGGGTAAATGTATGCTTTTGCTTTTTCCTGAATATCAATGCTTAACAAAACGCCTAAATTCACTTTCAAACGATTGCCAGCTTTCATGGTCAAAACACCTGGGTGAAAATCAATTATGGTGTTATTTCGCACTAAACCTGAATCAATTGGAGAAATTACCGAGTCTTGAATTCCGTAGCGGTAACCGTTGTAACGAACACCTAAATTTCCGTAGAATTTCTCCGTTTTGTAATTGTACCAAAGCTTAGTTTTAAAGTAGAAATCGTGGTCTTGTGTTTTCCAATCAGCTAAAGAATCAATAATTGGTTTTTTAGTTGTCAAATAGCTATAACCTGTGCTGATTTTATAATTCAAAATGGAAGTATCTCCCCGATTTCCAATAAACTCAAAGTCACCACCTACTTGCTGAAAACGTTGTGAAATTGAATCTTTAGCAATCGAATCAATTGGAATTCCATAATAATTGAAACCGTCGTTTTTGTAATGCAAACTTCCTAATAAATTATAGTTGCTCTCATTGATCTTCCCGAAAAGCTTAACATCCGTTCTATCAAAATTTGCAGGAGCATAAGTAACCTTGTCGCGATCTTTCACATCACCAAAAGAACTTAAATGCTTAATGTGGGCACCGTAAGTATTGCTTCTAGATCGCGTTGAGTTAAAATACAATTCTCCAAGTGGCATAATCACCGATCCAATACCGATTTTCGCATAAAACGGATATAATTGTTTCAATTTCTCGGTCGTTTCAACCGTAGCAGCTTCTATTGTATCCAAGGAGATTTTTGTTGTTCCTTGATAAACGAGCATAGGGTAAGAGGCAACAGGCGTCGCTTTAACAGTGTCAATAATTTTTGGAGTTTCCGTAATTCGGAAGGCTGGCTCGATTTGACGATTTCCCGTTCCTTCAATTATAATGTCGGCTGGCTGCGCAAAAACGTGCTGAGCGACTAAAATAAAGGTAAAAATAGCTACAAACTTTTTCATTCTATTCGCCATTAATTTCGATTTTCTTTTCTTCTTTAGGTTCTTCAATTGCTGGAGGATTTTTCAATTGCATTAATTCATCCCATAAATCATTTGCTTCTGTCAACACACCGTCGTTTTGGTCTGGATAAAAGTTAATAACCGATTTCAAAGTCGATTCTGCTTGAAATAAATCGTCATTAATGATAAAAATGCGCGTTTGTAAAATCAATCCTTTTGCAACCCAGAAATTATAACTTGGTTTCATTTTAACCAGTGCTTTAATCTCAGAATCAGCTTTGCCATACTCCGCTTGTTTGAAATAGATAGAAGCAAGTGTGTATTTTGCCTCGGCTCCCATCGCAGTCGTCGTATTTTTCACCAACCAATCAAGTGATGGTTTTGCTTCGGTATAGTTTGCTAATTTATAATTTGCCATACCTTTTGCATATTCAGCTTCAATGCGTTGTTGATTGGTAATCGATGGCGTTTCAATGATGAACTTCGCGTAAATTGCAGCTTTTGTAAAGTCGTCAGTTAAGAACGCGCAACGCATTAGACCTAAACGTGCGTTGAAAATAAATGCGGGTTTTGAACCCAATTGTTCTTGTTTTTCATAGTATTTATACGCTTTAGCATAATCTTTTTTGTTGTAATGATAAGCGGCAGTTCGTGCAGCAGCATATTCAGAAAAAGCATTTACAGGTGTTTCCAAGAATTTTTCAAAATTTGCTACAGCTTTGGTTGTATCTTTTATTCGGAAGTAACTGTGACCTAAGTAATAATAGATTTCATTCACGAATCTTCCATCTGGAAACTTGCTCAAATAAAGTTCAAATTTTGGTGCCGCTTCAACATAGTTACTATCTTGATAAGAAGCCCAAGCTGGACTAAAGAAAATATTCTCTTTTTCATCTTTAGAAATATTCGCGCATTCGTAGCGATCCGCTAAATCGGCTGCTTTCTCTGGTAATTTTTGAGTTGTATAAACATCAAATAATCCTTTCACTGCTTTTTCACAAACCTCTCTTACTTTTTCATTTTCAGCTAAGATTTTTGTGTATTCCAATTCTGCTTTGGTGTAATCCCATTTTTTGTAATACAAATCGGCAATACTCAATTTAACATCTAACAAGTAAGAAGCATTTGGAAAATCCAACACAAATGATTTATACAAACTCATCGCTTCATCATACATTGCTTTTTCAACATAAGAGCGTGCTAAATCATATGTGGAATTCATCACATACTTTGATTTTTTATGCTTTGAAATTAATTCTTTTAAGGTGTTGATTTTCTCATCTGGCTGACGGTCGTAACCATACGATTTTGCTAAATAATAAAGCGCCTTATCGTTTAAAGGAGTATTTAATTTAAGTGCTTCTTTATAGAATTCAATCGCCAATAAATTTTGTTTTGTTGAATAATATCCATCTGCTACTCGGAAAGTTGCATCCGCAATTTTTGCTTGATTCGTTGGTGCAGATTGCAAATAAATTCGGAAACTTTTCACCGCTTCTTCAATATCACCTAATTGAAAATACGCATAACCCATATTGTAGTAAGCATCCACTTTTTCTTTCAAAGAATTAGAAGCTGGAGAACCTAAAAATTCACGGTAAATAGAAAGTGATTTTTCAATTTCATTATTTCTAAAGTGAATATCAGCAATCCAATACTTAGAAAGTGCAACCATTTGTGGGTCAATTGGGTATTTATCTACCAATTTAAATGCATCCAAAGCTCCTGTTAGGTTGTTTTTTTGAAACATTTCTACTCCATAATTAAATGCTACACTTTGATACACTTTTTTCAACTGCGCGTCTTTTACGGGTAAATTATCCAATGATTCCAATGCTTTTGCGAAGTTGCTTGTGTTGGTGTACACATTCACTAAATACTGATACACATCTTTTTTTCGCGAAGAATTTGGGTAACGGTTCAAATAATTCTCAAATGCTCTAACCGATTCATCGTAGGGATTGATGTCAACTTTGAACGAAATAACTGCGAAATTATACAAGGCATCTTCTTGAATAACTGGAATCGTTTTCATCTCTGAAGCACGTTCAAATGCACTTCTTGCTGGTATTAATTTATCGATTGCTAAATATGCTTCACCAATTTGATACATTGCAATTTGACCCAAACTATCTTCTACACGGGTAACTTTATCCCATTGTTTGATTGCTTTTTCAGATTGATTTGCTTTGTGGTAACAATATCCTAATTCGTAAGCATCATCACGAGTCACTTTTGATTTCGCTTGGTATTTTTCCAAATAAGGAATTGCTTCCTTGAAATTTCCTAATTTATAGTGCGAATTACCGATAATGTGGTTAATATCCGCTTCATTGTTCAATTCAGTTGCATTTAAAACAGACGGTGCAAAATCAACAACTTCTTGAAATTTAGCTTGTTTGTGATAAATTTGAACGATGTAATAAGGAACGACCGCACTAAAAGTTGAGTCACTTTTCAGTTTCAAAAATCCTTCTAAAGCTACTGAAAGTGAATTTTTCAAATAACTCAAATGCGAATAGAAATATAAACTTGGCGCTGCGTATTGTGACTTACCATCTTTCGCATCACGAAAAGCTGAAAAAGCTGTTTCATTATCTGCGTTTTGCATTGCTGAATAACCTAACTTGAATAAAAATTCCTCTTGTTGCGCTTTGTCTACTTCATTTATTGGTACTTTTTGATACCAAACCTGCGCATTGATAAAATCTTCCTTTTGAAAGAAATAATTTCCAATTTCAAAACCAATAATATACTTGTAGATATTTTCTGGATACTTCTTATTGAAAGCTTGCAAGAGAGGAATCGCATCATTGTTGAACAATTCCAATGCTGACATTCCTTCGTAATAAAGGGCTTTTATGTAAAGCGGATCATTTTCGTTTTTGAACTGATTTACGAAATTTCTGAACTCTTCACGAGCTGCGCTAAATTGTGCTTTTTCGTACAATTCTTCTGCCCTGTAGAAAGTTGTATAATCACTTAAATACTTCTCTGTTTGCTGCCCAAAAGCCACGCAAGGGAGCAAAATCACTATAAATAACAGCTGTTTGACCATAGATTTCATCGCTTGTAAAATTAACTTTATGACTAGCGAACAATTTTCACAGACTCAAAAGTTTTAAACCTGAATTTGTTAAGATAAAATCGGAAAAGAACGTATAAGTTACAGAAGTCTCCGCATTTTTGTAAAAACAAAATATATCGTGTCGAAAGTCATAACAATTTCAAATGCCCAAATTTATCAGCAACAAAAGTTAATTTTAAAGAACGTTTGGTTGAATTTGGAAGAAACAGAATTTGCTTACTTAATAGGTAAAACGGGTAGTGGTAAAAGTAGTTTACTGAAAACACTATACGGTGAAATTCTGTTGAAAGAAGGAGAAGGAATGGTGGCAGGATATAACCTAAAACGCCTTACCAAACAAGAGATTCCGTTTTTGAGAAGGAAAATTGGAATTGTATTTCAGGACTTTCAATTATTGATGGACAGAACCGTTCTTCAAAACATGTATTTTGTGTTGGGTGCAACTGGTTGGAAGGACAAAAACCTCATCCATAAAAGAGCTTTGGGCTGCCTACAATTGGTAGGAATTGAATCAAAAGCGAATGAATATCCGAACACACTTTCTGGTGGTGAACAACAACGAGTTTCGATTGCAAGAGCACTTTTAAATCAACCAAAATTGATTCTAGCTGATGAACCAACAGGAAATCTCGACCCAGAAACATCAGAGGAAATCATGCAACTTTTGATTGCCGTTGCGAAAGAGGAAAAAACCGCAATTTTAATGGCAACGCACGATATGCAAATGGTTAGAAGTTTCCCTGGTAGAATTATTAAAGTAGAAGATGGTGAGTTGAAGGAGGTGTAACAATTTGTTAATGCCTAAAAAAGATTGACCAACAATTCGAAATAATGTTGTTTTAGGCTTCTTTTTGAATCGTATTTTTGCAACGTGAAAAAAGAAGCAATAATTGAAGCGTTCCATCATTTAGGAAATTTAATGCGAAATCATGGATTGAAAAATCCTTGGCCAGGCTTTGCTTGTGGTGTAACCGAGGATGAATTTTTAACGGTTGAATTAGCTATTGAGCGACAAGTACATCACAACGGTTGGTTTACAGAAGAATCAGTAAGAACTTCAATTCTCAATCTTGGAAATTGGCTAACGAGGGAGCAATTAACAAATTGGACATCCTTCTACTCTTT
>Ga0247833_1004898_pt1 | contig 16010 bp, 25 predicted proteins | sample LaCruzMarch2015__7_FD_187117 | JGI IMG/M metagenome (GOLD analysis project Ga0247833, IMG submission 187117) | Freshwater microbial communities from meromictic Lake La Cruz, Castile-La Mancha, Spain - LaCruzMarch2015_8m | ecosystem: Environmental > Aquatic > Freshwater > Lake | place: Spain...
AACACGCCGGTGAACGGCCTGCTTGGCCGCCAGGTCCTAGCGACGCCGATGGTTGGGAGCGATACCTCCGATGCGCGCCGGACCTTGAACCCGCTGTTCGTCGAGGCGCTGATGGGCTGGCCCACCGGGTGGACCGGCTTCGCCTCTGTGGCAACGGCGTGGTCCCGCTGGTTGCAGCGCATGCGCTGCGAACTCTGGCAGTTGAATTACTGGCCGGTGGATGAGGTGGCCGTGGCATGAGACAGTCGCGCGTCATGTCGCTGGTCGAATCCATAGCCAACGTGATGGTCGGCTACGGCGTCGCCGTCGTCACGCAGATCCTGATCTTCCCGATCTTCGGCCTGCATACGACGCTGGCGCAGAACCTGAAGATGGGAGCGGTGTTCACAATCGTCTCGCTCGGCCGCAGTTACGCCTTGCGGCGGTTGTTCGAGCGATGGCGCCGCCTCTGACCCCGCTGGCGGTGTACGACGTCGGATGCTAGCCTTGGCCAATGTCCGACTGGCAACACATCGAGATCAACAACCACGGGACCATCGTCGTCCTGCGCCCGATCTCGGACGAGGGTCGCCAGTGGTTCGAGGACAATGTCGGCGAACCTGAACCGGGCGGCATCTATACTTGTGAGCCCCGTATGGCGCAGGACATCCTGCAGGCGGCGGCGCGCGATCTTCTGTCGATGCAGTAAATGACCTTCGCCCAGGGCGGACGGTGTCAGTCTATCGTGCGCATTCAAGGTTTCCAGTCGCTCCGGCGACCGTGCCGGACATGCAAAATCTGCACCGCCTCGTCGATGACGGCATAGTAGATGCGCCAACGGGTTGCCCTGCCGTAAAGCGCGCGGCGGATCGGCAGGTCGAATTCACGCACTTCCGGCGCGATTGGATGGGCCTCGGGCATCGCGCCTAGGGCGAGGATGGTGTCGCGGATGCCTGCCAGCCATTCGTCCGCCGCCTTCGGGTTGCGATCCCGCAGGTAGGTCCATGACGCTGTCAGATCATCCGCCGCGTTCGGCGTGATGATCACCGGCAGAGGCGTGGTCATTTCGTCTGGGCGAGGCCATCAAAAAAATGGCCGGCCTCGACGCCTTCACCGGCACGGGCCTGCGTCAGACCTTTGCGGATCCCGGCGACGGTTTCGGCATAGTCGAGTTGGTCCTGCATCTCTTGCCATGCGGCGGCGTCCATCACGACGACCGAGGGCTTGCCATTCACGGTCAGGATCTGCGGCCGACCGGTTTCCTTGATCTGCGCGATCATCCGCGCCGAATCCCGCTTGAACTCGGTCAGCGGGCTGATGTCCTTGGTGATGTTCATGGCTGGTCTCCCGACGCGCATCGAATGAAGTGCGAATATAGCGTCTTTTTCAGTGCGCGTCGAGAGGATCGGCGTTTAGCGGATGGCGTAAACCCTTCCCCGACCGTCCACCTTTTCCGAGGTGATGGTGAGGCCGAGCTTCTTCTTCAGCGCCCCGGACATTGATCCTCTCACGGTATGGCCGAGCCAGCCCGTCGCTGCGACGATCTCGGCGATAGTTGCACCTTCCGGTGCGCGCAACATGGCAATCAGGGTGTCCTGCTTGGTGCCAGTGCGGCGCAGCGGTTCGGTGCCGCTGGGGATAAAGGTCGCGGGTGCCGGATCGTCGGTGAACCCGAGGGTCGAATAGGCCAGCGGCGTGGCGCGCAAGGTGATCGAGCCGCGCTCTTCGTCGTGCCGCCAGACCGTGTTCAGGTCGGTGGCAGCAACCTCTTCAAGGAGAGCGTGTTTCAGAAGGCTCTTGCACACATTGCCGACGGCACCGCCTTTCAGCTTGGCCGTGATCGGAAACACCATCCCGTCGTCGCGCCCGCAGGCCGTTGAAAGGATGATGGATTGGGTGTCAGTCAATTGGATCTGGGTCATCGTCGTCTCCGTATCGGGGCGCGACAATCGCGCCCCTCCTACGAGACCAAGCCCGCCAGTCGGCGGGCGTGTCCCGGAAGGGGTGTCGTCACTCGGCGTGTTCGCCTTCCTTGAAGGCGCTTTCGGTGATCTCGCGCAGTTTGGCGCGGTAGTGGTTCAGGGTGCCGACGTGGCCCCAATGAATCTCGTCGGGGCTGGTCTCGAAATGATCAGCGCTGAGGGTTGCCAGCCGCGCGAGTATCCCGTCGATCTCGTGTTTGGCGGCAAGGAAGGCGTTCAGGGCTTTGGAATTGTCGATGGCGCGGTGGGTCATTTTGAAGGCTCCTTGATCAAGTTGCATCGCTTCGGTTGATCAACGTTCGCTCTCGTCCGGATGCTTATCAACCGAATAAGCCAATGGTTTTGAATGATAATCGGAGCGCGTGATGCAGGGCATGAGCGAGCGGCAGTATGCCGCGCATGTCGGCCTGTCGCGGGGGGCAATCCAGAAAGCCAAGGAGTCCGGGCGGCTGGTTCAGCACGCTGATGGCTCGATTGATGCCATCGCATCGGATGCGCGGCGGGCTGCGATGACCGACCCCGCAAAGCAGCGTGGCGCGAAGGCCGCGGCCGCGCCAGCCACGCCGAAGCTGAAGCCTGTGCCGGATACCGCGCTGTCGGCGGTGGGTGAGACGCTTCGCGACGAAGGGTTGCCCGCCCCGGTCAGCGGTGGTGGCACGACCTTCCTGCAGGCCAGGACCGCCAACGAGGTGCTGAAGGCGCAGGAGCGCAAGCTGAAGCTCGCCCAATTGAAGGGAGAGTTGATCGACCGCAATCGCGCGGTGGGGCTGGTGTTCCGGCTGGCGCGGGAGGAGCGCGATGCCTGGGTGACCTGGCCCGCGCGGGCAGCGGCGCTGATGGCATCGGAACTGGGGGTGATGATCGCGGATCACGGAGCGCTGGAGCCCGCCATGATGCAGAAGGTTCTGGAAGCCCATGTCCGCGCCCAACTCGAAAGCCTCGCCGAGGTCCGCATCGATCTTCGCTGACGGCATGGACGGATCGGCGGCGTTTGATGGCGCTGAAGACCTGCTGCGGTCGTGGGGCTTGGGCATCCGGCCCGATGCCGATCTGACGGTGTCGCAATGGGCCGATACGCACCGGATGCTGGGGTCGCGTGCCAGCGCCGAACCGGGGCGCTACCGCACGTCACGCACGCCCTACATGCGCGAAATCATGGATGCTTTGTCGCCAAGTTCAGCCGTCCAGCGCGTGGTGTTCATGAAGGCGGCACAGGTCGGTGCGACCGAGGCCGGGAACAATTGGATCGGCTTTGCCATCCACCAGGCGCCGGGCCCGATGCTGGCGGTGCAGCCGACCGTGGAACTGGCCAAGCGCAATTCGCGCCAGCGGATCGACCCGCTGATCGAGGAAAGCGCCGCCCTGCGTGAACGGGTCAAACCGGCGCGGTCGCGCGACGCGGGAAACACCATGCTGTCCAAGGAATTCGCGGGCGGCATCCTGATCATGACAGGGGCGAACTCGGCTGTCGGGCTGCGCTCGACCCCGGCGCGCTACATCTTTCTGGATGAGGTCGATGCCTATCCGGCTTCAGCGGATGAGGAGGGCGATCCGGTCAGCCTTGCCGAGGCGCGGTCGCTGACCTTCGCCCACCGGCGCAAGGTGTTTCTGGTCTCGACGCCGACAATCCGCGGGCTGAGCCGGATCGAGCGGGAGTACGAGGCCAGCGATCAGCGCCGGTTCTTCGTGCCATGCCCGCATTGCCGTCAGTTCCAGTGGCTGAAGTTCGAGCGGCTGCGCTGGGAAATGGCGCGGCCCGAGGCTGCCGAATATCACTGCGAAGGCTGCGAACGCCTGATTGCGGAACACCACAAGACGGCGATGCTTGAGGCAGGCGAGTGGCGCGCAACCGCTGACGCCGCCGATCCCGGCACCGTCGGCTATCACCTCTCGGCGCTTTACTCGCCGATCGGCTGGCTCAGCTGGGAGCGGATCGTGCGGTCATGGGAGGCAGCGCAGGGCTCGGACGAGGCGATCCAGGCGTTCAAGAACACCATCCTTGGCGAAACTTGGGTGGAAACCGGAGAGGCACCGGACTGGTCGCGGCTTTATGATCGCCGCGAGGCGTGGAAGCCGGGCATCGTTCCGGCAGGTGGGCTGTTCCTGACTGCGGGGGCCGACGTCCAGAAGGACCGGATCGAGGTTGATGTCTGGGCCTGGGGCAGGGGTGGGACAAGCTGGCTGGTCGATCACATCGTCATCGACGGCGGCCCCGATCATCAGGGCGCGTGGGCGGAACTGACAAAGCTGCTGGATCGGACATGGACGCATCAGAACGGCGCGCAGCTGCGGCTGGCCAAACTCGCCGTCGATACCGGTTATGAGGCTCCGGCAGTCTATGCCTGGTCGCGGCGGCAGGGCGTAGCGCAAGTTGCCCCGGTCAAGGGCGTCGAAGGGTTCAATCGTTCAAGCCCGGTGTCAGGGCCCACTTACGTCGATGTGACCGACGCGGGCAAACGCCTGCGCCGGGGTGCGCGGCTCTGGACGGTGGCGGTATCCACCTTCAAGGCGGAGACCTACCGCCACCTTGGCCTACCACGCCCGACCAAGGAGGAACTGGCCGAGGGGGTGCAGTTTGCGCCCGGCACCGTGCATCTGCCCGATTGGGTGGACAGCGAATGGCTGAAACAGCTGGTGGCCGAGGAACTGGTCACCGTGCGCACCAAGCGCGGCTTCGCCCGGCTTGAATGGCAGAAACTGCGCGAGCGCAACGAGGCGCTGGACTGCCGGGTGTATGCCCGCGCCGCTGCCTGGATCGTCGGGGCCGATCGTTGGTCCGAGGCGCGCTGGGCCGATCTGGAGGCGCAGGTGGCAGGGGACGGCAGGGCCGAAGGGAGCCACGAAAAGGCCGCCGCAGGATCAATCCGTGCGGTGCGCAGTCCGGCACGGCGCAGGGCTGTGGCGTCGAATTACATGAGGTGATCAAAAGCATGGCCTTGCGCCGACAGGGCCAATTGTCGGCGCAAGGGGCGGTCGCGCTTCAGATACCACTCGCGGCTCATAGCATCCGTTCGCGACGGAAGGCGCTCGGCATAGATCAGGCACCAAGCTCGGCCGCGTGTCGACTTTGCACCGGTGCCCGAATTGTGCTGGGCCAGGCGGCGGTCGAGATCGAGGGTCCAGCCGACATAGGTGCGATAGCCATCCGGGGCATCACAGCCGAGGACATAGACGAACCCGATCATTGCTCTCTTGTACGGCCCGATCCACGATGGCTCAGCAGTGGGCCGCGACGCCGGGCGGCAAAGTTTCCGATGATCATGCGGATGTCGCGCTCATCGATATCTTCGGGATCGAAGGATCCATCACTCCATTCGAGCATCTGGTCGTGATCCTCATGCCGGGGATCGGTCACGGCTTCCAGAAACGCCTCGAATCCGCTGATGCCGCCGACATCGTCGGGCGGTGCGCGGCGGGCTCCGCCGACGAAGGCCGGGTAGTCAGTGTGGTCTTCACCCTGCCGGACGCTGTCCAGGATAATGTGATGCCGCCAGTTGTCGCCGAAATCGTAGACGTAAAGAAAGCGATCAACCCCGCGCTCGACCAGCGTCTTGAGGCGGATGCTCTTCGCTTGCAACACCTTGCGGTCCCAGGCGCTGTCGTCGGGATAAGGCTCGCCATAGACTTGGTCGCCGACGACAAATTCGAACAAATGCGCGCCCTGCCAGCGCATCGTGACCTGAATGATGTCGTGCAGCGCTGTCAGGGTGGAAGACAGAGGCACGTCGACCGAGCGCCAGACCTGAGGGTCAGTCCCTTCAAGTTCGATGCGCATGCGGACGACTGGTTCGTTCATGACTGTTGCTGTTTTCCTGCGGCGGCACCCCAAACCTAACGGAAAAAACCCCATGCCGACAACTGCAGAGCTGAAGACTCGCCGCGATGCCTTGTCAGCGCAGCGCTCCAGCGGTGTGGCGCGGGTCAGCTATGACGGAAAGACCGTGGACTACCGCAGCCTTGCCGAGATCGATCGGGCCATCGAGGTGCTGGACCGCGACATCGCGACTGCCGAGGGGCGCAAGATCATCCGGCAGGTGCGCGTGATCACCACCAAGGGGCTGTAGCGCATGGGCTGGCTTGACGCCTTTCGCCGCCGGAGAACCGGCGGCCCTGTTGCCGTGCGCGCGCGGCTGGAAGGGGCGATGTCGCAGCGCCGGTTGCGAGGCTGGCAGCCGCCGCTGGAAAACATCAACTCGCTGATTGCCTCAGGCGGGCCGCGTCTGTTGGCAAGGTCACGCGAGTTGGTGGTGACCAACGGCTATGCCGCCAATGCATGCGAGGCCTTTGCCTCGAACCTGGTGGGCGACGGGATCAAGCCTTCGTCGCTGATCGAGGATCCGGCCCTCCGCGATCAGGTGCAACGGTTGTGGCTTGCCTGGACCGATGAGGCCGATGCCGATGGGCTGACCGATTTCTACGGCCTGCAGGCCATGGTGGCGCGCGAGATGTTCGTCGCGGGCGAATGCTTCGTCCGGCTGCGCCCGCGCCGGGCCGAGGATGGGCTGTTGGTGCCGATCCAGCTGCAATTGCTGCAATCGGAAATGCTGCCCTTCGAGAAGACCGAGGCGGCAGCCAACAGCAATCGCATCCGCTGTGGTATCGAATTCAATGCCATCGGGCGTCGCGTCGCCTATCACTTCCGCCGCCGCCATCCCGGCGACAGCACCGATCAGGGGATGGTCACGCCGGAAACGGTCCGCGTTCCGGCCGAGGATGTCCTGCACATCTACCGACCCATCGACGCAGGGCAAATCAGGGGCCTGCCGCATGTGGCACCCGCCATGGTGCGGCTGTTCCTGCTGGACCAATACGACGACGCTGAACTTGACCGTAAAAAGACCGCGGCGATGTTCGCGGGTTTCATCACCAAGACCGCCCCCGAAGAACAGCTGATGGGCGAAATCGAGGCCACCGACGACAGTGGTGCCACCGTCAGTCTTGAGCCCGGCACCTTGCAGGTGCTGCTGCCCGGCGAGGATGTGAAGTTCTCCAGCCCTGCGGATGTTGGTGGCGGCTACGAGGCGTTCCAGTATCGGACGCTGCTGTCGGTCTCGGCCTCGCTGGGGTTGCCCTACCATCTGGTGACCGGCGATGTGCGGCAGGCGAACTATTCGTCCTTACGCGCCGAACTGGTCGAGTTCCGCCGTCGTGTCGAGCAGTTGCAGCACGGGGTGGTCGCGCATCAGCTGTGCCGTCCGGTCTGGGCGCGCTGGCTGGAAACCGCGGTGTTGTCGGGCGCGCTGGACCTGCCGGACTTCGCCCGGTCGGCCGCGCACTATCGCCCGGTGAACTGGATCCCGCCGCGTTGGGACTGGGTCGATCCCCTGAAGGACATTCAGGCGCAGGTGCTGGCGATGGAGGCGGGGATCATTTCGCGGCGCAAGGTGGTCGAGGCCACCGGCTACGACGTCGAGGAAATCGACCGCGAGAATGCAGCCGATGCGAAACGCGCCGGGGACATGGGTCTCACCTATCGCACCAGCCCGGGCGAGAGGCAGGGGGCGCGGGCCACACCGACCCGCAAGCCGGAAACCGAGACAGAACAGGAGGCGTAAGCCGATGAACAGCTGGTACACGATCCGCGCCCAAAGCACCGGCGCGGAGGTGGTGATCTATGACGAGATCGGGGCTTACGGCGTCTCGGCCAAAGGGTTTCTGGCGGAACTGGCAGCACTTCCGGATGCCACACCGCTGGCCTTGCGGCTGAACAGCCCAGGCGGGTCGGTCTTCGATGCGGTCGCGATCTACAACGCGATCAAGCGCCATTCCGGCACGGTCACGGTCTGGATTGACGGCATCGCCGCGTCTGCGGCCTCCTACATCGCGATGGCGGGCGACGAAGTGATCATGCCGGAAAACGCCTTCCTGATGATCCACGATCCTGCCGGGGTAGTGATGGGCACCGCCATCGACATGCGCGCGATGGCCGAGGCGCTGGACAAGATCAAGGGCAGCCTGCTGCAGGGATATGCCGCCAAGTCAGGACGGCCGCAGGAAGAGATTGCCCCCTTGATGGCGGCGGAAACCTGGCTCGATGCCAAGGATGCGCTGGATCTCGGTTTTGCCGACCGCATCGCAGAACCGGTCAGTATTGCCGCGCGGTTCGATGTGGGTCGGTTTCGGAATGCACCGCCTGTGCTGGTGGAGGGTGCAGGCGATGCGGCTATGGATGAACCCTCGGGCACTGCGGAAGCAGATGTTGACCCTGCGCCAGAGGGGTCCGTGTCCGACGACGATGCGGAAAGTGTCGCGGGGAACGACCCTTCTCTCAATGTAAATCGGCCCGCTGCCGAACCCGATCCGCCGCCTGATCCCGGCGCGCTGTCGGTTGCACCAGATGCTGCCAGTGTTGGTGGGCCCGTCCCCATCGTCGATGCCGCCAACATCCGGGCCGAGGCGATGGCCCACGCCCGCTCCGTCTTGGATCTCTGCCGTCTGGCGGGGCAGCCGCAAATGGCGGGGCGGTTCCTTGAACGTGACGCCGCTCTCGACGAAGTCCGTGCAGCATTCCTGGCCCTCCGTGCCGAGACGGAACCCAGCATCTCCGCAGCCCATCCGCAACCCGGCCGCCCCTCTGGCGCGCGCCCCTGGGGCGATGTCATCGCCCGCACCTTCCGTCTGAAAGGATAGACCCATGCCGATCCTCTCTGAGCTCCCGCACGCCGGTGGCTTCCTCGTCTGGGAAGCGCTGCGCGATTATTGCCGCAGCACCGTCATCCTGGCCTCGGGCAATCTGCAGCCCGGTACCATTCTGGGCAAGATCACCGCCTCGGGCAAATACGCGGCCCACGATCCCGCCGCCTCGAACGGCACACAGACGGCCGCAGCGATCCTCTGGGACAGCGTCGATGCCAGCGGCGGCGACAAGAATGCCGTCGTGCTGATCCGCGGCCCCGCCATCGTCAACCAATACGACATCAGCATTCCCGGCACGCCCACCGCGCCACAGATCGCCGCTGCCTACGCAGCCCTTCTGACACTCGGCATCCTCGTCCGCTAACCCCAAATCAGGAGGCACCCCATGGCCACCATGGACATCTTCGAAGGCGATGCCTTCTCGATCATTGAACTCACCCGCGCGCTGGAAAACATCCCCTACAAGCCCGCCACCCTGTCCGGGTCGGGTCTGTTCGGTCCGCGTGGCGTCCGCTCGCGCACCGTCGTTATCGAGAGCCGCGACGGCACGCTGTCGCTGATCCCGTTCTCCGAACGGGGTTCCGCCTACGACCAGCAAACTCCGGAACGCCGCGATGTGCGAGCATTCGTCTGCCGCCAGTTCAAGAAGCAGGACGTGATCTGGGCCTCGGAAATCCAGCAGGTCCGCGACTTCGGCAGTGAATCCGCCACCCAGCAAGTGCAGGCCGAAGTCGCACGCAAGCTGGGCCGTCTGCGCAACGATGCCGAGACCACATTCGAGTATCATCTCTTCAACGGCATCCAGGGGCTGGTCAAAGACCCGCGCGACGGGGCCACCGTGGTGAACTATTTCACCGAGTTCGGCATCACCCCGGCAACCGAGGTGGATTTTGATCTCGACAACGCCACCCCGGCGTCCGGCGCGCTGCGCAAACGCTGCCAGGCGCTTATTGAGAGCGTCGAGGACACGATGGGCGGCCTTGCCACCGGTGCCATCGCGCTGCGCGCCGAATGCGGCTCGGCCTTCTTCGCCGATCTGGTGGCGCACAAGGAGGTGCGCGAGACCTACCTCAACACCGCCGCTGCCGCCGATCTGCGCTCGCGCATCGCCGACGAGGTCAGCTTTGGCGGTATCACCTTCCGCCGCTACCGGGGCGGGGCGGGCTTCGGTGTCGCTACCGACAAGGCGGTGTTCTACCCCGAAGCCGTCGACGGGTTGTTCGAAATCTACCACGCCCCCGCCGACACCTTCGAGACGGTCAACACGCTGGGCCAACCGCTTTACGCGCGGATGATCCCAGATCGCGACCGCGACGAATGGGTCCGCCTCGAGATCGAAAGCAACCCGCTGCCGATCTGCACCCGCCCGCAGGTGCTGCGTTCGGCGCGGCGGACGTGACCATCGTGAGTTACGTGGCGCGCGGGCGGTCCCAGTTCATGCCAGCCAGGCGCGGATCAGTGCCGAAGCTGTCGCGCCCGAACTCGAGGCCGAGTTTGGGGTGCTCACGGATGGCCTGCGCTCCGCTCTGGCCGATGCGGATGCGCCAAGTCTGGCGGTCCACCGGCTGTGGCGCGGCGAATGCAGGACAGGTCAGCACTGCAAGATTTGCGCCGCCTTCGGGGTCGCGGACCGATGCGTACCTTATGACCTCGCCCCCGATCTCGCGGGCGGCATCAGAAAGCTGTTGGCAGGGGCCGTAGTCGGTCAGATGGGTCCAGAGGTCGTGATCGGCGGCAAGCGCACCGGTTGTCAGGTCCAGGGAAACCGGCGTTGCCAGATCAGCGCGAAAGGCGGTGTAGTCCGCCGCATCGTCGGGGAACGGGGTTGCGGGGCTCTCGGCGTAAAACAGGAACCGATAAAACACCATCTCGGCCGCCGCTGTCTCGGGCCGTTCGGCGCCGTACCAGACGCCGAGCGTCAATCCGGCGCGTCGGAACCGCGAGCCGTGCGGATAGGGGCGATAGCGAAACGGCGTGGACAACAGGTAGTCGAGGTGACGGCACGCGTCCGGCACCGGCGGCTTTGTCTCTTCCAGAATGTCCTCCAGCGCGGCCTGTTCGGCGAGGCTGTCGACGAGTTTCAGGGTCGATACCCGATGCTGGGCCTCGACAAACCGCCACGCCTGACCCCGGAAGGGCCGCGCTTCAGACCGGAGCGCGGCGGGCGTCAAGATAAGTCGTGACATCGACAAGTCCCTGCACAGTCGCCATCCGTTCAAGTGGAGATGCGGCAAGGGCCGCGTTGGCAGCCGTCATCCACACGCGGGCTACCGCCTCGTCGCCGCCTGTGATGGCGTCGAGCGAGCGAAACGCGCGAACGAGAAGTGCGGCGAGTTCAAAAGGCTTCGACCCGGCCTCGAGCGTGGCCTCGCCGCGCTTGAGGCGCGACACTGTGGCCTCGGAAACGCCGACGATTTCGGCAAGCTGCCGTCCGGACAGACCCAGCCGCTCGGCGGCACGAAGCATGGCCTTGGTCAGGACCGCGTTGCGATCCGGGGCGGGAGCAAGATTGCGAGGGTGTGTCATGGCGTCCTCCTGTCTGGTGGAAACATAGTGCACATATCTTCCACAAGAAAGGGTAAATATGTCGCTCGCATTTGAAACCGCGCTCGAGCTGCTCTTCGCCGACCCAAACCTCGGTCGGGATGTGGTCTACATCCCCGATGGTGGCGCGCCCGTCTCGGTGCGCGTCGTCACGCGGCGCGCCGATGCCGTCACCGACTTTGGCGACGCGCGGCTCTGGTCTGAAACCACCCGTGTCGACCTTCGTGTGGCCGAGGTGCCAGCCCCGCGCCCGGGCGACCGGATCGAGATAGACGGTGACGCCTTTCTCATTCAGGGCGAGCCCGCCCGTGATCGCGAGCGGCTGATCTGGACTGTCGATCTGCGTCCGGCATGAAACTGAAGCTCGCCATCGATCCCGACATCGTCGCCCTGATGACGGCCGAGGTCGCGGCCGGGGAACGCGCTGTCACTGCCGCGATGCGCGAGGCTGGCACCGGCCTGAAATCCGCCTGGCGCACCCAGATCACCGGCGCGGGGCTGGGCACGCGCCTCGCCAACTCGATCCGCTCCGCCAGTTTCCCGAATTCCGGCGAAAGTCTGAACGCGGCGGCGCTGGTCTGGTCGAACGCCCCGGTGATCATCGGCGCACATGACACCGGCCCGCTGATCCGCTCGAAGAACGGCTTCTGGCTGGCGATCCCCACGCCAGCGGCTGGCAAGTCCACGCGCGGCGGCCGGATCACGCCCGGCGAATGGGAACGCCGCACCGGGCTGCGACTGCGGTTCATCTACCGCCGTCGCAAGCCGAGCCTTCTGGTGGCCGAGGGGCGGTTGAACACGAAAGGCCGTGCGGTGGCGTCACGGTCGAAAACCGGCCGGGGCGTCGTCACCGCACCGATCTTCCTGCTGGTGCCGCAGGTCAAGCTGCCGAAGCGGCTGGACCTTGCGCGGGATGCGGAGCGGGCGGTTGACGGCGTGCCGGGGCTGATCGTGGCGAACTGGGTTGAAGGGCGTATGCGATGAGAGACCTCTATCCAGTCGAGGCGGGGCCGACGATGCAACCCGCGTTGCGGTCTCGTCAGCCGTGGAACCGGTCCTACTCGATCAGTCGGCCGCGTTTATTGATGTAAACGCCGTCCGAAAGGTACGCGGGTTCATCGCCATCTCCGACCGAGAACTCGTCGTAGATATCCCTCATCTCTTCGTCGGCCCAAGGTTCGTCAACGGGATCAAGGCCAAGTCTTGTAGCGATCCTGTTTGCAAAGTCGCGGATTGTCCTGGGGTGGTCGACCCCGCGGAAGAGCAGGTACGGACGTCCCCAATTGTCCGTATGACGTTCGCCACGACCGAGCACTTCCTCAGCTACCGCAACTAATCTCTCCAAGTCGGGGTATGCTTGGTAAGAGCCATCGTCCTCTTTGGCTGTTGCAGTCATGAGTGTGTAGCTGTCACCCTCATGAATGATGCGCAACAAGACGTACTGACCCGAGACCATTTTGGTTTGATCGTCATCTCTCTGGGTCAAGAGTTTGTCGGATTTTGTGATGTCAGCCAAATTGCAGGTCCTTTTGATATTCCCCAAAATGTGAAAAGAGACTGAGTGGTCATCTCCCCCAGTCGTGCGCGCCTCCGTGCGGTGTTAACCAAACGCCATCAGATAGGTAGATCGGCCCGCCGTCGCCCCCAAGGGCGGAATACAGGTCATCCTCGCGATCCCGAACCCTTGGAGGCGGCTTTGGCAAGACTTTGGCTGTCTGTATTGGCTCCACCATAGCCTCAAGATTCTCCCCGTTTTGTAGGAAAGACTGTGCGAATTTCGCCGTGCGTTCTAATATATTGTCCTGGCTTCCATGGAAGGGCTGCCGAATGAAGGGGCCGTCGCTCTGGCTAGTTGAGAGAACGGAATTGGGCTTCATTTCTTCGGCGGGCAGGCCTTCAATGATCTGGACATCAATTCCATTCTTTCGCATCAGAATGAGCGAAGTTTGACTGTGATTGGTTGCCGAATAGGCCATCCTGTACATCTTGTTGGCGGCGCGACGCGGCAGCCACCCTATCTTGTAAAGGAAGACTGCCAGATCATAGGGACGCGCTAACCCTCCTACGCTTCGGGATTCGCCGGGCGGCAGCACGATTTCGCCCTTGGTGCTGCTGGCTTCGGATGCGAGGCATTCGATTGTATTTTGGCAATTCCAGTGAAGAAAGTTGATGTCAGCAATTCGCGCCCACTTCAGCGGTCGATTGTTCATCTTGACGACAACCTCATCACCGATCTTCAAATCGGTTCGAAGGCAGTTCACCGGATAGGTCGTCCCGGTGCTATCGAAGACAACATGTGCGATTATGTATGACAACTGCGACTCCCGTCAGCGTGGGACCAAAGTCGCTACAGAGATCAGGCTGGTCAAGGGCCCATGTTGCTCGATAGCGAGCACACTTCGTAGCGACTTTCTTTAACCTCAGAATAGCCATAGCATGCCCACCCCCCGCGAAACCATCCTTGCCGCGCTGCACGCGCGACTCTCGGCACTGCCCGCCACCGCCCTGCGCGGCGACGTGCTGCCAGAGCGCGTGCCAACCGCAGGCCTCCTGATCCTTCGCGATGGCGAGCCAGGAGAGCCCGAAGTCACTCTTTCGCCGCTGCGCTACCACTATCAGCACAGGGCCGAGATCGAGGCGGTCGTGCAGGGTGCTTCCCGTGACTCCGCCTTCGACACCCTCTGCGCCAGCATTGGCGCGGCGCTTGCCGCCGACCGCACGCTGGGCGGGCTCTGCGACTGGGTCGAGGCGGAAGCACCGCGCCCGGTCGATCTGGCCGTGGATGGTGCCGCCAGCCTGAAGGCAGCGGTGATCCCGGTCATCCTGCACTATTCCACGGCCGATCCACTCGGCTGACCCCCTTCACCAAAGGAGAACACGATGGCACGAGCCCATGGGGCGCGGGCGCAGATGGCGCTTGCGTTCGAATCTGTCTATGGCACAGCGCCCGCCACGGGCTATCGCACGGTGCCGTTTGCCAGCACCACGCTGGGGTCTGAGCAGCCGCTGATCGCCTCGGAACTGCTCGGCCAGGGGCGCGACCCGCTGGCCCCGATCAAGGACGCGGTCACCGCCGACGGCGATGTGGTGGTACCGATTGATGTCGAGAACCTTGGGCTGTGGCTGAAGGCGGCTTTCGGCGCGCCGGTCACCTCCGGCACAACGCCCAAGACCCATACCTTCCAGTCCGGCAACTGGACGCTGCCAAGCATGGCCATCGAGACGGCCATGCCCGAGGTGCCGCGCTTTGCCATGTACACCGGTTGCGTCTGCGACCAGCTGTCGTGGCAGATGGCGCGGTCGGGGCTTCTGACCGCCACCGCACGGCTGGTGGCGCAAGGGGAGAGTGTCGCGGCTACCACCGCCGCTGGCACGCCGACTTCGTTGGCCCTGCAACGCTTCGGGCATTTCAACGGGTCGATCACGCGGAACGGCTCGCCGCTCGGCAACGTGATCTCGGCCGAAGTGACCTACTCCAACGGCCTCGACCGGATCGAGACCATCCGCTCGGACGGTCGCATCGAGGGAGCAGACCCCGGCATGGCATCGCTGACCGGCCGAGTGGAGGTCCGTTTCGCCGACACAGCGCTGATCACGCAGGCCATCGACGGCACGCCTTGCGAGTTAGTCTTCGCATGGAGCCTCGGCGCCAACGCCAGCTTCACCTTCACGGCGCACGCCGTCTACTTACCGCGCCCCCGGATCGAGATCCCGGGCCCGCAAGGCATCCAGGCCACCTTCGACTGGCAGGCCGCCAAGGCCGTCAGCCCCGCCCGCATGTGCACCGCCGTCCTCGTCAACACTGTTGTGAGTTACTGACCATGATCAGACTGAACCTGACCGCAGCCCCGTCGTGGCTGACCCTCGCCCCCGGCCTTCGCCTGCAGGTAGCACCGCTGACCACCGCCCTGATGGTCTCGGCCCGCGCCGATCCCGCCATCGAAGCCCTGCCGGAGGCCGCCACTCAGGAGGAATTGGCGCTGGCCATGGCCAAGGCCGTCGCACGCCGCGCGGTCCTCGATTGGGAAGGGGTCGGCGATGACGCGGGCGATGCCGTGCCGGTCTCGCCCGAAGGCATCGACGCCCTTCTGGAGATCTGGCCAGTCTTCGAGGCCTTCCAGACCCAATACGTCGCCAAGGGCCTGATCCTGGACGCGGAAAAAAACGTCTCCGCGCCCTTGCCGAATGGTCCTTCGGCGGGGGCGACCGGTACTGCGCGGCCTGCGCGGGGCGCTGCCTCGACTGCCCCGCAAGACTGAACAAGCCGCAGACAGAAGATGGCTGGCAGGTCTGGGATCTGGTCGGCCGTCTTGGGGGCCAATTGCGCGTGATCCCCGGCGCGGTGCTGGGCTGGGACATGGGCGCGGCGCTGGCGATGGCCCATGCCCTCGGGATCGACGCCCTGATCGCCGCCGAACTGCTGCCCGAGATCGAGGCGGTCATGGTGCGCAAGCTGAACGAACAGATCGGAGAGGGACATGGCTGAGAAGAGGGTCTCTGTCCGGCTGGTCGCGGAAGGCGGCCGTCAGGTCCGGGCCGAGTTGGAAGGGATCGGCGAGGCGGGCACGCGCGGGTTTGGCCGCTTGTCGTCGGAGATGGAACTGGCCAATGCCCGACTTGGCAGCTTTGCCCGGAAAGCCGGGATCGCACTGGCGGCGGTCACCGCCGCTGCGGCCGCTGCCGGTGTGGCAATGGTCCGTTCGGGGCTCGACGTCATCGGCGCGCAGGCGGACATGGCAGCCTCGCTCAGGACCACGGTCGAAAGCCTGCAGGTGCTGACATGGGCTGGGGAACTGGCCGGTGTGTCAATGGGCGAGATCGAACAGGCCACCAAGAAGTTGACCACGCGGTTGTCGGAAGCGGCGGCTG
>Ga0247833_1004908_pt1 | contig 15972 bp, 9 predicted proteins | sample LaCruzMarch2015__7_FD_187117 | JGI IMG/M metagenome (GOLD analysis project Ga0247833, IMG submission 187117) | Freshwater microbial communities from meromictic Lake La Cruz, Castile-La Mancha, Spain - LaCruzMarch2015_8m | ecosystem: Environmental > Aquatic > Freshwater > Lake | place: Spain...
TGGTACACGCCTGACCACATGAAGGGCGTGCTCCCGTACGGCTCGAACTTCGACAAATACGGCCAGCTCTACGGCGGCTGCGACGCGATCTTCCAGTTCTAGTTTCACGCGGACAGCGGCGAACAATCGAAACCACATCGCCCGCCGGCAACGGCGGGCGATGCTGTTTTAAAAGTACAGAGGCTGCTCGCTCCCGGCAAAAACGGGAGGGCAACAGCCTCTTCGGCGGAGACAGACACCATCGCTCACGCTCCGGGCTTGTATGGTGAGGCAGAGGAAAGGGGCGGCGGTAGAAAGGGGCTGCCTCAACTCCCGGACAAGTTAAAAACTTGCCGCCACGAGGAAGCCACGAGGGAGGCACAGGGGAGCCGGAGGGAAGGGGCGGCAGCCAGGGGCGAAGGGGGAGCCGGGATCGGCGGAAGCTCGACGAGCGTTGGAATTTCGCCCTCAAGAGCCCAGCACCACCATCAAGCCCCACGGCGAAAGTCCCCGCGAAGGAGACTTCTGCCGGCCCGGCGGCACGTGGTAAAGGCGGCAGGTGGCAGGCGGCGGTAGGAAGAAGCGGCCGTGGAAGGGGCTGCCTCAACTCCCGGACAAGTTAAAAACTTGCCGCCACGAGGAAGCCACGAGGGAGGCACAGGGGAGCCGGAGGGAAGGGGCGGCAGCCAGGGGCGAAGGGGGAGCCGGGATCGGCGGAAGCTCGACGAGCGTTGGAATTTCGCCCTCAAGAGCCCAGCACCACCATCACGCCCCACGGCGAAAGTCCCCGCGAAGGAGACTTCTGCCGGCCCGGCGGCACGTGGTAAAGGCGGCAGGTGGCAGGCGGCGGTAGGAAGAAGCGGCCGTGGAAGGGGCTGCCTCAACTCCCGGACAAGTTAAAAACTTGCCGCCACGGGGAAGGCACGAGGAAGGCACGGGGGAAGCGGCAGGGTGCCTCGGCCCTTCCAGCCACTAAGCGGGAGGGTCTCCAAACCCGCCGTAAGTCCAACAAAACCGAGGCAAACAGGCAATTGTGGCTAGATGGGAAATATGGGCGGCTTGGCGTGGTATGCGGATTTTCTCGGCGAGGCTAGGTTCAAAGCCTTGAGTCCGCTTGGATTCGGTGGCCTTTCACGAACGAAACCTCTTGGAGACGTCTTCTTCTGCCCGATGACAGGACAGAAGGGTTCGTTCACGGGGAGCAAGTCATGATCAGCGTCCGCAATGCAGTCCGCTCTGGGCGGGTCTCTTTCGCTTCGGTTTTTCGTGCAGACAGCCTGGGCGGACGTCCGCGCTTCAGTCTTGCCGTGGCCGCTGCCCTGGCTTTCGCTGCGTTTGCCTGCGGGGGAGCGTCTGCCTCCGATCGCTGGCTGACCAGCTATGAGACCGCCATGGAAACCGCACGTGACACGGGCCGGCCGGTCCTCACGATCTTCACGGGCAGCGACTGGTGCCCCCACTGTCGGACCCTTGAAGACAACGTCCTCTCCACGGAGACGTTTCTCAACTGGGCTGAAGACCGTGTTGTCCTCCTGATGATCGACCTGCCACAGCACGGCATCACCCAGGCGGTCCGTTCCGAGAGGTCGCAGGTCTGCATCAAATACGGTATTCGCACGTTTCCCAGTGCCCTGCTGATCGGGACAGACGGCCAGAAACTGGCCGTGCAGTCCGGGTACACGGGCCAACCGGCCCCGACGTGGGTTGCCCAGTTTGCCAGCCACGTTCCCGCCCCGAGGGAGGCGATGGCGAGCCAAACCACAGGGCAGGTGCTGCCGTCGCTCGACAGTGCCGTGGAATCGGCAAAAACCTCGAAGCGGCCCATCCTGCTCCTCGTCTCCAAGACCGGCGATTCCAATGCCTCGTCACGGGTGGCCTCCCTGATCAAGGATCCTGAGTTTGAGGCGTTCGCACACGACAATTTCGTGGTGGCGACGGTGCCGGCTACCGACCAGACCGGCTCCCAATCGTCCCAAGACCTCGAGCAACTGCTCGGCGGCGTGGAACTTGGGCCGGACGCTGTTGAATTGATCGTGACCGACGATGGCCAGACGCCCCTCTTCAGCCAGTCGGCGACGCAGCCCTCGCAGCGGCTTGTCAGCGGGCTTCGGCGATTTCTCGTGGCCCGGCAGACGGCCCGAAACTTCAGTCCTCGTCGCTAAAAAGCCGCGTAGCACCCGAATCCCGTGGGGGCGGGTTTTCAACGTGTCCATGCCCGGGCCAACCACCCGCCCTGGCCGAAGATACCGCACTGGCCGAGGCGGGAATCGAACCCGCACGGAGATCACTCTCCACAGGATTTTAAGTCCCGTGCGTCTGCCTATTTCGCCACTCGGCCGTCATTCCCACGCAGCGGTCTCCGCACGACCCGCGGCGTATCGCTCGACCGTTATGCCGCAGCGACTGGAATAGCCGTCTGATCGTATCCCCGACAGAACGCCTGCTGCAAATCGTAACCGGCCCGCGAACCGACTACACTTGGGACTTCTGAGAGACTTTCCCGGCCCCGAAGGACCGCTCCTTGAATCAGCAGCCTGACGCCGTCGCGATCCTGCCCGGCATCGATGGTTTTCTCGGATCGCGGGCCTCCTTTGGGATGGATCTGGTGCTGGTTGGACTCATCGCCCTGCTCCCGGTGATGGCCTGGAGCATTCACCTGGTGCGAAATCGCCGGGCGTATGCCGCTCACAAGCGGCTGCAGATCTTCATCGCCGCGGCACTCCTGGCGGCAATCGTGGTTTTTGAGATCGACGTCAGGCTCGTCAGCGACTGGAAGGTCCGCGCCGCGGCGGCAGGCCAAAACCCCTGGTGGCCCGTCGGGGTCTTGACGGCGCTCGCCATACATCTCGTCTTTGCAGTCTCGACCCTTGTGCTCTGGGTCTGGGTGCTCTGGGAGGCCATCCTCCGGTTTCCAGTGCCGCCGATACCGGCCGGCCATGGACCCCGGCACCGCGTCATGGCCCGACTCGCGGCCATCGATCTGGTCATGACCGCCGTCACGGGCACGATCTTCTACTGGCTGGCCTTCGTGGCCACCCGCTGACGCCCCTCCGCACGCCCTTCGGCCGCAGCGACCCAGCGGCAGATCGAGAGGCCGCCAAAATAGAGCAGACAGAGCGGAATCGCCAGGAACAAGAGGCTGTAGGGATCCGCAGGCGTCAGCACGGCCGACACCACGAAGATGACGATCACCGCAATCCGCCATTGGGCCGCGTAGGTGGCCGCATCAAAGACGCCAATGCGCTCGAGAAAGAGCATCACCAACGGCAGCTGGAATCCCAGCCCGAAGCCGATTGGCAGGATGAGCACGAACCCCAGCCATTCGCTGATCCGCGGGTCGGGATCGAGTCCGAGCCATTCGTTGAATTCGAGCAGGTAGTCGAGCACGAAATCAAAGACAAAGAAGAACGCCAGCGACACACCGGCCAGGAAGAGCGCCACGCTGATCGGCAGAAAAAGCCAGACCCAGCGTTTTTCATGGGGATAGAGCCCGGCCGCCACGAACGTCCAGAGCTGGTAGAAGATCCAGGGGCTCGCGAGCACCACGCCCGAGAGCAGTGCAGCCTTCACGTAGATCCCGAAAGCTTCCTGCGCGCTCAAGGTCGTGATGCTCACCCGCGGGTCTCGCGACAATGGCTGCCAGAGGAGCATGGGCACGAGCGAGTCGAGCAAGAAGGCGGGGGCCGGAGTCCCTGCTGCAGTCGGAGTCCCTGCTGCTACCGGCTCACCCATCCCATTGACGGTCGCGGTCGGAGCGCTTGAAAAACGCACCGCTGGCTCGTCGGCAGCCTCGCCCAGCACCCGCCGCAGCCTGTCGGGATGAACCTCCCGAAGGTCGAACGACATGCCATGCCGCTCCACGGCATCCACGATCTCATCGCGCGAGTAGGGCAGGGGAGGGCCTCCGGCCTGCCGCGGCTGCCATGTGTCGAACGTCTCGATCGCCCGCTCGGTGTAATACTTGCCGAGCGCCCGCCGCAGTGGCTGCTCGATCAGGTGCACGACCGGCCGGGCCACTAAAAACCCCACGAGCACGGCCACCGAGAGTCCGAGTGCCGCTCGGATCAGGCAGACCCGCAGCTCCTCGAGATGCTCACCAAAGGTCATGGTCGAGCTTTGAAACAGGTCTTCGTCGGAGAGTCGCGGCATGCGTCGTGTGCCCATCTGGCCGGTGATTCCGGCGGCTGTGAATGCGTGTCTGGGCGGAAGAACCGTCCTGGCCCCGGCCAGCGATGTTCGACCGCGACCTTCGACTTATACTCCAAAAACAGTCTTTCTGCCGGGTGCATCCGGCACTTCCCGGATGGTCGCCATGCCGAGCCTGTCGAGAACGTCCCGCTTCGTCCACACAACCGTTGTCGGCGTCTGCCTGGTAGCGACCGCTTTGGCGAACGACCCGGTGGCCAGCCCGATTGCCGCACAGGCGGCCGAGCCCGGGCGGGCAGGCATCGAATCCCGAGCCCCAGCCGACCGCGATCGGTCCATCGCGGCAGCATGGGCTGCCGAACAGGGCTGGTTCGGGCTGGCCCGCCATCTCTGGCAGGGGAGCGACGAGCAGGCGGCGTCGAAGGACACCGGCGGGACAGCCTCGCTCCCGAATGCACCCGGCTTCGCCGAGCGCATTGCCCGCCTCGATGCCGCGGAACAGGACGCACTCCGCTGGACGGCCGTACGGGCGGCGGCCGCGGGAGAGAGGTGGTCAGCCGCCTTGTATGAACCGCGGTGGCACGTCCACTCCGCCGATACAGTCCGCCCGGCCCCGCTGACGATTGCGGCCGGCCTTGTGCTCTGGAATTCGGGTCGAGAGATCCACGCCGTCACCATCGCCGCCGGTCGGCCCGCATGGCAGTTCACTGGTCAGTTCACTGGGCAGCCCAGCTGGCAGCCCACCGCGAACGCTCGCGACACGCTGCTCTTCCCTCGCGGCGCCGCTGCGGGCCAGACACCCGCAGCCCAGACACCCCCAGCCCAGGCGGTCACGGTTCCATCGGCAGTCTTGGCCACGGTTGGCAACCGGGCCTACGCCATGCTGCAGCGGGGCGGGGGCTCTCTGCTCGCCTGCCTCGATCTCTCCGCAGGAGCCGAAGGTCGGCTCGCATGGGTGGCCGAGGCCGCGGGGCTGGCAGAGACTGAAGGTCTCGAGCCATTCGCGGGCCGTGCGTCCTCTGCGGCGACACTGATCTTTGACGGCCAGCCGACGGCAGACCACGAACTCTGCCTTATCGTCATGCGTCGCGACACCCCGCAGGCTGACCTGTCGCTGGCGGCCTTCGATGCGCGTGATGGTAGCCTTCGCTGGCTCCGGTCCGTCGGCTCTGCACTCGCCCGCGACGGCGTCGATCATGCGCGGGGCCACCGCCAGGCGGGCTTTGCCGAAGACCGCATCCTGCTGGCCACGCACGCAGGCTCGATCCATGCCTTTGATCGCGATGGCACGCCGGCCTGGCGAACGGAGATCCCATCGGCAGCGGATGGTCCCGGGCCCGCGTCCGCCGCGATGCCGCCAGCTGCACCGCCTCGGCTCGTTCGTGATCGCGTGCTGGTGTTGCCGCAGGACAGCCGTGGGGTCGTGGCCCTCGAAGCCCGCAGCGGTGGGATCGTCTGGCAGTGGATGCCGGAGGGCGACGGTAGCGTTGCCCAACTTATCGGCGTGGCGGGTGATGGTGTGGCCGGTGATGGTCTGGTTGTGGCAACGCGGTCGCGCACCGGCACGGCCGGTCTCGTGCGGCTCGCCGGCGATGATGGCCAACCAACGGCAAGGTATTCAGGCGGTGCGGGGCTCTGCGAGGCGGCCGGCGCGAGTGTCCTCACCGATCGGACGATTTTCTGGCCGGTGCGACCGGTCCCATCCGGCCCGCGGACTGCGACGAAGACGCACGCCCCCACGGCTCCCCCCTTCGTCGAGATTCTCGACGCCGCAACACTCAAGCCGCGCCGACCACCGGTGGAGTGCCTTCCGGGCAACGCCATTCAAGACGCCATTCAAGACGACATTCAGCTGGCCGCCGGCCACGGTTGCCTCGTGATCGCCACCCCCGGCGTCACGACCTGCCTGCAGGCCACCCCACCGCAGACCCCCTGACCATGTGAGAGTGAACCGATGCCATCCACGCCCGAACCTGTCCCTCGACTCTCCCCCGCTCAAGCGCTCGAGCAGGTTGCCAGCCTCCGCAGCCGGCTCGTCGACGCCCTGTCGCCAGTGCTCGTCGGCCAGCGGGATGTGCTCGACGGAGTCCTCATCGCGCTGGTCAGCGGCGGCCACTGCCTGCTCGAGGGCGTGCCCGGGCTGGCGAAGACGCTGCTCGTGAAATCGCTGGCGCAGACCCTGGCCCTTGATTTCGGCAGGATTCAGTTCACGCCCGACCTGTTGCCAGCCGACATCACCGGCACCGATGTTCTCGGAGTGGATCGCCCAGCGCACGAGTTCTCCGCGATTGCGGGGAGCGACGCGGGCGGCCGCTGTCTCCGCTTTCTGCCGGGCCCGATCTTCCGCCACGTGATCCTCGCCGATGAGATCAACCGGGCGCCGCCCAAGACGCAGTCGGCCCTTCTGGAAGCGATGCAGGAAGGGCATGTCACCGCCGGCGGCACGACCCATCCGCTGCCACACCCCTTCCTCGTACTGGCCACCCGCAACCCGATCGAGCAGGAGGGCACCTATCCGCTGCCCGAGGGCCAGCTCGACCGTTTCATGTTTCTGCTGCAGGTCAACTACCCGACCGCCGCCGAAGAGCTGGAGATCGTTCGCCGCACGACCGGCCCCGACCAGCCTGTGATCGTGCCGGTCGTCGACTCAGCCGCGCTCGTCGCCGCCTCGCAGATCGTGCGGAGCCTCCCGGTCTCCGAGCATGTCATGCGGCGGGCGGTGGAGCTGGCCCGTGCGACGCGGCCCACGGCCGCCGAGTCTCCCGAGTGGCTGCGGGGCCTTGTCCGCTTCGGGGCCGGACCGCGTGCCAGCCAGTTTCTCGTGCTGGCCGCCAAGGCCACCGCCGCGCTCGACGGCCGGCCCTGCGCGGAGATCCGAGACGTCTACCGTTCTGCGGCCGCCGTGCTGCGACACCGGCTGGTCACCACTTTCGAGGCGGAGAGCGAGGGCATCCGGCCCGACACGATCATCCACCGACTGCTCGGCGCCGACGCTCCGCAGGGGGCATGACCATGGGCCTTGGTTTCTCGCTGCCCTGGATGCTTGCCTGGCTTCTGGCCGCGATCATTCCGCCCGTACTCGCCTGGCTGGCGGTGAGGCATCCGCGGCTCGTTCGCTTTGGTGCAACCGAACTCGTGGCCCGGGCAGCGAAAACAGAGCGACTCACACGCGGCGGTCTCCCGCTGCCAAGCACGCTTCTCAGGTCGCTGATGCTGGTCACCGCCGCTCTGGCCGCAGCCAGCCCCTTCGTGCCGGACACTGCCGGCTGGAGGCAACGGCCGCGGTCCGACGACGGCCGCATCGACTCGCGGCCGACGCCACGACGGATCGAGATCGTGTCCGGCCGGCCGCTGCCGGGCCGCGGCGCCGCGGATGGCGACGGCACGCTGGCGATCCGCCGGGCGCTTGAGGCGCTCGCCCCGTCGACGTCGTCCGGCCCGACGATGCTGTCGGCCCCGACGGTCGAGCGTGTCACGACGGACGAAGCAGCCCGTGGCCCGTCAGCCGGGCAGACGTTGATCATTCTCTGTGCTGGCGCCATGCCACCCAACGCCGATGCCGAGCGGATCGGCAGTGCCGTCGCGGCTGGAGCGGCCCTGCTTGTCTGCATCGGCCCGGAATCGATTGCCGAGCGAGATCGCCTGCGGCTCTCGGCATGGCTCGATGCGTTGGCTGGCATCTCCGTCGAGGGGAGTCTCGACCTCGCCGATGCGACGATCGAAGTCAACGCTGACCTGGCCATGCCTGCGGATGCCGGTCTGGCTGCGGCTGAAAGCATGATCCAGCTCGCCGACTTCTCGCCGCTTGCAGGCCCGACGGTCACGGCAGCAGCCGAACTCACGATCCAGGCCGCCGCCGGCAGCGTCGCCACGGTCTTGGCCCGCACGGCGCCGGCCGGCCGGCCGCTCCTTGTGGCGAAGCCGTCTGGCCTCGGCATCGTCTGCGTGTCGGCATTGCCATTGACGCTCGCAGCCGCCGACGCCGATCGGTCGGCGGCGTGGAGCGATCTGGCGGCCTGGCCGGTGTTCGTGCCGTTGCTCGATCGATTGGTCGAGCACCTGATCCCACGGGCCATCGGTGGCCAGTCCCCGCCATCTTCGTCCCGCCAGCGAACCGATCCCGAGGTTCCACGCTCGTTTCTACCGCTCGCACCGATTCTCATGGCCATCGCCATCGGTCTTGCGATCGCCGACCGACTGCTGTCGGCCCAGGCGACGGGCGGCAGCCTCACGCCGCTCCAGAAGGCCGGCCACGCCGCGACGCTCGTCAGCCTGACCGGGATCTGTTTTCTCTGGTTCATGGGGGCATGGTGGGCCCCATCGCCCCGCGACGGACGACCGCCCCGAACTGGCCGGCCAAGACCCATCGCCATGGTCATCGATATATCGCCGAGCATGGCCGGCTGCGATCAGCCTGATCAGACCGAGGATCTTCAAAAGCCCACGCGGACCGCCTCACGACTGGAATCGCTGACCGGTGCCCTGACGGGACCAGGCGCGGATGGCAGCCCGCTCGATCGCATCGCCCGCGACCGCCCCCTGATGCTGTTCACCGCGGCGGCCGACAGTGCCCTGCTGGGTGCGTATCCCCGCGATGTCACGGCCAAAGACCTGCGATCCCTCACAACGGTTGCGGCCGCGGCGCACGCGAGCCGTCTTGGAGACGCCATCGAGGACATCCTCCGGAATGGCGACGACTCCCAGGCCGGTATGCCGGCGGTGATCGTGATCGCCACCGACGGCGGCATCACGGCGGGGGCCTCGTGGCAGCGGGCCGCCAGAGCGGCAGCCGACCGCGGCGTGCCTTTGATCGCCGTCCCGATCGGCGGCGTCCCGATCGGGGATGGCGCGACAGGCACCGCAGCGGGCGAACTCCCGCCCGGCTTTCGGCTCTCATCCGTCACCGCCCCGCGGCTCTCCAGATTCACCGAGCCGATAACCATCGAGGTGCGGGCAGAGGCCGCGGCCAACGGCGGTCCGCTACCGCTGGCGGTCTTCGCCCCGGGAGATGCTTTCGGGCAACCGATCGCGACCGGCACGCTCGCGCATGATCCCGCTCCCCCGGAGACCGCAGAAACAAGCTGCCGCTATTTCGGACGCCTCACCGTGCCGCCGCACGGCTTCCAGACTCAAGACAGCCGTCCAGAAAGCCATCCGGCCGCCGACTCCAGATCGGTGCTGATCTCGCCCGTGCTCTGCGCCGGGACCTTCTCTGCGGGCGGCGGGCCTCGGTCGGCAACGGCATTGACGACCGTTCCACTGGCGTTGACCGACACCCCGACGCGAGTGCTCTTCGTCGAGGCGGTGCCCAGGTATGAATGGAGATTCCTCGAACAGTTCGTGGCCGCGACCGCGGGATTCGAGGTGGAGACCTGCATGCTGGCCATGCACACCACCTCCCAACGACGAACCGGTCGCCCACTCCCACAGTCGGCCGCGGAGTGGAACCACTTCGACGTAGTCGTGCTGGGAGACCTCTCAGCTGGCCCCGACGCCCCGGCAGCCGAGCAGGCAGCGGCCTGGGACAGCCTGCGGTCGGCCGCCGAGACCGACGGCATCGGGATTGCGTGGATACCAGGACGGAGGTGGTGGGGCAGCCAGACCGACATCCAGACCGACATCCAGACCGACATCCAGACCGACATCCAGACCGACATCCAGACCGGCACTGTGGGCTGGCTCCCCGCCTCGCTGAAAGGATCAGCTTCGCTGCCGGAAGAGCCGCCCCATCGAGTGCAGGTCACAGCTGGCGGCCGGGCCAGTGGCTGGCTGCCGTTTGCAGCCGACTCGTTTCATCCCGAAGTCTTCGCCGTCATGCACCCGGTCTCGCTCCGGCCGACGGCACGGATCCTCGCCACTGCCGCCGGGGCGCCGGCGGTGTTCGTCGATCGGCAGGGGAGGGGGACGGTGCTCGGTCATCTCTGCGAAACCTGGCGCTGGCGGCACGGGAACAGGTCTGAGTATGAACGCTTCTGGAAGCAGTCGTTGCTCCGGTTGGCCGAGCCTCACCTGCTTGGACGGCTCTTCGCCGCGACGATCGACGTGCGGCCACTCGCTCCGGAAGTGGGCGACCGAGTGCGGATCGATCTGGTGCCGGGCCACGCCGCAAACAAACCGACCGCACTCGCACTCAACGGCTGGCGGGCAGAGCTGCTTGTCGGTGCGGCCGACCAGACCGCCGTTCGGCAGATACCGTTGCCGGAAGACCGCGAGCCTGGCCGTACGATCACGGTCATGGTCGACGGGCTCGGGGCAGGGCTGCACACACTGCGACTGGTGCCGCCGGCCGCCGGCACGGAGGGCCTGCTGCTCGCACCCTTAGTCCGCGACTTCATCGTCAACGAGCCGGTTCTCGAGGTGGCGGGAGGTCCGGCTGGCATCGGTCCGGCTGATAACGGTTCGCTGGGGGCCGCCGTGCTTGCCGCCGGCGGCAGCATCGTGACGCTCGACCAGATCGCCACACTGCCCGACGCGATCGCTTCCGTTCTTCCCCCGGAGTCTTCGGAATCGCCGCACGGAGCCCGCGGCCACACCACCGGTGGCCGTTCGCGTGTATCGATCGCACTGGCCAATTTGCTCATGCTCTCCCTTGTGTTGTCCGCCGTGATGGCATGGTGGCAGCCATCAACCGCCCCACGCCGGGAGGCCTCATGATGCGTGCCTCGCATCGCAACAACACCGCCGGGGGCGGGGCGGATGCTTTTGGTCGCTCGCTCGATCGGGCCGTCTGTCAGGCCTGGTTCGGCCGGATACTCGCGCTGCTCGGCAGCTGGCTCGGCATGGCGGCAATCATCATTCTGCCGCTCGCCCTGCTGGATCTCGCCACCGGTGGCCGCATCGGGAGCGGGGATCTGCCGGCTGTTCTCCGTGGCTCTGGCATCGCGGTGGCCGCGGGCCTGCTGGCCGCAGCGGTGTTCCGCCGTCGCTGGTCCTTCGGCCAGAGACCAAACCGGCTGGCGGTGGCCTTGGCGACGGAGCAGCATGCTCCGTGGCTCGGAGAACGACTGTCGCGGGCGGTTGAATTCCTCACGGACACAGCCGCACCAGATACCCCCGAAGCTTATGCCCCCGAACCGTATGCCCCTGAACCTAGAGCCTCCGCCGCTGCGACGACGCAGGCCCTGCGGCACTTGGCGGTCGAGCAGGCCGCCGAGGCGGCCCGTGGCATCGGCCGGCTGTCGGTGCCGGGCATCACCGCAGATCTTCGCCTGCTCGCTGCCGGCATCGCACTGCCGGCGGCCCTCTGGCTCTCGGCCCTGACGCTGCCCGACCCGTGGGCCGATGCTGTGCGGCGACAGCTTTTTGGCCGGCCCCCATCGGCGACCGCTGCGACAACGGCCGGACACGTGGCGAACGAGTCCTCCGGCCCCGCCGCGCCGATCGCCGCGGGCCCGTCTGACTCTCGTCGAGCGACGACAGACCGTCTCCCGCCCGCCTGGTCGCGGGCCGCCGCGGGCATTCGGGCCGCGGCGGTGTTTGAACAGCGGATGGCCGCGTTGCTCTCGGTGCTGTTTGCCCGGGCACCGGGCCTACCAACGCGGGCGTTGCCACGCGAGGCATGCCATGAACTCGAACAGCTCGCGCTCGCCCAGGCGGAATGCCTTCGCACGGTCGTCGCCGACCGGGAAGCCCTCGCTAGAGCCGCGGAGTCGGCCGCGCAGGATTCCGCGAGCCCGCCCATGGCAGCCGAACTGGGCCGTGCGGTCGCCCGTCTGGCAGACCTCGATCAGGTTGCCAGCGAGACCGCGCCGCTTCATATCGCAGCCAATCGTCTCGGGCTCGCGGGCTGCATCGTGGCAGATACGGCAGCGATTCTGGCCGATGCTGCCGACTCGCTCGGGATGCCGCCACCCCCCGACGCAGGACAGAACAGTGGTCCCTTCGGAGTGACAGACACCGCCGCCGCAGACCGCAACTGGCGGGCCGGTGCGTCGCCCGTGGCCCGCGCCACAAGGGTACTCGACCGGATTTCGGCTGCTCACAGGCAGCTCCGACCTGACCAGACACAGACTCTTTCGGCAAGCGCTGCCGGCATGCCCGGCACCGCCACCGTCGACGGTGAGCCAACCGGCCCGGCAGCCGACACCACCGAGCCACGATTCGGCCCCACCGCCAACGGGCCGCCGCAGACGGCGACCTTGACCGGCCCCGAGCCGACCACGAGCACGGATCCGACCACGCGCACGCCGATCGAGCGGGTCTGGAGCCTGATGCCGACAGCCGCTGGTCCGGAGGCGGCCCGTGAGTCTTTTGATGGCATGCCGGCGGCCTATCGGCCGGCCATCGATGCCTACTACCGTCTGCTGCTGCAATCGTTCCCAAATTCGTTGCCAGATTCGTTTCCAGATCCGCCCCTTCCTCAATCCGCTCCCGCTCTGAAGGTAGGCCCGCGATGACCATCCGACGCCGCCACGCTGCCATCGCCTCCTTCCTTGCCTCACTGGTAATCGCTTGGCTATCGGCCACACCGGCGATGCCGCAGTCGGACGTCGCTCCGCCGGAAAATCGACAGTCCGCTGAAAGCGACGCCGCGACCGCAATCGATCAGGAGCCGATCGACGACGCTCTTCGCGCCGCCACCGAGCCGGCTGTGGCCCGCGGCCTGGCCTGGCTGGTCGCTGCGCAGCAGCCCGACGGATCATGGGGCTCCGGACCGTTTCGCGGGAGCGCCGCGGTGACGGCACAGGCGGTGATGGCGGTCATCGCCGCCGGCAACACGCCCGCTTCGGGCCGCCATGCCGAGCCCCTCGCCCGCGGCGTCGACGCTCTCGTCGCCTGCGCCGGCGGTGACGGCCTGATTGCCGGCAACGAACAGGCCGCCCATGGGCCGATGTATGCGCATGCGTTTGCCACCACGGCGCTCGCGGAGGCCTATGGTGAAACCACTGACGACGAGAGGCTCGAGACCATTCTGCAAGCCGCCCGCGGGCTGATCGACCGCATGCAGAACGACGAAGGAGGCTGGCGGTATCAGCCCGTTCGGCGCGACGCAGATCTTTCGGTGACGGCCGCGATGCTCGTCGCGCTCCGGGCCCTCCGCAACAGCGGCTTCGAGGTCTCGGAGGCAACAGTCACCCGCGCCGGCGAGTACCTCGCGGGCCTGCAGAATCCCGACGGGGGATTCCGGTATCTGGCCGCCTCCGGGCCGAGCGGCTCGCCCCGTACCGCCGCCGCGGCTTTTGCCCTGCTCCTGGCGGGCCAGGGCGACGACGAGCCCTTCGAGCGGGCGTTTGCCTGGCTTGACGACCATCCGGTGAAGCTGGGCAGCAGTGATGGCTACGCGATGTACGGACTCTCCTACGAAGCGGCGGCCCGCTGGCGCTGGCGGGGGCGGTCACGCGATCCCCGCCGCCGGGGCGGCTGGGCCGCATGGTACCGGTCTGCGGCGACCCAACTCCTTGCAGGCCAGCGGCCAGACGGCTCGTGGGCGGATCCATCCTGTCCGGAATATGGCACGGCAGCGGCGATCTCCGTGCTCTGCATGCCCCGCGGGCTCGTCCCGCTTTTTCAGACGTCGGAGCCAGCCCCATGAAACCGTTCTGGCTCGCAGCAGCTTTTCTTCAGCTAGCTTTTCTTCTGCTGCGGATGACATGCCCCTGCGCGGCGGCCCGAGCCGACGAATCCGTTCCGAGCAACCCTGCCTGGCGACTGGAACTGGCCACGGGCCCTCACGAGGGCGTTGTGCCGGTCAGCGTCGACCGAGACCGCTCCACATGGCAGGCCGCCGCCGGCCAGCCCGATCCAGGATCGCTGGCCGAAGTTTCCACCAGCAAGATTGTCCGCTGGGGCCGCTGCCCGCCCTGGCCGCAGGGGCCGATGGTGTTGCTTGCCGACGGCGGCCTGATCGCCGGCCACATCGAGACGCTCGATGCGAACACCTGCGTCATCACGTCGACGACCTTCGGCCGGATCGAACTACCGGCGGCGGCTGTGCGGGGATACCGGGCCAGCGTCGCAACGGGGCCAGGGTCGCTTGAACCCACTTCTGGCGTGGCAGGTTTCCGTCTGCCGGCTTCTCGTCTTTCCAGACCGGCGGCCAGACCGGCGGAGCCGCGGCAGGCCCTCGGCGTCCTGCTCCTTGCCAACCGTGACCGCGTCGCAGCGAGCACCATCCGCTGGCAGGCCGACGTCCTGACTGTCGAGACCACAGCCGGCACGGTGTTGATCCCCCGAAGCTCCGTGCAGGCGATCGACTTCGCGTTGCCCATCCTTCCGTCGCCCACGCTCGCGACACTCGTCCGCGGCCACTCGCAGCGAATCCTCGTGGCGATCGTGGATGGCTCCCGGTTCACGATCGACCAACTCGAGCCGACGATGATCGGAGCCCCAGCGACCCCGCAGGCCCAGACCGGCCTCACACCGACCAGCCTGGCGCAGACCAGCCTCACACTGACTGGCATGAGTGACCGAGACCGGCCGCTTGTGGTTTCCTGCGTCAGCGACGACATCGTGGCCCTGGCCGTGGATGACGGCAGCGCGAGATTGCTGGCGCTGCACGAAGCGTCTGCCGCCACTCATGCCCCGGAGTGTGGCTCACCCTGGCCGCTGGCCCGAGGGCATGCACTCACCGGCGACTGGCCCGGCCTCCGCGGCAAGACCGCCTTCACGGCACTTGGCATCCACGCGGCAGCCCGCGTTCGCTACCGGCTTCCGCGGCCGGCGGATCGCTTCGAGGCCACGGTCGCAATCGATGATTCGGCAGGGCAGGGGGGCAGTGTGGTTGTCAAGATCCGAACTCGCCCCGCAGATGCCGGGAATGCCGGGAATACTGGAACGGATCGCAATGACGGCTTTGCCTTGGACACTCCAGACCCTCCAGACGCTTCCATGCGGGAGGTCTTCGTCTCGCCGGTCCTCCGGGGTGGCGACGAGCCGATCGTTATTCGCGCACCGCTCGACAAGGCCACCGATCTCGAACTGGTCGTCGAAACGGCTGCCGGCGCTGACATTCTCGATCGCACGCTCTGGCTTGACCCCCGGGTGATCACCACGCCGGAGTGAGCAACCCTACGCTCCATACTTCCCGAACCGCAGACTGTGGGCCATCGCCAGCAGCATCAGGTGCTTGGCCGGAAATTGGCCGAAGCCGCCGCGAAGGCAGTCCCGCTCCGAAAACTTTGTCAGGCCGTCCGGCCGGCAGGTGTCGGCCACGAGCAGCGTCGGCACAGGATGCCAGCTGTGGCTCTTGAGCCGGCTGGGCGTCGAGTGGTCGCCCGTCACGATCAAGACGTCTGGCCTGAGCTTTTCGATCCGCGGCATGGCCCGGTCGAGTTCCTCGATCCGTTTTACTTTTTGCTCGAAGGCGCCATCCTCGCCGGTGGAATCGGTGTATTTGTAATGCAGGAAGAAGAAGTCGTAGTCGTTCCAGCACTTGGCCAGTTCGTCGATCTGTTCATCGAGCGACTGGGCTTTGCCCACGAGCGTCATTCCGGCCAACTGGGCCAATCCCTTGTACATCGGGTAGACGGCAATCGCCGCGGCACGGAGGCCGTAGAGATCGAGATAGCTGGGCAGCTGCGGCTTTGCAGCGAAGCCCCGGAGCACGAGGCCATTGGCCTTCTTCTCATCGGCGAGAATCGCACGGGCCTGCCGCACGAATTCCTTCGCCACGTCGGCCGTCCGCTGCGCGGCGGGCGTGAGCGGAACCGGATCGAGTGGCTTCACGCCGATCGCCTGCGGGTCGGTGTCGGCGACGCCGCCGTCGAGCCCTTGGCCACGGAAGACCACCACGAACCGATGCTCCTTCACCGGCTTGACGAACGTCTCCACGCCCGGAATCTTCACCGACTGCAGCCGTTCGACGACCTTGAAACTCTCCTCCGAGGGAATCCGGCCGGCGCGGCGGTC
>Ga0247833_1004933_pt1 | contig 15921 bp, 16 predicted proteins | sample LaCruzMarch2015__7_FD_187117 | JGI IMG/M metagenome (GOLD analysis project Ga0247833, IMG submission 187117) | Freshwater microbial communities from meromictic Lake La Cruz, Castile-La Mancha, Spain - LaCruzMarch2015_8m | ecosystem: Environmental > Aquatic > Freshwater > Lake | place: Spain...
AGATTTTTTAGCAGGCCGACTATATTTCGCGAGGGGCAACTTCTTGACACAATGGATTGCTGGACGACGCTCGGACGAACGAGTCCAATGTGTGACGAACACTGATGATGAATACAAAGAAGATGATGAGCTATTATCGTGGTGTCTTACGTTCAATTTTGATCACACTAGATACCATACATACACGGCAGGCATCGAATAAGACACCTATCGGCGGGAAAGGACAGTTTTTTTTGGCGAAAAGGGCATTTTCTCGAGATGGTACTACATTGTACATACCATTTGTCTCTCCATATTTATCACTGTAAATTGAATTTTATCAACTAGATGATCCACTACGGAGTCGAATTTTAGTTTTGCAATTAGTATTCGAATTCCAACTAACAACAGACGGGATTGACAGTGCTGAAAGAGAACGGAGTTCCCTTTTCCGATCCTGTTCGTGACGCCAATTATTATAAGCCCGCATTGTTGGTCGGTTCGTCGAAGTTTATATTAACATGGTCGCCTCGAGACCGCAAGTCGTCTCGCCGACGACAATTGCCAAGTCGACGCAGACATCGTCTCCTTCATCGTCGTACAATGACGGGTTGTTGGTGGGAATTGGCGACGGCGATCACAGCAGCAGTAGTCAACCCACCGCCTATTCCGAGGGACGATGTTCCGCCGACGATGGAGGGTTCGCCGTCGACGGAGGCGGACGGCAGCAGCGGACGCCGACCACGATAATCATCGACGGCGGCATGCCAGGAGGAGGAGGAGGGCGGGAGGGGATGCCACTCGCCACGTCGACGAACGGCAGCAGCGTCGTCGAGGATGATATAATCGTATCAACTTCGACATTGACATCGGGGGGAGGAATCGCGGCCGCTGCTTCGCCATCCATGACTTCGACGAAAATACCCAAAAATCCGAGAGATACAGATAACGTTGGTAGTCCCGTGGGGAAAAGAAAGGGAGGGAGTATTGGTGGAGGAGGGGCTGTGTTACACTTTAACAATAATCATTCCTTCTCCCGCCGTTCTATTGGTGGAGGAGGAAGTATTGGTGGTGGCAGTATTAATAGCCGTCGTAGTACCACCAACAATGTACCAGGAGGAGGAGGCAATAGTGCCATTATGAACTCTCTCTCTTCATCGTCTGCCACGCCTCCTTTTACCATGGTGTCGTCGAATACTGCTACTACTACTACTACTATCAATCGTCCCAGTCCTAATAATGTAGCAATAGCAGCATTGGATGATGATGAACAATACATGTTCGAACAACGATTAACGCATGACGAGTTAGGTGTGGCAATACGTAAAATATCACACTCGGGGAAGGCACAATTGCGGTATGTGAAGTGTGTACCGGTCCGACCACCGAGTAGTTCTGACTATGTGGGTGTGGATGAAAAGCAGATTCAGCATCAACAGTCGACGATGATTACACAGGTGTCGCCAACGATGGTATCGTCGTTGAATACTACTACTACTACTAACGACGGTGAACTAATGGCTGTCAACAAAGGTGGTGGTGGTGGTGGTGGAGGAGGAGGAGGCTTCAATCATCATACAAGATTGAATAATTCACCCTACAATCAAGAACGAATCATTGACACACCGGTATTTATGGCTGGTGGTAGCCCCTTACGACACAAGTCTTCCGATTCAGTTTCTGTGTCATCGAAAGCCTCAACGAGTAGTCGTCGTATATTGGATGGGATTGGTCGACGTATTAGTCGTCTCAAGGACATGAAAACAACGTCAACGACAAATAATAATAATAGCAATAGTAGTATCAACAACATGTCAATGAGTAACATCAACAGCAATAATAATGACGGTGGTGTTGTTGTTGCTCCGTTGTCAACTTCACCACCCTCGGTTGCTATTGACGACTTGTCGAATAATTTACTCTTACACGATGACGATGTTGCCGGCATGTCAATCATGTTAGCCGATAGTAGCAGTAGTAGCATTCATCATCACGGTACAAGTAAGACACATCGTGCATTAACATGGGGAAAGAAGAATGCCGTAATTGTATCATTGGATAAGTTTACTTGTGTCCGAAAGGGTAAAACGACTGAACGTACTATGCGTAATTCAAGTCCAGCATCACGACTACTAAGTATAATGACTACAGTACGTGGGAATGAAAGTCTTGATATTGAAGCACCAACGATGCTTGATCGTGATAAGTTCGCGAGTGCATTTGCGACATTTTTAGGTGTACCACTTGTAGAAGAGGATGGATGGGTCGGTAATAGTGGCGTTGGTGCTGTTGTTGGCAGTGGCTCTGCAATTGCACATGATTCGTGGATGAAACAGAGTAATAGTGCTGGTGGTGGAGGAGGTAGGACTGGTCGGAGTATGGCAGCCAGTGTTGGGAAGAAGATACGTACCCCATCACTAACACGGTCACGGAAGAAATCGGCACACAACATTGTTTCGGCGGCACGATCAGAGCCTGGAATAAGTGGCAGCACTGCCGTTATGCCCACAAAGTCGTCAACCACGACAATTGTCTCCTCCATGGTTGCCAATCGTGTTCGGTCAGGAACAAATATATCAGACAGTCAGCTTGTACCGTCGCCTCTCTTACGGAATTTGACTCCCGATTCCGAAGATGCAGATGATGCCGACAACAAACTCACGTTTAACTCAGGTTTCTGGGATGGGAAGGAGACTATTGGTACAACGACAAACGCTGATCCAGCCACGTCGACAACGACGAATGTGGCAATGACACATGCAGTCGCTCTGTCGCCCGCAGTGGTGGGAGGGGCCGCAACGATGAAATCACGTAGTTCATCTCGCGCAAGTGGCGACACCGTGATTACAAAGCAAACACTAGGGTCCATGTCTGAATCAGTAAAGAAGAGGATATCACTGGATGGTGGTCAAACGAAGGAGTCAATACTCGAGCCAAAGCAGCAGCAACAAATCGTCCTACCGCAGGATGCCACATTTAGTGAAACACGTGGCTCTACCACGGCCATGGCTAGTAATAATAGCAATCCGGCAACAATGGACGATACGGACAATCATTCACATGTATCATCACTTACAGGTGGTGTGGATCAAGAAATTGTTGAGGAATTACATCAGGCGATTATCGAACTACGTACCGAGCTTGATGCATCCCGTGCCGAGGCGGCAAGGGCCGTGAAGGTGGCCGAACAGGCCATCCAAAGTGCCGAGAATTGTACAAGCTCTGACTGGAACTCTACAGTCACGCACAAGGCCGCGGAGGCTGCAGCGCAGGCACAACGTAAAAGTGCCGAGGCTATTGCACGTGCCCGTGTGGCAGAAGAGAGAGTTAATGCCGAACGTAAATCAACCAAGTTTTGGCGACGACAGGCTCAGTCGGCAGAGGAGGAGGCAGGCAGTCTCAAGACACGCAGTGCCGCCGCTGAGGTCCGACAGGCCGTGATGATGGAAGAACTTGCATCCGAAAGACGCAAGGCCGCAAGGATGTTTGCAAGTTTGAAGAAAGAGTTTAAGGAGGCCGAGAAGAAGCAAGAGGAGGATATTGCCACCCTAACTGAACGCAGGAGGGTGTTGGAGGTGGAACTCGACTTAATGAAGAAGGATGCGGTAGAGAAAAGATTGCCGGCAGTATTACCCACGACTCCGTTGGCGAATGAGGGGTAAGCAATTGTTTGTTGTTGTTTGTATTGCACTTTTATTTTTGTTTGTGGCCACTCACGTCGTTTAACTATAACCTTTTATAATCAATAGTAACGATAAGAGTCCCTCCAAGGGACCACACCGCATGTCATTAGGTATTCGAAGATTGAACAACCCAACACGACCGAAGAGAGCAGACAGCTCTAATCCATCGTTCGGGGATAATGCACCCGCTATTACTGATGCCACATTAGAAACACTACGAAAAGAATTGACATCTTTACGTAAAAAGTTTGAGATTGTACGACATTCCTCCATTGATGATATGGAATTACTTCGTCGACAGACGGAGGGATGGTCGATACAGGCCTCTCGTGCTATCGCGTCAGCGACTGCTGAGACGGATCTACTGCGGGAAAAGTATGCAGCAGAATCGGCAATGCGTCTTAAGTTACTCAATTCACTACAAGACATTCGTGGTACCGTGCGAGTATACTGCCGACCAAAACCGATTACATCTATCCCCGGAAGTCCGACGCGTGGTAGTTTTAGCAGTTCGACGACCAAGTCGATATTGAAAATTCCTACTCATGATATGCTAGTTTTGAATGAGGATATATCGCCCGTGTGTTTCAAATACGATCGTGTATTTGCACCAGCAGCATCTCAGTATGAGGTATTTTCTGAATTAGAAGAGCCATTACTTAGCTCGTTGGATGGGTTCAATGTATCACTCCTTGCTTTTGGTCAGGGTGGTAGTGGTAAGACACACACTCTACTGGGGGATGTCATCATGAGCGAAAATGAGAATGAATTACCATTTATAAAGTCGTACGGAGTACAGCTTCAAGCAATATTACAACTCTTCACTATTGCTGGTCATAGGACTGATCGGTACAAGGATGCATTCTCCTTGACTATGGTAGAAGTTCATAATGAGAAGTTGTTTGATCTTGTATCAGGGACACCGTTCGGAGAAGAGAATGGAGAAGCTATCATGGTCGAGACGAGAGATCATCGTCGAGATAGTAAGCGACGTGAGAGCAGTGCCGATGTTTGGCCAAAGGGTAAGCTTGAAATACGTACGAATATTGACGGTAATACAGTAGTTCAGGGACTAATTTCCATCCCAATAACATCATTTGAGGATGTTATTACTATATGGCAAGAGTCCATCGCCTGCCGATCAAGACAGTTACGACGTCAGGGCTCATCTTGGACGAAGCATGGACATAAGACTAATATAATTACTACGATACATATTACATCAATGAACATCGCCACCGGTGTGGGTACTGAGGGACGACTTCAATTTGTGGACATGGCCGCGTCAGATTTGGCACAGAATAATAGTAGCAGTAGTATGGTGGTCAAAGATAATTCTTCATTCGATGTTGATGAACGGGAGGAAGAAATCCAATTTATGAACAAGTCGATTGATGCATTTAGTGAAGTTATTAATGCCCGATGTCAATTTGATCGTTCTGTGCCATATCGTAATTCAACATTGACACACTTATTACGTGATAGTCTCGAGGCTGATACAAAGGTTTTATTACTTTGCTGTATAAGTTCAGACGAAGCCAACTTGGCAGATACGATTGGTGCATTACGCTTTGCATCTAGGATGCAAAAGGTTTCTATTGGTAAGGCAACAAAGCATGTTACTGGAAACAGAGAGTAAAGCAACAAAAACAAAAGAGAGAGAACGAAACGAGCCTTTTAGAGTTGCCGTTTGTTCAGGGTATATTAATGTCATTTATGTGTTAAAAGGAAAGAAAAGCAGCAAGAATTCAATTGTCTTAAATATTAAATGTATGATGTTAGGTTGCTCCCCTAGAATAACTTTTTTAAATTGGTATTTTTATACAATTACTTGTCAAATGTATTTGAATCTCTGTACATGACATTGTTCTTAAGAGTGTATGCAAATTGATATTTCTTATCGGATAGTAATACTGCCCGCCCTCGCCCCCTGTCTCGGTTTGTCAAATGAATTTGAATCTGAATATGCCTCCCCCCCACAACCCCCCACCACCACCTCCCCCAATCAAAATTCCCCCCTGACCTCACTCACAACCCCCGTATCCTACCGCACCCATCCAACCCAATGATATTTCCCGTTATCCAAGCTTCCACGAGCTTTGTCCTCCGGGAGCACTTAGCTTCAAAAACACAAAAAACGGCAAAGAAGAGCCATAAGAATAAGTAGAGTATACCAACAACAACAACAACAACAACAACAACAACAACACCATAGCACACTCAATATGTTTCCAACACAAACTTACCACTCTACTCGTTGATCGATCAGTCAAGACATTATAACTATTGGTTGTACTTGACGTAGCAAATGCATTACTTGACACGTTGCTCTTGTTCACTGCTGCTGATGCGGGACACCCAAAAAGGGAGAAGGAATTTGCCTCATTCTTACTTTTAATCCTCGCCGCTGCATTGATTGCACTTTCATCATTGCTATTGCTATCGCTACTCACGACAGAGACGACGGGGGGTACAGATACTCCATCGTTCCGAGTTAGGGCAGGACTGGCAGGGGGGCATTTTTTTTCACCAACAGCAGGCACTCCTGGTGATGCTTCTTCTTTTTTACCAGGAGAATTACCAAGCACGAATGGTGTCGATTTCGGCGAGAGTGCACCTGCCGCCGGAGGCGCTGCTACTATCACCCCCTCCTTCTTATTGTCGGTAACAATTATTGTTGGCGGTGGCGCCATGGTAGTCACCGATGATGATGACACCTTGGGTTGTTGTTGCTGTGGAAAATTGCCACCACCACCACCAAAGAGGAACCCCGCTGACGACTTTCCACCCGGTTCGGATAATACACGGGAGGTTGATCGGGTAACGAAGTTATTTTGATTGTCATTCATGATGATGATGCTATTATTGTTTTAAAAGAAGTGAAGGAAATGGCCGTTGCTTTTTACGTCGGTGCATGTCATTGGGCGGGAACTCAAATCAAACCAAACAACATACAATAACAATAACAATACAATATGGCTGGTTCGTACCTTCGATCGTCGTCTCTCATCGCCGCGGAGGATATCGACGATCCAGCAAACTGGCTCGTCGTTAACGACTATACACACCAACACTCGAGTAGGGCACTCCAGAACAATAACGGCGGTAGTATAGACTGGTCACTAACAAGCTGTTGTGATACACAAGAAATTACTTTCCTAAGTCTAATGGGTGTATATTTGGTCATTATATGTATATTATGGCGAACTATACTTATGAAACCAATGAAATTAATAGCTGTATTTGCTCACGAATTTAGCCATGCCTCGGCATGTTGGATGACGGGTGGTAAAGTCACGGGCATTGAGGTCAACAGTGATGAGGGGGGAGTGACGAAGTATGTTGGTGGATGGCGTTGGTTCATCATACCCGCAGGTGAGTGTGCGTACTAAAATTCCAAATCTGTTGAACTATGTTTTGTTCTCAATTTATTCATTCTAAAACACACCGCATTGACGACCTCACACTTCATATATACATGTCTCACCAAAAAAAGGCTACATCGGAGGAAGCTTCTGGGGTGCATTCTTCATTGTACTTAGTGGAGATCGTACTGCGAGTTTCATATCTGCTATATTATTCTGTATAGCCTTGCTCTTCTCATTGAAATACTCACCGAACAAGACCATGGTCCTTTTAAATCTTATGTTCGTGGTTATTACTATAATATTCATCGTGGTGGATCGGACACTTACACACCCCTTTCTACAATATTTGACACTATTTTATGGTGTATTCATTGGCTCATTCTCAATCTTTGACATATATGATGACTTGATTACACGGACAGTGGAGGGATCAGATGCACATGCCTGCCATAAGCTGATTCCGTGCTGTTTACCAAAGTGTGTGGGAGTCCAATTTGCTTTGATTGCATTTGCTTGGCAGGCATTGGGTGTCTATCTTGCATTAGTGTGGATGTCATCTTCCACTTAGAGTTTGCAGTGAAAGCATGTAAACAGTATAAACTATTGTGAGACGTTAAATGAATATCAAAGTTTGGAGTGAGGAATTAAAATCCAAATTAGTACCATACATGAATTATATGTTGTGTTTATGTACCAAGAACCTTATTTATGTCCCATGTCTCCAAATAATCCACCTAAATCCACGCAGGTTCACACCAGTTCACACCGACATCTCTCCTTCTCATATGATGTCTTCTTGGCATGGATTCCTACAGTCTTCCGCCATCTCCTACGCTTCGTCGTCGACTTCGTCGTCCTCGACGTCCATAGACGAAGAAGCAGCGAATGCGTCGTCGGCAAATGAGCGTTACTGGCATCCCACTCTCCTCGATGAATGGCGGTGTATGTATCCATCATCAACGAATGATGATAACAACAACAACAACAGTATCGAAAACAACTTGAACTTCTCATCGAGTAGGGGCGACATCAACTATGGGTCGTATATACTGCTACCGACCTTCCTTGCTGAGATATTATGCAAACAACTTTCATTAGGCGTTGACACGACTCCTCTGCTGTCGTCCGAGACGATGACGACGGCTCGTGATGACAATGACGACAATGATGTTGTTGTGGGAGGCGAGGTACGGAAGGTCGGAATATCAATACCCGAAGGCCCATTCTTGCCATTATTCATATTGGCAATCCATTCATTGAATGTTGCCATGAGCGAAAATTGGATAGCTGATGTATGCATTGATGATGGTGATGATGATAACGAAGAATGCGAAAACAATTATTATGAACCGAATAATAGTAAGACACGACGGATGACGAGGAGAAGGAAGTGCAATGGTGTAGCCATGGTGCCATTGGAACTAGACGACGCGCCTGATCGACTATGTCATATGCTTGCGGATGCTAAGCCTGATTTCATTCTGGTGGATAATATTTCTGCTTTGCTTTATCAGCAACAAACGCAGAAGAACAAGTCGATACAACAACAACAGCAACAACAATATACTTTTGTCGATTATGTTACATTAGTCAAGGAGGCAATAACATTGTATCACAAACACATGCAAAAGTATAACAACAACGACAACAACGATGATGCTGTTTCATCACTCATGGAAGAGCTATGGCCAATGGAAATCAGAAACAATGCGTTAGATTCAATACGTTATCCCAACTTAGCTGTTTCCGAATCGTTTGATGTTCCACGATTGGTTGCCATTGGTCTAGTCAGAAGATTAGCATCATCAGCATGCCCGGCTGTATTCACTACTATAATGTCATCATCAATGACAAACAACCACCAACACCGATCGGCGGATCGACGTATTGTTTCACATATAGTATACACATCAGGTACTACCGGGAAACCCAAAGGATGTGTATCGTCATTGGCATCACTACACCATTATATACGTGCAAAGAATTTGGCACATGAAATTAATACCACGTCAAAAGTACTACTGGCATCAGCTGTTACTTTCGATCCATGTCTTTCGGATATAATCGCTACGTGCGTGGCGAATGCCACACTTTGTTTAACATCACGAGAACAACTCCATGGACATGTTCTTGGAGGTATATTACGCCAATTGGGGATAACACATATATTGTGTACTCCATCATTATGGTCCAATGTCGAATTATTCGTCGACAATAACAATATATCATCTTATTACAATGATTTACAAATTGTTGCTCTTGGAGGAGAACCGATACCCAAGGCCATGATCCAGCGTTGGGCACGATCTCAGAAGACTGATGGGACACTGTCTCGGGCATATCCACGACTTTGTGCAACGTATGGTGTGACCGAGGCGTGTGTGTATCAAACATTTGGCGAGGTTGTCGTACACGAATGTAGTAATGATGACGAAACAATGAAGGACGAGGAGGAAGAGGTGTCTTCATTAATGGTAAATCTACCGGGTAAGAATGTCGGTCAATCCCTCATTGGTACGAATATAAGCATTTGTCGTCCATATTCGCAAGACGACGACGACGATGAAGGGGCCGAGCACAGTAGTCAACAATCGTCGGGACCGAAAATTGGAGAAGTGGTATTATCAGGAGCACAAGTCGATGCATTGAGTTCGTATCTAAACTCGATAGAATTGGCATCACAAGTATTCGTGCAATGCATTGGTGATGATGATAAAGCATTGGGGGTACATAATGACACTTACTTTTATCGAACTGGTGATCTTGGTTGCATTGATCCAACGACTCGCAATCTGCACATTCTAGGACGGATTAAGGGTGATGGAATGGTCAAGTTTAATGGTATTCGCATTGAACTATCCGAAATTGAGAATGCGTGCATTGATGATGCCAATTATGAAGAGGATAGACTTGTGATTGACTGCATGGCCACTCTCAGTGTCTCGTCGTCGATGAGCAGTGATGATGATTCCGTGCATCAAAACAATCAACTAGTTGCGTACTGCTTATTCTCATCGGTGAGCTTGTTAGAGCTTGGAGTAAGATCACAAGATCTCAAGTCCGGTATCATCGTTGCGCCTGGACCATTATTGGCACTGCTACGAATGAGATGTGATCGACGTGTTCGTAAAGGATGTACTCCAAGCGTCTTCGTCATCATCGACCGACTCCCTTTATCACCCACTGGCAAACGCTGTCGTTCATCTCTACCACCCGTTTCTACATGTTCAATCATGAATTCGTCTACAAGTGACAATGAGAATAAGAAAAATCTACGGGAGTGTGGCAAGGTAGGATCAATTGTTGCGAACAAGATTTGTGAATGTCTTAATTTACAGTCATGCCAGAGACAATTAGTCACTCTTGGTAAGTCCATATATGTATTCGTTGTTTGACACTATGTGCTACGTCATTCTTCGCTAATTTGCATGTCTGGGGTAAATCTATTGAGATGCCAATTTCTTTGTCCTTGGTGGTGATTCGTTAACTGCGAGTCGTGTTGTTAGAGGTTTGCATGCAATTCATCATGGTATTATGGATAACAGGAATCTTGGTGGCGGCACTGGTACGTTGGACGGCCCGTTCGCAACTAAACATCTCCTACAATCAGAAACGCTTGGTGCGTATCATTCGTTTTTGGTGTCAAAGGGAGCGTTTTGCACTAGTGATGATCCTGTTCCATCAATCCTTAACGGTGACAGACATCCATCTGGCCCTAAAATGAAGGAGGAGGAAATTGTAGATCCGCTATATGACAGTCTCCTCGAATCGATAACGTTCGGGCATACACGAGTTGCCTGCTCGTTGCTTTACTTGGGTGTTGATCCAAATGTTCAAGTTAGTGGAAGTCTGGGAAAGATCTCAGATCGTATGCAGCAACGAACTTTATTCAAGAGTAATCCTCTTCATCTAGCTTGTGCACGCGGTGATCCTTATTTAGTACGAAAGCTGTTATGTGCAGGTGCGTCAGTTTTGTGTACATCCTGTCGTGTCTGACTTCTGCAGAAGTGATAGCAAATTGTTTGATTACACACATTTACAGGTTGTAAAGCAAATACACCCGATGCTAGTGGGTCATTTCCAATTCATTTAGCATGTTCACGGATTGAAAACAAATTTGATGATGCAAAAGAAGACCTTAGACGGTAAATAATCATATTCTATTTTTCATATTCCCATTACTTTGTTAGCTGTCATACGAATCCTCATCTCTACTTCATTCCTCCTCTGATTGACACAGACTAGAATGTGCCAAGTTGCTTCTCGAAATGGGCAAGACACCAATTTCAATACGAGATGGAAATAAGCAAACGATACTCCACTGTACAGCAAGATCAGGTCATTGTAAACTCTTGGACTTTCTCATGAATAAGTGGAAAATTGCTGTTGATAATACTGGTATCAAGTTCGACGTACGCACCGCAAACTCAGGTAGGGATTTTGACTGGCGAGATAGATGGTACCGAACTCCAGTTCACTGGGCGGTACTTAATCAACGCATTGCGTCTCTACAAATTCTACTAGATGGGGGATGTAGCGCCATTCCACCACAACCAAAAGTTAACAAACGCACCAGTGCAAAAATAGAAAGCCCACTTGAAATGTGTGAAAGATTGTATTGCGAGGATCATGTCATACGTGACAAAATTAGAGCATTACTCGTCAACGCTGAGTATTAGTCGTGTCGTCAGGAAAGCGCTATCGGTTCTATCTCAATAAATTGGATAGCTCGGACGCCTTTGGCTTTGACTTCCGCATTGCCCTCTTGGATTCAAGCAGCAACAAGACGAGGCGTACGCTCGTTTGTGGATCTGTCTTGTTGCGGACGTTGAGCAACCAAAGATGATGTTGTTGTTTCAGTAGATGGATTCGACAACCATGGTGGAAAGTAAGGGTAATCGTTTGGGTGGAGTACTTCGATCTTCGAACGCAGACTTCTTTTTACTACGAGTGCGACAGGTGATGGATTCGACAACCATGGTGGAAAGCCAAGCACTTGGCTCATAAAGCTTTTCCCTCCTCTGAGATGAAGTCCATCGAAGATGACGATTCGATTTCATCGGCAGACTCCTTTGGTGACGACGATTCGCTTTCATCCACAGACTCCTTCGGTGACGACTCCTTCGGCGACGATAACGACAACGACGACAGCTTTGAGTATGATGGCGATGAAGATCAACAGTAATATTACTATCGACAACAGCAATGCCGAGACAATAGATCCGAAGGAAGACTGGATCAAAAAGTGGCAGTGTCTTCCTAATGTCGCAACGGCAATCAATGAAAGAGCAGCAGCATTTGCTGGTGATTTCCGAAGAATATGGACTGAGGCATGTGTAGGTTATGGTGATGAGTCTGAGTATACAAGCACTCGTCACACCATGGGCTTGCCTCACCGGAAGGGTACTACCTCCCATGATTTCATGATGAGTGAAGCTATGGCAGCGCACCTCCCTAATCTTCTGGCGAGGGTGAACGTAGCCTTCCTAGAAAGAGTGTTTGATAATGCATTCCACATGAGGTCTTTCACTCCTAAAATTCTATTGGAGATAGAAGACAAGGGCAACATACAGTTTGCCAATTGTGACAATAACGCTTGTTGCTACATTAGATTTCTCATATACCTACGAGAGGTTTGGTTGAAATTGTTTGATTTAACTGAGCGTGAATTGAAGTTGAGGGAGACTGAGATTGCTACTGACATCAAGAACAATAAGTACGACATGGCTTCAGTTGAGCATGAGATAAAGCACATGAACGATGTACGTCTCTTTATGACGGAATCGCGTCCTATCATCGAAGCCCTGCAACCAGGTACATGGTACACTATTCCCTACGTTGGTATGACAGAAAAGCAAACGTTTCTGAGGAGGTGAGGGAATGGAATCATATTTGCTCTTTTGTATTTGACTATATGTTGTCTCATATTTCACCACTATGGTTGCACTCTATACGTAGGATGTCACAGAAAAGAAATGCAATTCTTCAATACATTATTGGTGTCAAGAGAAATGAGAAAGATGAGATTACTCGTGACCCTTCTATGTGGAAGATGACAATAAAAGACGGCGGTCTAATCAACATCAAAGTGGTAGATTTGCCGTTGAACGAGCATTACATTAGTTTGGGAATGGAGTCGATATTGGCAGTATTAGTGGAATCTTTACTCACTGGCCGGACCCTGGACTCATCTATCATACAAAAATGGCAATTGCTGCAATATGACTAGGTGTGGATTTCGGTATTGGTTTGGAAACGGTCGAAGTTTGGAAAATTACCTCGTCCTCTTAAGGCCGTACCTAAACACCGCCGGGATCTTTGACTTCGTCCTTCTTGCCACAAAGACCAAAACAGAACAACGGATCATTGTCCAATTTACCAACTATCATGCAAATCGATTATCTGCATCATTCACCTCCAACGTCAATGATGATGCCAGGATAAAAGCTGCAACCAATGACAAGGTCCTGAGTTTCTTCATGATGACAGGATTCGACTGTCAACAATTTCTACAGGGGTTGCAGAATAGAAAGAATGAAGCTGATCCATTGAGATATCATGCGAAAAGTGCGGAGCTTGCTACGCTTAAGCAATTAGTAGTTGATGGAGAAGAGCTCGCTCCCGAAAATCGAGCAAGGCTGGGGGTTCTACAGAATGCTAGGGAGAGAAAGAATGAGAATATGCGAGTGAAACGTCTAGCGAAACGTCCAAAAAGACAAGAGAAGATATTGATCAAGAACACCCGATGATTAAATTACTTGTCAATTCAGACGGCAAAAAATGTTCTCCAAAGCTCATGCAACTTATATCCAACGGCACTCTGAAGAAAGTGCTTACGTCATACTTTGTCTCTGGACAAACAAGCAAGCTCCGGGATAAATTCCTCGAAACTGTTGATGGCTGCAAAGAAGTATCACGTTTTCACGGATGAAAAATGAAATATCATGTACGAAACCTCTGAGTAAGGACAACAGCATTCACGCGCAACAGATCATCCTTCAACTATTCCCGGAGAGACACATATAATCATCCACCAAATAATCGATGTCGTGCGTTCGACTTCCACTTCTTCTTCTGCTTTAGATATGACTTCTTGTATCTTTGTCATGTACTTTTGATACTTCACACCAGATAACAAAAAGTTCAATTGATGTCAGTAATCTCAACGACTTTATAATGCTCTCTCAATAAATTTCTGTGCGCATAACGTGAAGCTGAGCTGTAAGAGGACACGACGTGCGAATTCAGAGCCTGATTTCCAATGAAATTGTTTCGTAGACTTCGCCGTAAGGCAAATAAAGCACGAGGACCACCTGGTCACGGAGAAAATGCAGCAACAAAGGACGTCGATCCGCTGCAAGAAGAACCAATAATTTATGAGAATTCGGTGTTGTATGAAGAGCCTGAACATGCGAATGCTGTTAATAATTCTTACGATGACCGCATTGAGGAAATGGGTGAGCTAATGTCAGAACAAGGTCGGTGTCTTGACGAAGTGACAGAGCAGGCCCGGAGACTTTCTACTGAGAATAGCATGCTTCGAGAACGCCTTTCCACTAGCATGGTAGTATCAAAACCACCGCCGACTAGGAAACGTGACGAAAAGAGCATCACTAACGACACTGTCCACAAAATCAAGGAGGAGAATTCTCTCTTGTCTCAGCAAGCCGATCTATTGAGTAATGAATTGCTTGAGTCGAATAGACTATTAGCAGAGAGGGATACTAATTTGGCTACATTAAGAAACGAGTTCTCTTCCTGTCTTGAAAAAGCACGATCGTTAATGTTGGAGAAGAAGGCGTGGAAGGTAAACGAAATCCAACAACTAAAAGAGGTTGAAGCATTGAAGGACAGCGTCGAAAGGTCCAGCACTCTGAAATTAGAGATTGCACAATATCAGGTCGAGCGACACGAGTTGAATGCAGAAATCGGTGATATGGGAATGCAAATACGATATCTGGCGTCGACGATGGAGAAACAAGCACATGAGCTTGTCTCGATGCGAGGAGAGCTTGATAAAGCCACTTCTGAACTTCGCAATTCCGAGCAGGCAATCACCTTGACCAAACAAGAGTCTAAAGTCAATCGTGACGTCTCACTCGCTCAGCAGGATCAATTAAGACACGCCAAAGCGAGGATCGATCAGCTCAATCAGATCTTAAATGAAGTTCGCGAAAAGCTTGCCGAGAGCCAGATATCTCGACACAAGCTTCAGGTGTTGAATGATAGTCTTCGTGTAGATACCAAAGAGATAGTGGAACGACATAAATCTCAAGCTACAAATTGGCATAAGAGTCAAAACAAAGTCGTTGAATCGATGAGAGATCAGTATGAGGAAGAGAAGCAGATGCATCTGAAACAAATTGACAATCTCCGACGTGCAAACTCATCGCTTGAAAGCGACAGTATGCGCTGCAAACGTGATCTCCTTAGCTGTCAACAGCGTTGCTCGTCGATAGAGAAGTCATTAGCAAGCACCGTGAGCGAGCACAACAACACCGTATCAAAACTGTTGCTCAAGATCACCGCTGCTGAGACAGAGCTCGAGTTTAGCCACACCATGACATCGGAATTGCGATCAAAGGTTTCATCGATGGAAGAGCAAATTATTCAAATCAAAGCCAAAGACAAGGGCAGGGAACACGAGAAGGTCGTTAGTAGTCTTGAGACACAGTTGGCCTCGACACGCGAATTAAACGACGAGCAATTATCACGAATTGCACTCCTTGAAGAAGAGAAGGCCAAATTACTCAAAGTTCACACAAAAGAGCAGCAAGAGATGCAACAAACAATAGAGCACAGAGTGAGAGAAAAAAATATTGAATTAGAATCGCTGCGTGTATCAATGAAGAACGAGATTTTAAAGGCACGGAGCAAGGACGAGCTGTTAG
>Ga0247833_1004939_pt1 | contig 15909 bp, 10 predicted proteins | sample LaCruzMarch2015__7_FD_187117 | JGI IMG/M metagenome (GOLD analysis project Ga0247833, IMG submission 187117) | Freshwater microbial communities from meromictic Lake La Cruz, Castile-La Mancha, Spain - LaCruzMarch2015_8m | ecosystem: Environmental > Aquatic > Freshwater > Lake | place: Spain...
GTCGAGAACAGCAGCGCCGCGCAGGTCTCGTGGACGGTGAACTCGCACTGCCCGGTGTTGAGATGGGGGTGGGCCGACCAGCACCGATAGAAGGGCACCTGCCGACCGGCCTCGGCCAGGAACCGGACGGGCTCGGGGCCCGTTCCCCGCACGTCCCAGACCAGATCGCGGCCGCGATGATGCATCGCCGGCCCGCCGTTGATGCCGTAGATCGTCAGCCCGGGCACCGGATCGACGATTCCATCCCGCTCGCTCCAGGCATGCTGGATATCGATCGGGTAGGCGCAGCCGATGCCGGTCGTCCAGCTCAGACCGAGCGGATTGCAGCCCAGCATGAAGTCGGTGTTGGCCACGATCGCGTCACGGTAGCGCGGCTCGCCCGTGAGCCGCCAGGCGACGAACAGGCAGCGGTTGAAGTTGACCACCGCCGTGGCACCCCAGCCGGCCCAGTAATCCTGCTCCCGGGGCCAGGTCTGGCGATAGGGCATCGTCTCGAGCTGGGCGACGAGCCGGTCGGCCTCGGCGATGAACCGCTGCCGCCACCGGGCCACCAGTTCGGGCGGCAGCCGGCGGTCCGGATCGAGGGCCAGCCCGGCGTACATCCAGCCCGAGGCGTCGCGGTGGGAGAACCGCCATTGGAAGGGAGCATGGCCCGCCTCGGCGTCGGCGGCGACGCCCTCGAGAAACGACCGCTCCCCGGTGAGGCGGGCCAGTTCGAGCGCCGCGTGGAGGCGAAAGGGGGCCACGAGGTCGTCCTTCTCCTCCCAGGCGAGCTCGTACGGTTCGCCCCGGCCCCGCTGCCGGCGAGCCGCGAGCGTGACGCGACCCAGCGAGTTGGCAGGATCCGTGCCGAACTCCCACGCCCGCCGGGCAGACTCTGCCCACCGGACCGCAGCCGGGTCGTCGAACCCGGCCAGCAGTCGGGCGAGGTGAGCGGCGGCCGCGGCATAGCCGAGCGAAGACCAGCGGGTTCGGCGGGAGAAGACGTAGGGATGGCGGGGGTCGTCGTAGGCGGGGTGCGTCGAGGTCTCGATGAACCCGGAGATGCCGCCCGCCGGGTTCTGACTCCGTCGCCAGCACTCGAGGCCCCAGGCGGCTTCGTCGAGTAGGTCGGGCACGCCGTTGCCCGACTCGGGCAGGAAGAGTTGGCCGTCGGTGAAGGCCTCGGGCCGGGCCTCGTAAGCCGTGAGCATGTCGTGGACGGCGACCAGATGCCGGTCGTTGCGGTCCCAGTCGGCCGCGTCGTACCAGCCGCCGACCACGTCCTCGACCACCCGGTCGGGGTCCGCGGAGGCTGCGACGGCGTCGAAGATCTCGTAGCCCTTCGGCGGCTCGGCCTGAATCGGAAACGCGACGTAGCTGCCCTCTAGGATCCGGTCATGGAGCGGCGACCGCGGCCGGGCCCAGGCGGTGTGACGGGCGTCGAGGTGGGTGGCGGCCCGCTGGTGGAAGAAGCCCCGGGCCGCGATGTAGAACGCCTCGCCGTAGGCATGGCGGCCGTGCCGGAACGGCCAGGAGCGGCCCACGCCGGGAACCGTGATCAAGAACACCCCCTCGTCGGTCAACGGCCCGAGGTCGAGCACGTGCACGTCCTCGCCGTACATCGTCGGCCGCGGTGAGCCGGGAGCCGAGTCGGGCTTGGGAGCGAAGCGGGGGTTTCGCTCCTCAAGCCGCACGGACCCCGTCAGCACCTCGCGGCCGCTGCCGACCTCGATCACGCGGAACGTCGTCGCCTGTTCGAGCGGGAGGGGGCCGAGGCCGCCGGCGAAGCCGCCGAGGTAGGCCCGCTTCGGGCCCGCTGCCGGCAGGTAGCCGGCCTGATTGACCTTCAACGCCCGCGACACCAGCGCCAGTTCGTCGTACCGGAACCGGACCGAACCCCGGTCCGCGACCTCGATCTCATAGGCCGCCCCCGGCTGGAGCGGATGCGGCAGCGCGAGGATCGCATAGTGGGCGTAGTCCACCTCGTGGCCGCCGGGCACCCGGCCGCCGCCGAGTGAGACGAAACTCCGGGCCACCTGGGCAGGCGGCAGCGGCCGGGCGTAGCGGGTGTCGTCCGGGCTGGTGACGGAGTAGGCGGACGGCTCGTCGAGCCGCCGTTCTCCGAGCTCTTCCCGGGCCCGGGCCAGGAACTCGGCGTGGAGGGCGGCCGGCAGCTTAAAGGCTGCCCAGTCGGGCCGCCCGGCGGCCTCGCTCCGCTTCCAGGCCTCGACGGCAGCCAGCAGCCGGCCCCCGGCCAGCGCGTCGACCTTCGCCACGACCTCCGGAACGTCGTAGATCGCGACCACCACGTGCCGGTGGTCGAGGGGCAGCAGCTGCCGGACCTGGCCCGTGCAGACGGGCTCGGCGAGCGGGTGGCGGCCCTGCAGATGGGCTGGGAGCGGCCCGACCGCGACCGCCTCGTTGCCGTCAAGCGGCAGCGCACCGGCCCGGGTCGCCAGCATCGCCAGCGTGGTGAACACGAGTGGCCACACCAGCCTCATCGGTCCTGAGCCCCGCGGCGGCCGGGGTGGTGGGGGGTGGTGCGGAGCGGGGCGGGGCGTGCGGGGCGTGGTCATCGGGATGGTCGGGAGGTGGACCGGATGGTCAGGAGGCGGTGGGCAGGTCGAGTTTGGCCAAGACCGGAAAATGGTCGGAAAACTTCGCGGTCTCGTCGTCGCGGAGCACGCGGCAATCGACCAAGGCGTCCGCGAGCGTCGTGGAGAGGAAGACGTAGTCGAGGCGGCGATCGGGGCCGTGATCCTCCGCCGCGACCAGGGGTGTGGGAAAGGTGCCCGTGAAGTCGGCGGGGCCCCGCCGCCGGGCCTGGGCGTCGACGAGCCCCGCCTCGACGAGTAGTTCGACCCCGCGGTAGTCGAGGCGGCCCGCGTTCAGGTTTTGGGCGCGGGAGTCGCGGCGATCGAGGCCTTCGAAAAAGGGAATGAGTTCAGGCGACGCTTCATAGGCAGCCCGGTCAGCCGGGGCGAAGCCGTTGAAGTCGCCCGCCAGCACGACCCGGGCGTCCGGCCCGAGGCTGGCGACATCCCGCAGCAGCGCCTGCCCCTCGAGAATCCGCCGGTGCCAGTCGGAGGGATGGAGGTGGACGGCGTAGACGACGATCCCATCCACTCGCGCCCGCACCGCGCCGTGGCGGAACCCGTCCTGCAGCCGCACGACGTCCTCCAGCGGCCGCCGCGCCGTCAGCCCGACCGGGAAGCCATCCTCCTTGAGCAGCGCGGTGTGGGCATGACCCCAGGCCGCCGCATCGGCGGCCAGCGTGGCGGGTGTGAAGCCGACGAGCTCCTGGAGCGACACCACATCGGGCGCCAGGTTGGCGATCCACTCCCGCCATCGCAGCCGTACGGCCGGGTCGGTGCGGGTGAACCCGTGGTAGACGTTGTGCGTCAGCACCGTCAGCCGGGAGGCGGTTGTGGCGAACGCCCGGACGCCCCCTGCCAACAGGCCTGCGGCGGCGGCGAGCACGGCCCGACGGCTCGGCCTGCTCATCGGGCCGCTCCTCGCCGCCGTCGGGTCGCGGCCTGCGCCGCCGCCGCGAGTGCCAGGCCCGCGGCCAGCGGAGGGAGGAGTTCGGGCTCGGGAACCGCCATCACGACGAACTGGCTGTTGGCGTCGGCCACGACCCAGATCGTGTCGGTCTGGGTGTCGATTCCGTACTGGCCGAGCGTCGTGAACTCACTGGTCCACGACTGGTCGAGACCCATCAAGGTCGTGCCGATCGCGGTAAACTCGTTGCCGATGCCTGCCCGCCGGCCGATCGTGAGAGTCGAGAGGTCGTCCACGGAGAGCAGCGGGTCGAGCGACAGGGAGAGCACGAAGCGGTTGCCGGCACCCGTGCCCGAGAGCGACAGGATGTCGGAGAACTGTCCGGGAGCGGCCGCGAGCCAGGCTGCGGCGAGATTCGTTCCGCCCGCGGGGGCCGTGCCGTCCAGAATCCGGGCCACCGTCTGCCGGGCGGTGGGGCTGGGCAACGTTCGCCAGTCGGCGAGGCTCGCAGCCGCGGCCAGCGGCAGCGACACGCCGTCGGCCACCACGAGCCGCCCGCCCGCGGCTACGTCGATCGCCGCCCCCGGCCCGAGCGTTGGCGTGGCGAGGGCCTCGAGGGTCCCGCTGGCCGCCACGGCGACGTTGCCCCGGCCGAGCGAGGTAGTGGTCGCGGCCCGAAGCGTGCCGGCGGCCACGGTTGTGCCGCCGGTGAAGCTGCTGTCGCCGGAGAGCGTGAGCGTGCCACCGGCGACCGTGACGCCACCCGCGCCGCTGATCGCGGCAGCCAGGGGCCCGCCGTAGAAATCGCTGCGGTCGAAGGCGAGCTGGCCGCCGGCAGCGATCGTGACGGCCGCCGTGGCTCCGAGCGAGCCGGCCGTGCCGCCGGCGCCGACCTTGAGCGTGCCTCCCGAGATGGTCGTGGTGCTGGTGTAGGTGTTGGCCCCGCTGAGCGTGAGCGTGCCCGAGCCGCCCTTGAGCAGCGACCCGCCGGCTCCGCCAAAGCCGGTCGCGAAGGCCACGTCGCGGCCGCCAGTGTCGATCGCCACCGGCTCGCCCGCCGCGGCAAACCGATCTGAATAATCGGTGGCATTGTTGATCCCGTAACCGAGCGTCCCGCCCGCGAAGCTGATGGTTCCGGTCGAGCCAAGCGCTGCGGTCGATCCCAGTTCCAGCACGCCCGCGGCGAGCGTCGTCCCGCCGGTGAACGAGTTGCCGCCCGAAAGCAGGAGCACGCCCGGGCCAGCGGTCCGCAGGCTGCCGGGGCCACGGACCCGCCCGGCCAGCGTGAGCGTCGTGTCCGCCGCCGGGGCGAACCGCCCCTCGGCGGCGGCCCGCAGCGAGACCACGCGGTTGCTGGAGAGGGAGGAGGTTGCGGCGAGCGTGGCGGACTCGGCGACGTCGATCCAGAAGGCCGCATTGCCGAGGTTGGCGTCAGCCGAAATCGAAAGCGTGCCCCCGCGGAGCCGCGTGTCGCCCGAGAAGGTGTTGGTGCCCGAGAGGACGACCGTGCCCGAGGAGCCCGGGCCGCCGATCACCAGCGGCGTGTCGCCGCCCACGTTGTTGCTCGAGGTCGTACTGATCACGCCGGCCACGGTGAGCGTGCCGCCGCCGACGACATCGATCGTGGCGTCGGCCGCCCCGAGCGCCACGGTCCGGTGGCCGCCCGCAGACGCATTGACGAGCGAGACATCGCCTCCGGACGTGTCACCTACGAGCCGCCCGCCCCACAGCACGACAACCCCCGTCCCGGTCACGGTCCCGAGTTGGGCGTTGTCCGAGAAGCGGACCGTGCCACCTGAGAGAATCAAGCCGGCGGCCCCGGTGGCCGGTGCCGTCAGGAGCGTAGGCCCGGTCCCGAACTGTACGAGCTTATGGTTGAGAGCCGGCAACGAGAGCGTGCCGCCGCCGTGATGATGGAGCACCACCTCGTCGTCTCCCCCGGCCTGGATTCGAGCCGCCGTGATGGCGAAGGCGTCGCTGCCGGTGAACAGCAGGCCGCCGTTACTCCTCGTCGTGGCCACCGACAACGAGCCGGCCCCCAGGTCGAGGGCCTGACCGGGACCGGTGGGCGTGATCTTGAGCGTCCGCACGGCCAGGTTGCCCGACCAGCCGGCGGCGCCGCCCGTAAGGGAATAATGGGTGGAGTTGTTGCCGGCCGTCCCCGCCGCGAGGGTGACGTAACTCGTGAACGGGATGATCCCGCCCTGGGCGTCGGCCACCGCCCAGTCGGAACCGCCGATGGTCACCCGGCCGCTCCCCGCCAGCAGGCCGCCGGCGTTGGTCGTGGTGGTCGTGGTCGCGATGCCGGCCGACTCGATGTCGAGGCCGCCGCCGCTGGCCGTCAACGCCCCGAGGGCGATCGTCGCCGAGCCGCCTACCCGAGTGAGTCGGGAGAAGCCTCCGTTCACGGTCGTGGAGCCCACGACCTCCACGTGGCTGCCGCCCCGGAGTTCCAGCCGACCGCCGTGCAGGTAGAGGATCTGATCGTCGGCGAGCTTCGAGGAGTCGGTGGTCGCGTAGGCCAGAGCCAAGCTGCCGGAACGGACCGTGGTCGAACCCTTATGTGAGCTGCTGCCCGAGAGCACCTGCACGCCCCCTTCCTTGAGGTCGGCCGCGAGCGAGAGGGCGCTGGTGCCGGTGTTCAGCAGCGACCCCGAGAAGTCGTAGGACCCGCTGCCCCCGAACCGGAGCGTTTTGTTCGATGTATTCGAGTAGTCAACCTGCCCAGCACCGTCGAGGCCGGCGATCGGGCTGCCCTGCTTGGCGTCGAACTTCGCTCCAGCGGCGACGGCGATCCGGTTGCGGACGTTCGTCGAGTTGACGTTGTCGGTGACGAGCGTACCCGCCGACACGATGAAGCTACCGGCGTGCTGGGTCGCCGTGCCACCCGACATCGACATCGTGCCGGCCCCCGTCTTGATGACATCCCCCTCACCCGCGAAGTTGCCCTGGAAGGCCGTCGAACCGGTCGGGCTCGAGATTTCGACGGTCACGTCTCGCTCCAGCGTGGTGGTAGTCCGAATCCGCCGGTTGGAGCCGCTGTCGTTCCGCAGCAGCAGCGTGCCGGAGGATCCCGCCCGCACCGTAATCGGCTCGTAAAGATCGCTCGTGTTGCCGTAAAAGAGCGTCGCCGAGGCCGTACCCGACGTGCCGCCGAGCAGGATCGCGTTCGTGGCCGGGATGTTCGTGCCGCGCACGTCCGCCTCACCCTCGATCACCTCGAGCCCTCCCGACCAGGGGTTGTTGAGCTTGATCTGCCAGGTGCCGCTGCCCTGCTTGACGATCCGGAGCCGGCCACCGTTGGGGCCGTCCTGCAACTGCGCGGCGCTGTCGTTGGGATTGCCGGCCAAGCCGCGGCCGGTGCCGGTGAGCACGACCGTCGTCACGCTGCCCGACTCCGACAGACCGACCAACGAACTCACCGTCAGGCCGGCGGCCGCGGACGAGTCGGAGGTCAGCGTGAACGAGGTGCCACTGCCTAGCAGCTGAATCGCGGCGGTCTCGGCCGTGACCGAATCCTCGGCCCGCAGGAAGCCGCCGGCCGACAGGAGCACCGCCTGGCCGCCCACGAACCGGAGGCTTTTGTTCGTACCGTTGAACACGATCCCGCCCACGTTGCGGTTGGCATCGATGGTAACGTCCACGCGTGCCGATCCGGCGATGCTCGCCCCGAGTGTCGCGACGTCGGCACTGTTCGTCGTTGCGGTCGAACCCGGGGCGACGCCGGTGCTCCACAAAGCACCATTGCTCCAGCTGCCACCGCCGGAGGCCGTCCACGTGGCATCGGCTGCCGCGGCAACGGCGGCCCAGCCGCCGGTCAGCACGGCGAGGCCGGTCACGAAGGGAGAGATCCTGGACATGCCGTCGACCCTCAGGCCAGCGAATACCCGCGGCGTTACACTACGGCCGCCGTGTCAGGAATCAACCAGAAACGCGTGTTTTTTTCGTGAGGGATCAGGGCCATGGCGGGTTCACCCACGCGAGCTGAAGGCGGTGGCCTGGGCCCATGGCGGAACGAACTGGCGGCGATCGTGGCCGCCGCGATCGCGGCGGTGCGGCCAGAGCGGCTGGTCGCCGATCGGATCGCGCTGGTCGCCGGAGAGGTGCTGCTCGACGGGCGGCCACTCGATCCGCCGCTCGCGGTCGGTGGCGGCCGGATCGCGGTCGTCGGCGGGGGTAAGGCCGCGGCCGGGATGGCGGCCGGGCTCGTGGAGGTGCTTGCGGCCGGCGGCATCGCGGCCGAACGGATCACGGGCCTGGTGAGTGTGCCGGCGGGCTCGGGCCGCCGGCTGCCTGGCGTCGAAGTCCGCGAGACCCGCCCCGCTGCCGAGAACCTGCCCACGCCCGCGGCCGTCGCCGCCACCAGGGAGATGCTCGCACTCGTCGCGACGCTCGGGCCCGATGACCTGGCGATCGCGCTTGTGAGCGGCGGCGGCTCGGCGCTTCTGGCTGCGCCGCCGGCCGGCGTGCTGCTCGACGACAAGCTCACGGTCACGAGGTTTCTCTCGGCCGCCGGTGCCGAGATCACCGAACTCAACCTGGTGCGGCAGGCGGCCAGCGACGTCAAGGGGGGCGGCCTGGCCCGGGCCTGCACGGCCGGCCGCCTGCTCGTGCTCGTGCTCTCCGACGTGATCGGCGACCCGCTCGAGTTCATCGCGTCGGGGCCGTGCATGCCCGTGGCTGCGACCGCGGCGGCGGCACTCGCCGTGCTCGAGCGCTTCGGTGCCACACGCGCCGCACCGCGGCTCACGGCCGTGCTTCAGGCGGAGGCCGCCCGTGCGGGTCACGGCAACGCGTCGGCCGTCGTCTCGGCGACGGGATCATCCGCGTCGGCATCCTGGACGACCCTCCGCGGCTGCCGCGTCGATCACCTGCTCCTCGGCACCAATGCCACGGCGGTGGAGGCCGCGGCAGGGGCGGCAAAGCGGCTGGGCTACACCGTCACGATCCGCCCCGCCGCTCCGCGAGCGAGCGAGACGGCGGACGAGGTCGGCCGGCGGCTGGCCGATGAAGGGCTGGTGATGGTCGCGGCCGCCGCGGCCGACGGCCGGGCCCGCGCGCTCATCGAAGGGGGCGAGGCGATCGTGCGGCTGCCTGCCGACCACGGTCGCGGGGGCCGCAACCAGCAGACGGTGGTCGCGGCGCTCGCCGAGGCGAGCCACTCAGGTGCCTGGCCGCCGGGGCTGCTCGTGGCGAGCCTCGGCACCGACGGCGAGGACGGCCCCACCCCGGCCGCCGGGGGCCTGGCCGACAGAGGTGTCGCGACCAAGGTCCAGGAACTCGGCCTCGACGCGGCCGCCGCGGTGGCCCGCTGCGATGCGCTGCCGCTGTTGGAGGCGGCCGGCGGCCTCATCGTCACCGGCCCCAGCGGCACGAACGTGGCCGACGTTCGGCTCGTGCTGGCCCGACCATGATCGCACCGGCTATGGAGCCGTGGACCTGTGGTCCGCGGAAACCGGTCTCCACGCCTGAGCGGATTCGGCGGAGCAGAGCCCCGCCGCTACGACGATTCGTCTGCACGACCGTCGCGTACCGCCCGACGCACGAACACGGCCGCCCGGAGGTGCGGCCGGCGGGCCGCTCAGGCTAGAGGGGGCAGGGATGCCCCTGCAGCCGTGAAGTCAGACGTCGCAGAGCGCGACGGCCTGCTTGAGGCCGGCGAGCGGGTCGCGGGTGGGGATAAACTCCTGCCCGACGTAGCCTGCATAGCCGATCTCCAGCAGCTTCCGCATGATCGGCGGGTAGAGGATCTCCTGGTTGTCGTCGAGTTCGGCGCGGCCGGGGTTGCCGGCGGTGTGGACGTGGCCGATCACGTCCTTGCACTGCTCGATCCGGCGGATCACGTCGCCGTTCATGATCTGCACGTGGTAGACGTCGAACAGCATCTTGACCCGCTCGCTGCCGACGCGGCGGAGGATCCCGGCCACGTAGTCGACGTCGTCGCCCTGGTAGCCCGGGTGGCCCTTCATGGGGTGTGAGTCGTCGCGGGTGTTGAGGTGCTCGAGGCAGATCGTGACCCCCCGCTTCTCGCCGAGCGCGGCGAGCTCTTTGAGCGCCTGGACGCAGTTGTCGGCGCCCTCCTCGAGCGAGATCTCGCCGCTCGTGGGATCCTCGGCGTCCCGCCACTTGTAGCCCGTGAAAGCGATCACGGCCGGGAAGCCCGCCTCAGCGCAGGCGTTGATCATCTCCCCGGTGCGGGCGATCACCTCCTCGTGGTAGCGGGGGTTGTTGAGCCCCCGCATGAAGGGCGCGCCCGGCATCCCGTTGGGCGCGATCGCGCACGTGAGCCCGTGCTTCTTGATGGTCGGCCAGGCGGCGGGATCGGCGAGCTCGATCGACGGCACCCCGAGATCCTTGGCCACCTGGCAGGTCTGCTCGATGTCCCACTTGTCTCCGGCGACGTTGAAGCACCAGAACACGATCGACTGTTTGATCCGACCCTTGCGATCTGCCATGGCGACGGCTCCCTGGGTAGCGGCGGCGAAGGGGCCGGCAGCCCCGAGGGCGGCCGCTCCCGCAGCCAGAACGGTTCGACGATTGAGCGGTGTGGTCACAGGAATCCCCAAGGTGGCCAGCGGGCCCGGCGGTCCGCCGGTTGGCTAGTACACTACCAGCCAGGGGCGCCCTTGGGGAGCCTCCGCACCGCCCCTGTTCCGACGTGGCCCATGTCCAGCATTAAGCGGATTCTCGTGACCGGTGGAGCCGGGTTTCTCGGCAGCCACCTCTGCGAACGGCTCGTCGCCGAGGGGCACGACGTGATCTGCGTCGACAACTTCTTCACCAGCCAGAAGTCGAACGTCGCCGGCCTCCTCGAACAGCCCAACTTCGAACTCTTCCGCCACGACATCATTCATCCGCTCTGGCTGGAGGTTGACGAGATCTACAACCTCGCCTGCCCCGCCGCCCCGGGCCACTACCAATACAACCCCATCAAGACGATGAAGACGTCGGTGATGGGGGCGATCAACCTCTTGGGCATGGCCCGCCGCTGCCGGGCCAAGATCCTCCAGGCCTCGACCAGCGAGGTGTATGGAGATCCCGAGGTACACCCGCAGCCCGAGAGCTACCGGGGCTCGGTCAACCCGATCGGTCCGCGGGCCTGCTACGACGAGGGGAAGCGGGCGGCCGAGACGCTGTTTATGGATTACCACCGTCATAACCGCGTGAATGTGCGGATCGTGCGGATCTTCAACACCTACGGCCCACGGATGCATCCCTTTGACGGTCGCGTGGTCTCAAACTTCATCCGTCAGGCCCTGGCTGGCGAGCCGATCACGATTTTCGGCTCGGGCCAGCAAACGCGGAGCTTTTGCTATCGGGACGATCTCGTGGAGGGCATGATCCGGATGATGAACGGCCCCGACGACTTCACCGGCCCGGTCAACCTCGGCAACCCGGGCGAGTTCACGATCCGCCAGCTTGCCGAGCTCACGCTCGAACTGGCCGGGTCAAAGTCGCCGCTCGTCGACAAGCCGCTGCCGGTCGACGATCCGGAGCGGCGGCGGCCCGACATCACGCTCGCCAAGCGGCACCTCGGCTGGGAGCCGACGGTGTCCTTGCGGGAGGGCCTCGCCAAGACGATCGAATGGTTCACGAGCGTGCGGCTCGCCGACTACCGGGCCCCGACCCCGAACTACTAGCTTCCCGGCAAGGCTCGGCGTCGTGCCGACCTGGCCGTGGCCGACCGCCGTCGGCTGGTGCTAACCCGGTCCTCCGGGGCTGGTGTTTGATGATCCGAGCAGGGCGTTCCCCGCCGCGATAACGCCGATGCCGGCCGCCAGGCCGATCAAGTCATACACCCAGTCGAGCGGTTCGGCGGAGCGACCGAACCAGGGCTGGGTGGCCTCGTCGATCGCGGCGAAGGCCGCCAGGCCCACCCCGAGGACAGCGACGCTCCGTGGCGACCACCGGCCCGACGCGGCCAACAGCGCGGCCGCCAGCAGTCCCAAGGCTCCGTAGGCGAGAAAGTGGAGCGTCTTGTCAGACGGGGGATTCGGGCCGAGCAGGTCCTCGGGCCTGGGATGGTGGGTGGCGAACACGAGCAGACCGGTGTAAGCGGCCGTGAGGCCAGCCAGCGGCCGGAGGAACCGTTGGAGGGTGGCTGGCATCGAGGACGGATCCGGGGCGACGGGGCGAGCATTCCCCGGGAACCCCAAGATTACACCCGGTTTTTGCTCTTCGCCCATCCGTCCCCCTCCGCTACTTTCCGCTCCCCGCGGCGGCTGTGCCTGCCCGCCCGAATGCCCGAGGAGAGTGCTTGCCCATGAACCGCCCAGAACTGTCGGCTGTCGTGCTCGAACTGCTCGAAAAAGAGACCGGCGAGACCTATCCCGAACTGGCCGAGAAAACCTCGCTCCGCGCGGGCCTGAACCTCGACTCGCTCGACATGGCCGGGCTCGTGCTCCATGTCGAAAGCCACTTCCGCATCCAGATCGAGACCGAACTCCTCGAGCGCATCGTGACCGTGGGCGACATGCTCGACGTGCTCGAGGAGAAGCTCGCCGCCAAGGCCGGCCGACAGGCCGCCTGACGACCGGCGCCGGCCAGCACGGGGGAGCGTCATGAACCACCAGTCGTCCAGCCGGCCGGCGGCACCTGCCGGCTGCGGGGTTGCAGGCCACGCGCTTGTCGAATGCCGGGCATCGGCGTTGGGCGAACTCCGCGGCCGCGCGGGGCCCGCCAATGCGCCCCCGATTCCGCTGCGGTTTCTCCGCCACGCCGACGAGCACACCGTGGTCGGCCTGCATGCGGTGCTCGCGGTGATTGCCGCCGGGTCGTCGCCGCCCGACCTCACGCGACACGCCGTGATCGCCGCCCCCTGCCAGTCAGGACGCCTCGCGGCCGCCCGCACCCTTGCCCTGCTGGCGTCGGATGGCGCGGTCAGCGTGTCTCCGCACGTGGTGCCGCAGTGCTCGCTCCACTCGGTGGCCGGGGCCGTGAGCGTCGCCCTGGGCATGCACGGTCCGCACCTCGGCGTGGGCGGCGGCCCCGACGCGCTGGCCGAGGGGCTGCTGGCCGCGGCCACGCTGCTCGTCCACGGTGATCCCGAGTGCACGGCTGCCTGGCTGGTGGCCACCGACTGGGAGGAGGAGCCCGCCCTCGATGCGGCGGGCAATCCCGCTGGCGACCCCGTCTGCCGGGCGCTGGCCGTGCAGCTCGTGCCGGCCGGTGAGGCTGGAGACGACGGTCAGCCCAGACACGAACTCTCGCTCGCGGTGCGGCCGCTGGGGCGGTGCGAGTCGCGCCCACAGTTGCACCAGCCGGCCGGCGGAATCGTCGCCTTCGCCCGGGCGCTGGCCATGTGTCGTGCGGGCACAGCCCTGGCCGCCTGGGCGATCGACTGCCCGTGGGGTGAGATTCGGCTGACCGCGCGCTCGATCACCAAGGCCCGTGTGCGGGAGGCGGCATGAGCGCGACCACGCGACGCCGGCGCGACGAGCGGGAGCCCGTGGTGATCACGGGGCTGGCCGCCGTCTCGCCCTTGGGCGCGACGATCGACACGATCTTCGACCGGCTGTTTGCCGGCGTCTCGGGGGTGCGGGAGATCGAGATCGACCCCCGGGCCAAAACCGCGGCCCGGTTCGCCGCGCCGGTCGCCGAGATTCCCCTGCCGGTCGGAATCGAATGGGACGAGTTCGCCAAGCTCGACCGGCTCGAGCAGCTCTGCCTGGCGCCCGTCGCCGGGGCCCTCGCCGACTCAGGGATCGATCGCAGTCCCAATGGTCCGCGGATCGGCCTGGTGCTGGGCTTGGGCGCCGAGCACCTGAAGGCCTGGGAGCTCGACTTCCTCGCGGCTGGCAGGGCCGTCTTCGAGCCCCGCCGCGATCCCACCATCGTCCACCGGCTCGCCGCCCGCACCGGGATCACCGGACCGGCGGTGACCGCGGCGGCGGCTTGTGCGTCGAGCGGCTACGCGCTGGCGCTGGCCCGCGCCTGGATCGACGCCGGCTGGGTCGATGCCTGTGTCGCCGGCGGCTGCGACATCCTCAGCCCGACCTCGATCGCCGCCTTCTACAACCTCCGGGCTCTGTCGCGGCGGGCCGACGACCCGACCAAGGCCTCGCGACCCTTCGACCGCGACCGCGACGGGTTCGTGATGGGCGAGGGGGGTGCGTGCTTCGTGCTCGAGCGCCAGGCCGCCGCTGCCGCCCGGGGGGCCCGGCTGCGCGGCGAGCTCGCCGGTGTCGGGATGTCGAGTGACGGCGTCCACATGGTGACGCCGAGCACCAACCCTGCGCAGGCCGCCCGCGCGATCGCCGCGGCGCTCGCCGACGCCGGTGTGTCGCCCGGCGAACTCGACTACGTCAACGCCCATGCCGCCGGCACGCCCGTGGGCGACGTGGCCGAGGCCGGCGCGATCCGGCTGGCATGCGGCGACGCGACCGAGGCGATTCCGGTGAGTTCCACGAAGAGCATGACCGGTCATCTCGTGAGCGGGGCGGCGGCCTTCGAGGCGCTGGCCTGCCTGGGGGCGATCGAGCGGCAGGCCGTGCCGCCCACGGTAAACCTCGATGAGCCCGATCCTGCCTGCCCGCTCCTGCATGTGCCGCACGTGGCCCGGCCGCACCGCGTGGTCGTGGCGGCGAGCAACTCCTTCGGCTTCGGCGGCTCCAACTTGTGCCTCGTCTTGCGCGCTGCTTGACCAGATTCATTCTCACCGCATCCCAACCATCAGCCCCGAGGAGCCCACCATGACCTTGTCCGCCCGCCACGTTCCACCGGCCACCATCACCGCCATCGATGCGCTCCTGGCTGAGTTGGTGGCCCGCTGGCACGAGGTCGACCCAGCCCACGCCGAGGACGGGCTCCGCGGCCGGATCTGCGAACTGCATCGGTTTAACTTCCTGCTGTGGCACGAGGAAGACATCGCCCGTTCCCCGGATGTCACCGACACCCGAATCGCGGCGGTGAAGCGGGCGATTGACCGCTACAACCAGGCCCGCAACGACGCGATCGAGAAGCTCGACGACTGGCTGATCGGCGAGCTTGCCGCCCGGGGCATCACGGCCTCGTCCTCCGCCCTGGCCGCCACCGAGACGCCCGGGGCCGCGATCGACCGGCTGTCGATCCTCGAACTCCGCCGCTATCACATGCGGGATCAGGTCGAGCGAACCGACGCCACGCCGGAGCACCGGGCCACGGCGGCGGAAAAGCTCGTCGTCCTCGACGCCCAGCGGGACCATTTGGTCGCGGCCGCCGACCGCCTGCTCGGCGAGATCTTTGCGGGCCAGCGACCGCTGCGGGTGTTTCGACAAATGAAGATGTACAACGACCCGACGCTGAACCCCTACCTCTACGCCGCCCCGAAGGCTGCCTAGCGCAAGGCCGCTACTTCCGGCAGTTGGCCAGTGCCAGGAGGGCGTAGGCGGTCGTCAGGACCGGCTCGCCCTCCAGCCAGCGCTCGTTGGCGTTGGCCCACGAGCCGTCCGCGCGCTGCCGCGAGACGATCGCCGTGGTGAGTTCGTCCCGCCAGTCGTGTTGTTGGCCGGCGGCGTCGGTGAAGGTGTCGGTGCCGAGCACGCCCAGGGCCTTCGAGGCGGTCTGATAAAAATAGAACAGCCCCGCCTGCCCCATGCCCGGATTCTCCGCAAACGTGTAGTGCTTCTTGAGCCATTCGGTGGCGGCCTTGACCCGCGGGTCGTCGGCCTTGAGGCCTGCGAAGATCATGCTCTTGAGGCCGGCATAGGTCATCGAGGCATAACTTCGCAGGCCGCCGTTGACGGTTGTGCCGGCCTGGCTCTCGCCCCCGTTGGCCGGCGTGTAGTAGAAGCCGCCATCGGGGTTCTTCTCGGGAAAGGGGAGCGGGTTGTGGGGCCCGGGCAGATTCTGGGCCCGCGACACAAACACCAGCGCCCGCTGGATGGCCAGGTCGTTTTCGCTCTCGCCCACGGTCCGCAAGGCCTCGATCATGAAGGCGGTGTTGGAGAGGTCGGGCCGCGACTTCTTGCCGTAGCCGGCGCCCCCGAAGGCGGGGTCGCTCTCCGGCTTGCCCTCGCCGTCGTCCCACTGGATCTGTTTGACGAACTTCACGGCCCCGGCGATCTCATCCTGGAGTCGCCCCTCGGCATTGCAGGCGGCCAGCGCCAGCATCGCGATCGAGGTCTCGTAGTTGGCCACGGGTGAGTCGGGCGAGTAGATGCCGCCGTCGGGCTGCCGGAAGGTGAGCAGGTAGTCGAGAGCCTTGACGACGACCGGGTCGTCGGCTGGCGTGCCGCTGCGGACGAGCCCCGTCACCGCGAGCCCCGTCACGGCCGGCCCCAGGTCGGGCTTGAAGCTGCCCGAGTCATCCTGGGCCTTGGCCAGAAAGGCGTAGGCCTTGGTGATCGCCAACCGGACCGCCGCCTCGTCGGCGGCCGGTGCGGGCCCGGGCAGGAAGGTGGCGACCAGGGCGAACGAGGCGGCAAGACGCGCGAGCATGAGGGAGGC
>Ga0247833_1004941_pt1 | contig 15904 bp, 14 predicted proteins | sample LaCruzMarch2015__7_FD_187117 | JGI IMG/M metagenome (GOLD analysis project Ga0247833, IMG submission 187117) | Freshwater microbial communities from meromictic Lake La Cruz, Castile-La Mancha, Spain - LaCruzMarch2015_8m | ecosystem: Environmental > Aquatic > Freshwater > Lake | place: Spain...
CCATACATTTTATTTACCAAATCCGTTCTCCCAACACCATTGAATAGTTTGCTTGATTCCAGAGTCAAGGTCAATTTCTGGCTGCCAGCCCAATTTTGAAATCTTGTTAATGTCTAAGACTTTTCTCGGCGTTCCGTCTGGTCGGTCTTTATCCCAATGTATTTTGCCAGTAAATCCAACATAGTTTGAGATTTTTTCTGCCAGATCTTTAATTGATATTTCAATACCGGAGCCCACATTTATGTGCTGAATGTCGTCGTAACTGGCATTACAAATCAGAACTGCTTTGGCTAGATCATCAACATGCAAGAATTCTCTTAGTGGTGCACCAGATCCCCACAAATATACCTTTGGCAGGTTATTAACCTTAGCTTCAATGAACTTTCTTATTAGAACCGGCAGTACGTGACCAGTTTCTAAATTGAAGTTATCGTAGGGGCCATAAAGATTTGTCGGCATAATCGAAATCCATTTATGTCCATATTCTTTTCTATAGGACTTGATTAATTCAATGCCAGCAATTTTAGCAATTGCATACGCTGAGTTAGTCTGCTCTAATTCACCAGTCAACAAGAAATCTTCTTTTATTGGTTGTTGGCAATTCCTTGGATAAATACAGCTAGAACCTAGGAATATGAATTTGGCAACTTTGGCTTCATGGGCTGCATCCATAAGATTTGATTGAATTTGTAAATTTTGCGATAAAAACTCTACTGGACTCGCACTGTTGCCCCCTATCCCCCCTACTTTTGCTGCAGCGTCAATGATTACCGTCGGCTTTAGATTGTTGATAAAATCAAAAGTGTTCTTACGTTCCAATAAATTCAAGTCTTTGCTCGAAATTCCAATAACATTACTTTCTACCCGCCTTAGCTCTCGAACAATTGCGGAGCCAACTAAACCAGATGCACCAGCGACAAGATATTTCATTGGATAATACTATCTATGAGTAGTTGTGAATTCGTTCGCAACTAGCTCAGCGATTTGCGCTGCATTAAGTGCAGCTCCTTTTCGTAAATTATCTCCGCAAACAAATAGATCTAACGCATTTGGATCATCAAGTGATTTTCTAACCCGACCTACCCAAGTTGGATCACTACCAACAACATCAGCTGGGGTTGGAAACTTATAGTTTTCTGGATCATCAACTAACTCAACACCTGCTGCATTTCTTAGTACCTCTTGAGCTACTGAGCGTGAGACTTCCTTATCAAAAATTGCATGCACGGCAAGGGAGTGGGTAGTTAGCACCGGAACACGAACACAGGTGGCAGAAACCTTAAGGTTTGCAAGACCTAATATCTTCCTAGATTCATTTCTTACTTTTAACTCCTCAGATGAGTAACCGTCTTCTTTTAATGAACCTGCCCAAGGAATCACATTAAGTGCAAGTGGATCTGAAAAGGGACCAAAATTTTTAACAACTTTTCTAATATCTCCTGCTTCATTGCCTAAACTTTTGTTTGCAACTAAATTTATTTGCTCTCGCAAAATATCTAAGCCACCTTGTCCAGCACCGGAAGCAGCCTGGTAGGAGGCAACAACTAATTCTTTTAATCCATATTGTTTGTGCAAAGCTCCCATAGCAACAATCATGGAAAGGGTTGTGCAGTTCGGATTAGAGATAATTCCTTTTGGTCGATTCTTTATCTCCTGTGGATTTACTTCTGGCACAACTAATGGCACATCTTTATCCATTCGAAACGCACCAGAGTTATCAACTACAACAGCTCCGTTGCTTGCAGCAATTGGCGCCCACTCTTTAGAAACTTCATCTGGCACATCAAACATTGCAATATCAATTCCCTCAAATGCCTCAGGAGAAAGTGCAAAAACTGTTAACTCTTCACCACGACAGGTAAGTTTTTTGCCAGCACTTTTTGCAGATGCAATTAACCTGATCTCACCATAAACATTTTCTCGTTTCGATAAAATATCAAGCATTACTGTGCCAACAGCTCCGGTCGCACCAACTACAGCAAGGGAAGGTTTTTTACTCATCGGCCACTTCCTCCATAAACAACAGCTTCAATTTGATCTGCATCTAAATCAAAAGCTGTGTGAGCTGCTTTAACACCTTTTTCTAAATCAGAGCTTCTGCAAACAATTGAGATTCGAATCTCTGATGTTGAAATCATTTCAATATTTACGCCAGCTTCAGAAAGGCAAGCAAAGAAGGTTGCAGTTACTCCTGGATGACTTCGCATACCAGCGCCAATCAATGACAGTTTACCTATCTGATCATCATATTGAATTGAAGCAAAACCAATCTCACCTTGAATTCGCTTTAAAACAGCGGTCGCATTAGCACCTTCTGTTTTCGGTAGCGTAAAAGATATATCTGTTAAGCCAGTTGCAGCCGCTGAAACATTCTGCACAATCATATCGATGTTTATGTCGGCGTCAGCGATTGCTTGAAATATTGCAGCCGCCATACCTGCCCTATCTGGTACACCAACTATGGTCACCTTTGCCTCACTTTTATCATGAGCTATTCCTGCGATTATTGCTGCTTCCATTTCGCCCCCTTCTGGATGATCCTTAACCACCCAGGTTCCTTCTTTGTTGGTAAAAGATGATCTAACATGAATTGGTAGATCAAAACGCCGCGCGTACTCAATGCAACGTAGGTGTAAAACTTTGGCACCAGAGGCTGCTAGCTCTAACATCTCATCATATGTAACAGTTGATAATTTCTTAGCTGTTGGAACAACTCTTGGATCTGCTGAGAAAATTCCATCAACATCTGTATAGATCTCACAAACATCTGCTTCAAGTGCAGCAGCGAGTGCCACCGCAGTTGTATCAGAACCACCTCTACCTAAAGTTGTAATGTCATTTGTATCTTGTGAGACTCCTTGAAATCCTGCAACAATTGCAATCGCGCCTTCTTTAAGGGCTTCTTGAATTCTTCCTGGTGTCACATCAATAACCCTGGCCTTGCCATGAGTTGATGTTGTAATAATTCCAGCTTGAGAGCCAGTAAATGATCTTGCTTCATGACCTAAATTTGAAATTGCCATTGCAAGAAGTGCCATAGAGATTCGCTCACCTGCAGTTAACAACATATCTAACTCACGCCCATTAGGAAGTGGGGAAACTTGATTAGCCAAATCAATTAATTCATCAGTGGTATCTCCCATTGCAGAGACAACAACTACTACTTGGTGGCCAGATTTCTTGGTGGCAACGATGCGGCTTGCAACCCGCTTTAGCCCCTCAGCATCGGCCACCGATGAGCCACCAAACTTCTGCACGATTAAACCCATGGCTTAAGTGTGAAGGATGGGCTTGAGAATTTGGGAATTATCTCAAATATTAAGACGCTTAAACATCTTATATAATGAGATTAATCAATTATCGTAGGATCTGCGGCCCTCAAAAGCCCTGCCAAGGGTAATTTCATCGGCATATTCCAGATCTCCACCCACTGGAAGCCCTGAAGCAAGGCGGGAGACTTTGATCCCTAGAGGTTTGATCAGCCTAGTCAAATAGGTAGCCGTTGCCTCTCCTTCTAAATTTGGATCGGTAGCAATAATTATTTCACCAATTGTTGTTTCAGCTAATCGACTCATTAACTCTTTAATTCTTAAGTTCTCTGGTCCCACTCCATCAATTGGTGAGATTGCCCCACCTAATACATGGTAGGTACCCTTAAACTCTCTAGTTTTTTCAATTGCAAGCACATCTTTACTCTCTTCAACAACACAAATTGAGGTTTTATCTCTTCTTGGATCCCTGCATATCTTGCATAATTCTTCTTCTGAGATATTGCCGCATATTGAGCAAAACTTAACTCGCTCTTTAACTGTTTTAAGAACTTCAGCAAGACGAGTCACATCAACGCGATCTGATTGAATAATATGAAAAGCAATACGTTGGGCACTCTTTGGGCCAACACCAGGAAGACGTCCGAGTTCATCAATTAAGCCTTGAATTATTCCTTCATACATAAAGTATCAACTAAGTGAAAACTTAGTCTGACTCCTTAATAACTTTAGCGCCTAATTTACTTGCTAACAAATCAGCTCCAGTGAGCATATTGGCATCGGTTGGATCCTCATCACTTCTAGCCATAGTGGTGGTGGCAACTGAGGTATCAACGGTTGCAACTATCTTTCTTCTAACTCCTGCGACCTCTTCAAAGGCATCAGATAAAATCACATCACTCTCTGATCTAACAAATGAATCACGTGCTCCTGTGTTAACAATTCCTATGCTTATGCTCTCATCATCTACAGAGAGTATTTGCGCACTTGTTGCCAGTAGTGACCAGGTTAGACGTCGCTTGCCTTTAACATTTTCAATTACCTGCGGCCATAACCTGCGCAAGGTAGCAATGTCTGCAATACCACTTGGCTTGTGATTAGTTGGCTTGCTTTCCGCCTTAACGGGTTCAGTTTTAACTGCTGCTGCCGGTTTTACCTCAACTTTTGGTTCGGCCATAACAGTATTTTGAACTTGCTCACTCTTTGCAGCTTTAACCTCAACGGACGGTGCTGCACTAATTACTCCACGCTCTAACTTTTCAAGCCGAGCAGAAACAGCTGCATCATTTGCCTGCGGCAGCATCATCTGTCCACAAACTAAATCCAGAATCAATCTAGGTGGTGTTGCACCCCGCATCTGAGTCAACCCATTCGCGAGCAGATCTGCTGATCTAATTAGATTTGCAATACCAATTAACTTTGCCTGTGTTCGCATGCGGTCTAATTGATCCGTTGGAATCTGAACTAATACTTGTGAGTTATTCTCATCAACTGCGCCCACAATAATTAAATCCCGCAATCTCTCAAGTAGATCTTGTGCAAATCTTTTAGGATCCTGTCCTGATTCAACTACGCGGTCTACTGTGTTAAATAGGGAGGCTGAATCTGATGCAGCAAGTGAATCAATTGCTTCATCCAGTAGAGCTGAATCGGTATAACCAAGGAGAGCCACTGCAATCTCATAGGTAACACCATCGCTACCTGCACCAGCTAGTAATTGGCCAAGGATTGATTGCGCATCTCGAACTGATCCACCGGACGCTCTAACAACTAATTGAATAACACCCTTTGCTACCTTAATACCTTCAGATTCACATACTTTTTCTAAGTGGATAGCTAGAATTGCTGGTGGGACTAATCTAAATGAATAGTGATGAGTTCTTGATCTAATTGTTGAAATTAACTTTTCAGGTTCTGTTGTGGCAAATATGAATAAAACGTGTGCTGGTGGCTCTTCAACTACTTTAAGCAAGGCGTTGGCTGCTCCTGGCCCTAATTGATGAGCCTCATCGATAATGTAAATCTTGTAGCGAGATTGAACTGGTGCAAAAAAAGCTTTATCACGTAAATCTCTTGCATCATCTACTAATCCATGTGTTGCTGCATCTAACTCAATAACATCCAATGAACCTGGTCCATTTGCAACTAAATCCTTACATGATTGACATACTCCACATGGGTTTGGCGTTGGTCCTTTTTCACAATTTAAAGATCTGGCCATAATTCTGGCACTTGATGTTTTTCCGCATCCTCTTGGTCCACTAAATAAATATGCGTGGTGTATTTGTCCTGAGGTTAAAGCATTACTTAGTGGAGTTGTCACATGCTCTTGACCAATAACATCTGCAAAAGTTGATGGGCGATATTTGCGGTATAGAGCTAATGACATTTATCGCCTCCTTTGCTTAATTAATTTAAAACTCTTGCAAAAAATAGGACCCCCCGTACACCCACTAGAGCGCACCTACCCTTGCTGCATTCCTGCCCTGGGGGAGTTCGGCACGTTAATGCCGCACGGGGGATCTAACGGTAAATCTTAGTCATCACCACCGATACCCTTAAGCCTTGTAAGTAATAATGGAGGATTCGCATAGCGGCCGAGTGCGCACGCTTGGAAAGCGTGTGTAGGGCAACCTACCGAGGGTTCAAATCCCTCATCCTCCGCCAGGAAAAACAACTAAAGATTTGTTCGCATAGCAACCTAGATTTGAACTTGCGTTACAATCAAACTGCTCACATTAACTTCAGATTGTGTTGTAAGTTCTATAAGAGGTAATTCTCTTATTATTTCCAGGCGATCTTTACCGCTCAAATAACTCAATCTTCCAGATTCTTCTCTGCTTTCGCGAATTCTCCAATCCACATACCTCTCTAGATTACTTGGAGTGGCAATCTTAAAATTGCGTAACAAATTATTTTTGACAAAAAAAGCATTATTTCCTACTCTGTTAGTTCCAATAAAAACAAAATTTTTATTACCGAGTAGTTTTACATAAGCCTTTAAACTTGCTCCGTAGTACAAACCACTGAAATGTTTTTTGTACCTATCGAATTCATCATCGCGAGGCACTGTTACTTCTTTTATTGCTCCAAAAATCGGATTGTATTCAAGGACAACAATATCAATTTGAGTTAAATTGGCCTCCTTTATAATCCAATAGTCGTTACCATCTAAATCGATGGAAAAGATATCAATTTTTCCAAATTTTTCTTCACCTAACAAAATAATGGAATTAATTTTATCAGGTGTAACCCACTCAACTAAAGGAATTATTTCACTTTTCCAAAATACAGAACTAGATTTCACGTTGTCTGTTAAATCATTTCTACCATCAACGGCAATTATGTTTGCGTTTCTAGATTCAGCCAAAAATCTTGAATTACATTCTGTAAAATTCCCAGAACCTATTTCAATAACGTTTGGCTTACTGATCCCAACAGCCTCGCAGATATAATCTAAAATTCCATCTTCTCCCCATTGACTATAAACTTTAACTTCAGCATCCCATAGGTCTTTAAAATTATTAGATGCTGCTCGAGAGGAAATAATTGCTGATTGACCAAGTAAAAATTTTAAATTACTTATTTCTGGCTTAAAATAATTACGTAAATGTAATGCTAACTCTTTAAATTGTTTTATTAGAAAAAATCTCATTTGGATAGTTTATACTGAAATATAATTTTCGATCCCTATGTACTTTATTTCAAGAAACTCTTCAATTCCTGCGAATCCACCTTCTCGCCCTAAGCCTGATTGCTTAACACCGCCAAATGGTGCGGCTGGATCTGAAATAACACCTCTATTAATTGCCACCATACCAGATTCCAAGGCGTGCGCAACCTTCATTGCTCGTTCTAAATCTGAAGAGTAAACATATGCAATTAGACCAAACTCGGTTGCATTCGCTAAAAAAATCGCTTCTTCGTCAGAGGACGTAATAACAAGTGGTGCCACAGGACCAAAAATTTCTTGATTTAATATTGGATTATCATATTTAACAGTAAGCACTGTTGCTGGATAAAAAGCACCAATGCCAGCAGGTAAATTACCGCCAGTTTTTATCTGGCCACCAGCTGTAACGGAGGCATCAACTATCTCTGCAATTTTATTGCGCTCTTTTACTGAAACACTTGCTCCTAATTGAGCACCCTCTGTTGTGCCAGGGGCCATTTTTAAGTCTCCCATGGCTTTGGTAAATTTTGTTGTGAACTCATCCGCCACCTCTTTTGCGACATAAAAACGATTTGCAGCTGTGCATGCTGCGCCACCATTTCGCATCTTGGCAAGAAGTGCCCCAGCAACAGCCTCATCTAAATTGGCGTCCGATAAAACTAAAAATGGTGCGTTACCACCTAACTCCATTGAGCAACGAATAACACGTTCTGCTGCCTCTTTTAACAAAACTCTGCCAACCTCAGTTGACCCAGTAAAAGATAAATTGACAACTCTTGGATCCTTTAATATTTTTGCAATCGCAGGCCCAGCTGGTGTTGGCAGAATTAAATTAACAACTCCTGCTGGAACACCAGATCGCTCTAAAATCTCAACAATTGCTATTGCGGTAAGTGGGGTTTCACCTGCTGGCTTTAGGATAACTGTGCAGCCGGCAGCGAGTGCTGGTCCAATTTTTCGAGTTGCCATCGCGGCTGGAAAATTCCAAGGGGTAATTAAAAGAGATACTCCGATTGGTTGCTTGGTGACAACAATTTTCTTGTCCCCACTAGGAGAAGTTCGATACTCACCATTAATCCGTACCGCTTCCTCTGAAAACCAGCGGAAGAACTCTGCGGCATATAAAATTTCACCCTTAGCATCACTTAATACCTTGCCATTTTCTCTAGTAACTATCTCAGCCAATCGATCAGCATCTGCCACCATAAGCTCAAATGCTTTTCGCAGGATCTCACCGCGAACGCGGGGAGCAGTTTTTGCCCAACTATTAAATGCGCGATGCGCTGCATCTACTGCATCAGCACACTCTTTATCTGATGAAACTTGCACATTAGCGATTACTGATTCATCGCTTGGATCTGTAACAGCCAAGGTAGATGAGCCATTTACCCACTTGCCATCAATATAGAGCTGTGTCTTTAACTGCATAAAGATAAGCATAAGCCAAGTAATGGGTACTTAAAAATCACCTATTTAACTGGCGTATACTTACGGCCTTATTTCTCATTAGAGAGTGTTTTAAAAAGTGCCTGAATCTTGGAGTGATAATGCAACAGCCCCTAAGGTGCTTTCAGGGCATGCACACCTTAAAGATCCTCTTTCCTATAAAATCAAGTGCTAGCTGGTTGGTAATCCACTAAATCGCCAAACTCTTAGTCATAAAAGATTAAGCAAAAGATATGGCCTTGGAATTTCATCCTCTGACTGCATCTCAAGCTCAGCCCATGGATCTGGACAGATATTACTTGCCCTAGTTCCTGCCTTTGGTTTGCCAGCTTTTACCATGTTGTCGCAGACGACAATAATGGTTTTACTAATACTTCTTATGATTATCTTGTCATATCGAAGTGTAATTTCAGTATATACAAAGGTAGGAGGGGTATATCTCTAGGTACAAAAAATCTGTAGGGCACTTTTCTATTTTGTAGCCAAGGAATTTATTCCTAGACTCAGCTACGATCTTATTAATAACCTATCGAGATATTTCAGGCTCGTATAGTTGACTTAAATTCCAAAAACTTAACAGATCGTTAAGGGAGAATATTACCATAATAAATTTTGATATTATCAAAATACATAATCAACTTTCGAGAGTAATTCCAATCATGTTGCATTTGACATTCATTCTGAACCAAATTGTGAAATGTTCAGAAGTAGATTCAGTGTTGAAATAAGAATCAATAGGTATAACACAAGTAGTCAAGAAATATCTAGCATTTTAATCTAATGTAATTTTCGAGCTGGATTCCCTGCAACCGTAGAATTTGGTTGCACATCTCCCAACACCACAGCACCCATACCTATTTTTGAACCCTTCCCAATAACTGTAGGATTTCCGATACTCCCGGGCATAATTGTCGCCTGAGCACCAATAAACACATCGTCTTCTATATTTATGTACCCGTTAATACGTGCCCCTGGGCCAACTGTCACAAAGTTGCCAACATTTACATCGTGCGAAACAGAAGCAAAATAATTAATTTGTGAGAAATTTCCTATTGTTACATCTGGTGAAATTAAAGCAAGCGGCGAAATCGTGACACCTAAGCCTAACTTTACGTTATTTGCGACCACAGCATTTTTAGAAACAATTTTCACAGGTTGACATCCAAATGACAAAAATTTATTTACTAGAATTAACCTAGTTTTAGGGTCGGAAATAGATACGTTGAATAATACTTCATCAGATAAATCTTGCTGGAAAAAATCTTCCTCGGAAATTACAACTATGGAATGAATCAATTCACTTTTTGGATTAGTTTCTATATATTGAAAATCTTCTAGCCTACAACTAAACTCGTTGAGAAAATTCTCAACTAAGATTGGCATTAATTCTTTACCGTTTCCCCCAGCTCCGAAAAGAACTACTCTCATTTTGTTAGTGCTCCTTTAGCAATTTTTATCATAGAACATGATTTTTGAATAGGTTAAAATATACTACGCCTAACGATATTTGTGTGTTTGTAATTGGATTCGCACGTCATGTTCGTAGAATATTGCGTTGCTATATTTTTGTGATACATTTGCTAAATCTATGATAGTAATTATTGTCGATAATTTAGATATCGGTGGCATTCAACGATTTGCTCTTGACGAATGCTACGCCTTGGAAGCGGCTAAGGAAGATTATTGCTTACTTGTACTTACCAATGAAAATCCAAACTCAATTTTGGTGGTTGATCAAGATTACCTACCTAATGGAGCTTTAAGCATTCATTATCTTGATCATACAATTACAACTAGAGTTGTTAATCTCATAAAATTTTTAAAAGTAAATAAGCCGAGAATTATCATTTCGCATTCAGTCAGTGCAACTTTATTAGTGAGAATTGCTTCTCTTTTGATGTTGCGTAATTTAAAAATTTACCTCTGGATTCACCAGGCAATTACTCTGTCGAGCGCATTACAGGCATTTAAGCGAGTTATCTACAGTAATTTTGCGTCTAAATTATTTTTTGGTGCTAGGCATTTTGAGTCTGAATGGCTCGAATACATTAATAAACGATTTTATTTAAAGTTGTTATTCTATAAGGAAACCCATTTCAGCAGATTAGGTATTTACTTGCCTAGAGTTTTATCGCCTAAATTCAAAGAAGTGAGTATCCAAAAACGTGAATCAATAATTTTTGCCTCTCGTCTAACTAAGTGGAAGGGTTTTGATAAATTCAAAGAGATCGCTAATTTTGAAGAATATCTGAACTTTAACCACATAGTTCTTACCTCAGCTAATTGGACTTCAGCCAAAACTGGGAAAATTTCAGACGCACAAACAGATCTCTTCGTTCTAACAAACGCTAGTCCTGCTAGTTTACGTAGTTTGAGAAATGCAGTTCATTTATACCCCACAGAATATGGGATAGAGACAAAATATCCCCAGACAATTGGGTTGAATGTTTTAGAGTTTTTGGCTTTGGGAATTCCTAGTTTAATTTCAAAGGAAAGTTTTGAAACCTATCCAGAATTAAAAAATTCAGTTTTAATTTCAACATGCGAATGGAATAACCCTAACGATATCAAGAACAAGCTGTCTACTTTATTAAATCTTGATCCAAGCGAGAAAATTCAGGCTAGTATTGACCTTCGTCAGACCATATCGATTGATAGACATATTGCCCTGATTCGGAAAGGTTAACGGGAGCTAATGATGCGAGAAAACTCTTTGTTTGTAGAAGATAAAATTTCTATTCTGATTCCTACGAGAAATCGTCCCACAAATGTTCGAAAAGTGGTGCATTCAATAATGACTAATGCGTTTGATTCAAGTTTAGTTGAGGTAATTTTTTATGTTGATTATGATGATCTTAGTTTCCCTGACGAAATCATAAGTTTAAACGTTAAAAAAATCGTAGGTCCGAGACTATGGTTATCTGTATTACAAAATATTCTGTATACGCATGCTTCTGGTGAAATAGTTATGTATGCTGCTGACGACGTACAGTTCCAAACTCAAAACTGGGATCAAATGGTTCGTGATAAATTTCGAGAAATAGATGACCGTATTGGGTTGGTTTTTGGCAATGATTTAGGCTCATATGGAGCCTCGATAGCCTTACATGGCTTTTTACATAGAAAATGGATAAATACTCTAGGTGTTTGGGTTGCTCCGGGACGAGGTTCCTTGTACGACTTATGGGTAACAGAAGTTGCTAGGGAGTTGGGACGTTTATATTATCTGGAAGATTTGATTGTTGCGCATATCCATTACCGCCAAGGTGAAGCAAAAGCTTTATTTGATGATACATATAAAAATGTTTACTCTGCTAGTAAATCTTGGGTTCCTAAGGACACCTACTCGCAATTAAAAAAAGAAAGAAGAATCGATCATATTTTGCTTCGGGAAGTTATGAATCAAAAGCCACCAATAAATCCTAATTATGTTCTTGCGCACTTAGTTGTGTCATTATTTGATAAAATGAAAGTCAAAGCATATGATCAACGACGAATTTTGAGTTTGACAAATTTCCGAATAATTCCAATATTGATTAGGAATCTATTTAAGATTGTCTTAAAAAAGTAAGTTCAAATTCTATGTTTCTACGCTTGCTCGAGCTAAAATTCCAAAGATTACGAAATTATGCTCTGCCTAGAAAATACTTTTCGTCTTTATAAACTTCCAGGTTTTATATTAAGATTGTTTAAGTACAACTCTTTGGTATATTAAATTCTAAAGTAACTCCTTCAGAATTTAATCAAGCAGGCTTCGTAAGTAATTTCCGTACTCAGTCGCACCATAGTTTTGAGAATTAAGAATCAATTGCTCATCACTAATCCACTTATTACGCCAAGCGATTTCCTCAGGCGAACTGAATTGTAATCCCTGCCTTTTTTGTAAAACTTGGACTAGTTCGGCAGCTTCAAATAATGAATTCACCGAGCCTGCGTCCATCCATCCTATTCCCCTCTGAAATAATTCCACTTCAAGTTGATTTTTTTCTGCATAAACGTTTAATAGATCAGTTATCTCCAATTCTCCTCTCAAAGATTTTTTTAAATCATAAGCAATTTCAGAAACGGTCGCATCGGTAAAATACAAGCCAGGGACTGCTAAGTTGCCTATAAATTCTTTAGGCTTTTCAACGACTCTTATAACCTTATTGCTATTTTGATCTAACTTTAATACACCGTAGTCTTGTGGATTGTTGACTGGAAAGCCGAATATTTTCGCACCTTTACTGATAATTGAATTAGTTAAAGTTCTCCCTAAGCCTTGACCCAAAAATATATTATCGCCCAGCACTAAAGTCACAGGTCTATTCTTAATAAGTTTTTTTCCAATCAAATATGCATCTGGAATTCCATTTGGCTCTTTTTGAACTAAAAATCTTAGATTAATTCCAAGATATTCAGGTTTTGGAAAAAGACTTTGATACAAACTTAAATCTTGAGGTCTTACTATTATAAGCACATCCCTGATTCCAGCCAGCATTAAAGTTGATAGCGGGTAATAAATCATTGGTTTATCAAAGACGGGCAGTAAATGCTTATTCACGACTTTTGTTAGAGGAAATAAACGCGTACCATTTCCACCTGCCAGAATAATTCCAAAACTTTCTACCATGTTTGCATTCTTTCAGGATTACTTAAATACCATTCAATTGTTTTAAAAATTCCTTGTTCAAAATCCGTTTGCGATTCCCATCCCAATTCATTTCCAATCTTTTTACTGCTTATAGCATATCTATAATCATGTCCTGGTCTATCTTTGACTAACTCAAAGAATGGTTTCTGGACTTGCATAATTTTAGCAATTTGTTTTACGACTTCTAGGTTGGTTTTAAAAGTATTACTAGAGACATTGTATATGGTGTTCAACTTACCAAATTCTAGAATTTTGGTGAGTGCCGAGCATGTGTCACTCACAAATATCCACTCTCTAATATTGCTTCCATCTCCATACAATGGTACTTTTCTGCCATTAACAAAACTCTTAATTATTGTAGGAATAAGTTTTTCTGTATGTTGTCTAGGTCCATAATTATTTGAACACCGAGCAATTAGGTAATTCAACTGGTATGTTGCAGAAAAAGCTTGTACCGCAAATTCTGCGGCAGCTTTTGATGCTGAATAAGGCGATGATGGATTAAGCTTGGACTCTTCAGAGAACTCACCTTCGGTGATCGATCCATAAACTTCATCAGTCGAAATTTGAAAAAACTTGAATACCCCAAACTCGAGTGAAGAATTCAGTAAATTACATGTTCCTATAATATTTGTTTGCCAAAATATATTTGGCTCTTGAATTGATTTATCAACATGCGATTCAGCTGCAAAATTCACGACGAAGTCAAATCTATTTTTTTTAAAGCATTCGTGAATGTCTTGACTATTTCTGATGTCAATCCTCTTGAAATTAATAGAGTTACTGACTAATTTTAAGTTTTCGAGACTTCCAGAGTAAGTAAGTGAATCTATAACTGTAATTTCATATTTGGCTAGTTGAGCTAATTGGTACACGAATTCAGAACCAATAAAACCAGCTCCACCGGTTATTAACACTTTGATTTTTTCTGTATTCACTTAGATCATCTTACACTTAAAATTAATTTGCTCAATGGAGAACTTGGTGTTAGGGCAGTAGCAAACTTACACTCATAACCTAATCGCTTTATCAATTTGTATTCCCCCTTAAAACTAAATACAGAAGGAAACTAAAAATTCACAGACTAGAGACATTACTTTCCCCTTAACCTAATATTCGGGTAAAATACAGACCAATGAGGCAGAGAGTACCATCGAATAAGTTCAGAATAAAACCCAGAATATATTGACCGCACAGATTTTTTCTAAATTTTTTGTCTAGAATTTACTTCCATACGCGAGTATTGATCCATCAATTGGAATTCAATAGGTATTGGAACTGTACTTGAAGTTAAGCCCTAATATCCGCAAGTAGAAAGCTTTTGTTTATGAATTGTTTGTCTAAGGTAGTATTATAATAAAATGAAAAAGAATGACTTCATTAAAATATTTGAACCAACACCTCCTCATTATAAAGATTTAGAGAATTATCTCAGGATAATTGAAGATAATGGATGGTTTACAAATTTTGGGCCATTACACGATGAATTGATCGAGAAATTTTCAACATACTTCGGTTGTCCTCAGAGCCAAATTGTACTTTTCTCAAACGCAACTTTGGCGATCTCCGGTGCCATTTCTGCACTAAACCTGAAAGATAAAAGATGGTACGTCCCATCATGGACATTCTCTGCAACACCTTTGGGGATCATTTTCGGAGGAGGAGACCCTCATTTTGTTGACGTTGATGATTCAGGTCGCGCAGATTTTAAAGGTAAAACTGGAAACTTTCTTGATGTTTTACCCTTTGGAGATTCTATTCGAGACGATATTCTAAACTCAAAATTTGACTACCAAGTTATTGACGGAGCAGCATCTTTCGATTCGTTAAAGGACTTTAGTCTTCCGCGAGATAAACCAATTGGTGTTGTAGTAAGCCTTCATGCAACAAAGTTAATGTCTACAGGGGAGGGTGGAGTATTTATCACTAATGACCAATCATGGGCAAATAAGGTCAGAGCTTGGACTAGATTCGGGTTTGAGGGTAGGGAAAGAATCTCAAAGTCAATCGGAATAAATGCAAAATTTAGTGAGTATCAAGCAGCATTAGGCTTGGCCTCTTTTAATAATTGGCCGAGCCATCGATTAAGAATTATAGAACTCAATAAAAAGATCTTAGATATCACCCTAAATAACGGATTTGAACCTTCCTCTGCGAGTATAAAAGGTTTTGCTACGCCATATTGGATAATCAAAACTTCAGGATTTGACCAAAAAAATAATTTAATGAAACAATTTTCACGTTTGAAAATTGAAACTAGAAATTGGTGGGAGTCTGGATGTACAGATATGCCGGCTTTCAGTAATTTTGTAAGAGAAGATCTGGTCAATACTAAAAAGATTTCAAATGAATTAATTGGTTTACCGTTTCACCTAAATCTCAATGAGAAAGATTTAGAAAAAATTGATTATGCTTTAAGCTTATCCAGATAATCTGTCAATTGATTGATAATTTTCTTATCTCCTACTGGGAGAGGTTCGATACTCACCGTTAATTCGCACTGATTCCTCTGAGAGCCAGCGGAAGAACTCTGCTGCGTATAAAATTTCACCACAAACATACGGTGCTGTCTATGCCCAACCTTTAAATGCTCAGTGGGCTGCATCTACTGCTTCAATACATTGCTCTTTAGATGAAATTTGAACATTAGCAATTACTGATTCATCAGATTGGTGTGTAACTGGCATGGTTGATGCTCCTTTAACCCACTTGCCATCAATATAGAGCTGGGTAGAAAGTTGCATAAAGATTAGCATGCGATCAGTTTTCACTGCTTAAAAATCAAGATTTAAACAGGCGTATACTTAATCTCTCAACTTCTACTTGGAGCGTGTTTTCAACTTTGCCTAACTCTTGGAGTGATAACGCACCAGCGCCAAAGGT
>Ga0247833_1004944_pt1 | contig 15891 bp, 12 predicted proteins | sample LaCruzMarch2015__7_FD_187117 | JGI IMG/M metagenome (GOLD analysis project Ga0247833, IMG submission 187117) | Freshwater microbial communities from meromictic Lake La Cruz, Castile-La Mancha, Spain - LaCruzMarch2015_8m | ecosystem: Environmental > Aquatic > Freshwater > Lake | place: Spain...
AAGTTCAAGCAATCTTCAAGGCATCGCGCGAGCAGCGCATGCCCATCTCGTTTCGCGCGGGCGGAACAAGCTTGTCCGGGCAATCGGTTACGGATGGATGGCTGGTCGATATCGGGCGGCATTGGCGGAAAATTGAGCCGATCGATTCTGGGATGAAAGTCCGAGTACAAGGTGGGGCGATTGGTGGCGTTGTCAACGCCACCTTACGTTCGATGGGACGCAAAATTGGCCCAGACCCATCCAGCATCAATTCCGCCATGATGGGTGGAATCCTCTCGAACAACTCGAGCGGCCTGTGCTGTGGCGTTGCGAACAATGCCTACCACACCGTCGAATCGATTCGATTCATTTTGCCGGACAGTTCCGTGTGGGACACTTCACTTTTGGGTGAGGCCAATCGCTTTGAGGCGGAAAAGCCCGCGATCGCTCGTGAATTGAGTTCGCTTCGAGCGGCCATTTTGGCTTCACCGCATTTGCTGGCAAAGATTCGTCGCAAGTACCAACAAAAAAATACGGTCGGCTATTCATTGAACGCTTTCGTGGACCACGAAAAGCCTTTGGAGATTCTGGCACATTTGCTGATTGGTGGCGAAGGAACTCTTGCGTTCATCTCGGAAGCGGTTCTCAAAACACTTCCGGAGCTGCCAGAGAAAGCCACCGCGCTGGCCTTTTTTCCCGATGCGAATTCGGCGTGCGAGATCATTCCTGAGTTGATTGATATTCACTGCGACGCGGTTGAGTTCATGGATCGAGCGTCGATGGAATCGATTCGTAACCTGGAAGGGGTTCCAGCGGAGCTACCGCAACGGCTGAATGAGCACGAAAAGTTAATGGGTTTGTTGTTCGAGTTTCAAGCAGCCGACAAAGATTCGATTGCGTTCAAGCTGGAACAATTCCGAACGAAAGTTCAGCCGCAGGCGAAATCACTTAGCCCTATCGAGTTCACGCGAGACAAGAAGCAGCAGGCCTATTTGTGGAAGCTTCGCAAGGGGATGTACCCTGCGGTGGCGGCAGTCCGGGGTAAAGGTGAGGCTGCTATCCTGGAAGATGTTACGTTTCCGTTACCACGTTTAGGAGCAGCCATCGAAGAACTGCAGCAGTTGTTTGTGCGGCATGCGTATTCGAATGGAATCATTTTTGGTCACGCTCGGGACGGGAACTTGCACTTTGTGATCTCGCAGCCGATGGCAAGCGCTAAGGACAACGACAAGTACGCTCGCTTTATCGATGACATGGTTGACTTGGTTGTTCACCGTTTTGATGGTGCTCTTAAGGCCGAGCATGGAACGGGGCGCAACATGGCTCCGTTTGTCGAGACGGAATGGGGAACGGAAGCTGTTGAAATCATGCGTCGGCTCAAGCGAGCGGTGGATCCGGATGGTTTGCTCAACCCAGACGTGATTTTAACGAACAAGCCAAAGCTTCACCTAGAGAACATCAAAGATCTGCCGATAGTCGAGGATGTGGTTGATAAGTGTGTCGAGTGCGGAGCGTGCGAGCCGCGTTGCCCAAGTCGCGACTTTACGCTATCGCCAAGGCAGCGCATCGTCCTTCGAAGGGCAAGACAACGCATGCTTGCGGCTGGAAAGACTGAACTCGCGAAACAGTTAGATCGAGATTACGAATTCGCGGGCAAGGCAACCTGCGCTACCGATGGCCTATGTGCTTTAGACTGTCCGGTTGCCATCAATACTGGGGATCTTGTGAAGCAGCTCCGCAAAGAGTCGACGGGGGTTGTCGATTCGAAAGCCGCTTCGATACTTGGCAATTACTTTGGATTGGCAGAACACGCTGTCAGGGCAAGTCTGTTAGCTGGTCGCGTTACCAGTGGTTTGGTGGGTGACGATGGGCTGCGTTGGATCACCAAAACAATTTCGAAAGTAGCACCGGGCTTTCCACAATGGCACCGAGGATTGTCGAGCGACTACGGCCGTCCCGATAGGGAACTTTCATGTAGCTTTGAGGATGCCGAGTTCATTTATTGGCCTACTTGCATGTCCCGGATGATGGGTGGGACAGCCGACGTGCTGATGCGAGTTGCCGCGAAAGCAGATGCCAATGTGCACATTCCTCGCGATGCTTCAGGAAAATGTTGCGGGCAAGCATTTTCATCCAAGGGGTACGTCAACGTTGCGATCGAAAAGCAAAGCGAGTTGTTGGACGCAATCTGGGAATGGAGTCGACATGGCGAGCGTCCGGTCGTGCTTGATTTGGGTTCCTGCACTTCGTTCTTGAAGGCAGGGCTCCCTTATTTGGATGCGGTTCGCAAAGAGCGCTTATCGCGGATGGAGGTCTTGGATTCGTTGGAGCTTGCAGCGAAGTTCATCCCATCGTTGCAAATCACCCGCAAGATTTCCAATGTCGCGGTTCATTCGGTTTGTTCCAATCATAAGTTCGGACTGGAGGCCCCGTTGATGCAGGTTGCCAACGCTTGTGCCGACCGAGTGCATTCACCGCACGAAGGAAAGTGCTGCGGCATGGGTGGTGATCGAGGGTTTGAGATACCGGACTTTGCCCTGAGCGCGACCAAGAACGTTGCTGAATCCATGCAACAATCCAAGTGCGAAACGGGCTATACTAACGCTCGTTCGTGCGCCATATCGCTGAGCAGCAGCAGCGAAAAGCCATGGAGAAGCATTTTCCATTTATTGGATGAATGTACTGAGTAACCAATGTACTTGTGGCGATTGGTCAAAGGTTGTACGCCAGCAAACTGAACCGCAGGGCACTAGCCGCGGATGATTCATAACTCGAAGCGTAAGCGAGGGGGTGCTACATTGCCCCTCGCTTACGCTTCGGGTTGTGAAAGCAGTCTGCATTGTTTGCAACCCAACGTAACAAGTTATTTGAGTTTGACTTACATCCAAACCGTACTAGGTTCATGAATGATCCACTCTAACCACATTGAACGGTATTGCTGTTAAACGGGTAAACCAACGCCCACGCCTCATCGATTCTTCCTAAACCAAGATTTTGCAACTCGCTACGAATACCAAGCATTCCAACATAAAACCATCTGAAAACACTATGTCCAATGCCGACCCGTTTGCAGCCTCTTCCATGAATTCCTATGCTAGCAACTCGATGGGAGGCTATGGTTCTCAATATCCTCAAGGTTATTATCAACCGGTCGAGTCGTTTGACTATGGACGAGTTTTTTCGGCACCCTTCAAGAGCCCCAATTGGGTCATGAACGTGTTGTGGTGTGTAGGCTGTGTGGTCCTCTCTTCCGTGGTTGTTGGGACTCTGGTCTTGTTTGGATATGTTGCTGAAGTTGCGGTGGCACGAACTGGCGGTCGCAAAGAAAACTGGCCTGATTTTGACATCAATCGACTTTCGGATTATCTGCTGCGTGGGCTATGGCCGTTTCTTTGGAACTTGATTTGGACTTTCATCCTTATGATCGTCGGTGGCATCCCCATGCTGATTACGGTGGCACTTGCAAGCGCTTTGGGGAACAACGATCAAGTTGTGCCCGCCATCTTGGTTGGTGTTGTGGGAGGTGTGATATCGCTTGTCATTTATTGGGCATGCCTCGTGATGATGATGGCGTCCATGATGCATTCGGCCTTGGGAAATGACTTTATGAAGGGGGCGGATACGCGATGGATCGGCTTGTTCTTTTCGAGAATGTCAGGCGTTTGTCTGGTTGCCGCCCTGGTCGTCGGGCTTGTTTCGGTGCCTTTGAGTCTGCTTGGGCTGCTATTCTGTTTTGTTGGCATCTTTGTGGTTCAAGCCTATTTGTATTTGGTTTTTGCTGACGCGACCGCTCAGATTCATGACATCTTTGTCTCGCGAGGTGGTCCGCCAGCGTTCGAGCCGATGTTAGGAGATGGCGGCATTGTTGAAGCTCAAATCGTCTAGTAGCGGCTTGGGTTAAGCCTTACGGATGATCCGGCCGTGGAGCCACGAAGTTCTGGCGATGTGCGTGGAATCCCTTTGCTTGGCATACTTCGTGCTGTACATTGATACCTTGCAGGGTTCGGTTATTTTGGCAGTGCTTGAGCGATCGCCCATCTGAACCCAGCCAGATCCACTGACTATCCGCGTTTTTAGATTTTTTAGAATAAGAGAGAACTACAATGGCCGCAGAATTTACCACCGATGCCTTCGACACCGACGTTCTTGGAGCGAAGACTCCTGTTCTTGTCGATTTTTGGGCAACTTGGTGCGGTCCATGCCGACAAATTGCTCCCGTTATCGATGAATTGGCGGTGAAGTATGAAGGTCGCGTATCGATCGGCAAGGTCAATGTCGAAGAGCAACCGGAGCTGGCTCAACGGTATGGAATCAATGCGATTCCAACGCTGTTGTTGTTCAAGGACGGGGAAATCGTCGAGCGTTTTCAAGGGGTCCCACCGCGAAGCAAGCTCGAGTCCGTTTTGGACAACGCTTAATTATTCTGCAAGTAACCCTCGTTAATCAGCAAGTTCTTTAGATCGATTGACGGCGGCCATGACGCCGTCAATCACTGCGGATCGAAAGCCAGCCCGCTCCATGGTGCTCAATCCCGCGATCGTGGTCCCCGCAGGGCTTGTGACTTGCTCTCGTAAAATGGCAGGATGGACTCCTGTTTCTTGAACCATAACGGCGGCACCCAGAACAGTCTGGGTTGCAAGCTCGAAAGCAGCAGCACGGCTAAGTCCCGCCATGACACCGCCGTCGCTGAGTGCTTCGATCATCATCAGCACGTAGGCTGGTCCCGAGCCGGACAGGCCGGTGACCGCATGCAGCTGTTCTTCGTTGACTCGAACCACTTTTCCGACTGCCGAGAAAAGACTCTCGCACCAAAGGAAGTCTTCTGCGGTTGCTGATTTCGCGGCTGCAATCCCGCTTGCCCCTTGCAGTGATTGGCAAGGAGTGTTCGGCATAACACGAATCATTCGATCGGTTCCGAACCAGCTGATAAGCTTTGCCGTCGGAACGCCTGCTGCGATCGAGACAATCAAGTGATTTGGAGAAACAAAGCTAGCCAATCCCGAGGCTATAGCAGAGAGAGTTTGAGGCTTCACCGCCAAGATAATGCGTTGGCAATTTCGAAATAGATCTTCGGCACTGGCGAATACCGTGCAGCCCGGAAACTTTTCACAAAGCAAGGCGGTTTGTTGTTCACTGGTGTCGAAGAAACCTATCTCGCTAGGAGAAGCAAGATTTGAGACTACGGCTCCCTTGGCAATGGCCATTGCCATTTGGCCGCCACCCAAGAATCCGAAGGAGATTTTGCTCATGAAACGAACCAATGTGCCTTGAGGACTTCGCTGGTCGCTTGCGATTTGTTCAGCACATAAAAGTGAATGCCGGGAACACCGTGGCTGAGTAGTTCCGCGACCTGTTCTTGGGCAAATTGAACACCTGCGGAGAACTGCCAGCTAGCTTCGTCGCTTTCGCCCAGTCGATTCAGGAATGCCTCTGGGAGTTTCGCACGGCACATGGAAGCGATTCTTTGGATCTGAGCCAGATTGGTAGCAGGCAAAATGCCAGGCACGATGGGGATATGAATTCCGGCCGCCTGGCATCGATCACAAAACCGGAAGTAGTCTTCGTTGATGTAGAACAATTGAGTCACGATAATGTCGGCGCCGGCATCCACCTTTCTTTTCAGGTTATCCAGGTCAACTTCTGCGTTTGGGGCTTCTTGGTGGACTTCAGGATATCCAGCAACTGCGATCCCTAGATCCGGAAACTCCGCATCGATCAAGGCGACCAGTTCGTTTGCATATTTGAGACCGCCCGCGGTTTGTTGGAATTCCGTTTGCCCCTTTGGCGGATCCCCTCGCAGAGCCACGATATAGTCAACTCGTTGAGCAATCGCTGTTCGAAGATAATCCCGAAGTTCTTCGACGGTGGTGCCGACGCAAGTCAAATGCGATGCTACTGGGATTTCGTAACGATCTTTGACCGCTTTCAGAATCTGAAGGGTTCGGTCACGCGTGGACCCGCCAGCCCCATAGGTACAAGTGAAAAAGTCCGGCGAGTACTCCATGAGTTCACCGACAGTCGCCATGAGCGCTTCTACCCCTTCATCCGTCTTGGGTGGAAACAGCTCGAAAGAAAGGCCGCGGCGATCCCCAGCAAAAAAACTACCAAGACTCATTCTGATTTGCCCTGCACAAGAACTTCGTTTCATCGAAAACACCACCACTTCGGTCGATTCCTTCCAACCTTACCGCTAAAGCCTATCAGAAGCCAACTTCTATTCAAGATTCGACGCAAACTTTACAATCCTGCCCCTCGAGAAAGCTGCGGGCAGTGGCCTTTTTTCAGGCTGATCAATTGGGAACAGCTCGAATGGCTTTCACTTTCGAGCTTGTTTTGAATATTCGACACAGAACATCCAACCCAATCGGGAAAGAAAACCATGATGAAAAACGGGCCATTGCACGGAAAACGCATTTTGGCATTTGTGGGGGATATCTACGAAGACCTCGAGTTATGGTACCCAAAACTTAGGCTGATCGAAGCCGGTGCAGAGTTCTTGATTGCCGGCGAGGAAGCTCATCACGTCTACTCTGGGAAGAACGGCTATCCATGCACTTCGGACATTCGTATTGCGGATGCGAATTCCGCTGACTTTGATGCAGTGCTTCTGCCAGGTGGCTTCATGCCAGATCGGCTCAGGCGTCTCGACAAAGTCAAGTCGTTGATTTCAGAGTTCAACAGGGACTTGAAGTGCATCGCTGCCATTTGCCATGGTGGATGGCTAGCTATTTCCGCAGGAGTTTATCATGGGGTTCGAGTCACCGGCTCGCCGGGAATCAAAGACGATCTGGTGAACGCGGGAGCGATCTGGGAAGACTCGCCCGTGGTTGTGGATCGGCATTTCGTTTCTAGCAGGAAACCAGACGATTTACCATGGTTTAGCAAAGCCATGATCGAGGTGATTGCAAACCCCGAACGCTAGCTTTCACACCTTTTGTTTATCAGTCTGTTTATCATAAATCGTTGATTATTCACTCAGGCTTCATGGAGACTTCATTTTATTCATTGTTCCTTAATTAAAATTTCACGATTGCTTCGCGGATGGCTGTAACGTTCCCCCTACACTGGCTCCGGAATGTATTTCTCAACTCGTATGCAAAGCAAGAAAAAAGCATGAAAAGATTTCGCGGTGGTTTTACATTGGTTGAACTTTTGGTTGTCATTGCCATCATTGGGATTCTTGTTGGCTTATTGTTGCCGGCCGTGCAAGCGGCTCGTGAAGCGGCTCGTCGCATGAGCTGTAGCAACAACATTCGTCAGCTTGGACTGGCTCTTCATAATTACGAGTCGGCGCATCGAAAACTGCCACCGAGCAGAATTGCCGTGACGACTCCCATTCGTGTGGAGCAATCTTGGGTCGCCATGATTCTGCCTTACATTGAGCAAGGCAGCGTTCAAAACGGATACTCGTTCAACACGCCATGGTTTGCTGAAGTGAATGACCCATTCACTACGATCAACATTCCAACCATGATCTGCCCTTCATCGGCGGCGAATCCTCGCGATGTTCCGAACGCGGCGTTGTATAGCGCGGTCACCAGTGGTACACGAACGGGGCAGCCTGTTTGGGGTTATGCCGACTATGCTTCGATCAACGCCGTCCGAAACTCAGTTTTTCAATTGGCAGGATTGCCGTCGTTGGGAACTAGAGAAACGCTTGGGGCGTTGGGGCGCGGTCCGGACGGGGTTCGGCTTGCCGTCATCTCCGATGGCTTGTCGAACACGGCACTTCTTAGCGAAGCTGCAGGCCGTCCAAGCGTGTTTGTTTCAGGTAGAAAGGTGATGAACCCACGTGCTGGAGCAGCGTTCGGAACGCCGGTTACTGCTGATGGCTGGGGATGGGCGGACATCAATAGCGGGTTTAGTATTGACGGCGCCAACGCAGCAGGAATTCAGAACAACACCAGTAGTTCCGGTGCGGTTACGATGAACGGTTCTTGCTTGATTAACTGTGTCAATGATTCGGAAATTTATGCCTTCCATCCGGGCGGAGTTCATTTCTGCATGGGTGACGGTTCAGTGCAGTTTGTCTCTGCGAACACGAATCCAGTCACTTTGACGGCGTTGTTCACTCGCGCTTCCGGCGACATCGTTGGAGAATACTAACGGTCAATTGCCTGTGTTCGATGTCCACCAATTCAATGCTATACCGATTTTGAATTTCATGATGCGATTGATTCCTAACCATGTGGTTCCTGTTCTCGTTGCATGGCAGCTGATTTGCGTTATGCCGTGGAGCCGTGCAGAGAACCCCGGACCAATCGCTGTCGCCAAACCAACAGCAGAGCTTGTTGGGCTGGTAGCGATTCCTGGAACTCAAACGGACGGGAGCGGGTTGGAAGGAAAGTTGGAAACAGGCAGTCCTGCGAATGCGCTAGGTGGTTTTTCGGCGATCGATTACTCCTCGGAGAGTGATGAGTACTTCGTTTTGTCGGATCGTGGTCCAGCCGATGGAGCTGCTAGTTTCCCGTGCCGGTTCCATTGCATTACGTTTCGCCCAAAATCGGATGCGTCCGACGCATCGAAGATCGCTTGGGACTGGAACCTGAAATCCACTCAGTTGTTGCGAACTAGCACGGGGCAACCGTTTACAGGCAGTTTGGCTGCGTTGCAAGCTTGGGATGGTCAAGGCGATTGCCCGAGCCTGGATCCCGAAGGGCTTCGGCTGGTGAACGACTTGGTGTTGATAAGCGATGAATATGGGCCATCCATTCGATTCTTCGATCGGTCGGGGCGACTGAAATCCGAAGTCGCGATTTCGAGCAAGTTCGGGCTGTCCGAACGTAAGGGACCAGCCATGAAGGAAGGCACCTTTTCGAATCGCGGATTGGAGGGCATTTGCCAGACTCCCAAAGGCGGCACGTTGGTCGCGGTCTTTCAAGGACCTTTGGTGCAAGATGGACGTATCGTCAAGAAGAAATGCCTTGGGGTTCACTCGCGTTGGTTAATCGTTCAGCGCGATCTGAAGACCGTGAGCGAGCTCAATTATGTTCTAGATAACGAGTCGACGGGCGTCAGCGAGGTGCTTGCGATCGACGAAACGCGTTTTTTGGTTTTGGAGCGTGACAGCGAGACCGGTGTCGACGCAAAAATCAAGCGGATCTATTTGGCAAATATTGCGGAAGCCTCTGAGATAAGCCATTTGGAGTCCATCACGCAAGGATTGCCGACTGGCCTAAGGCCGATTCGCAAAGAACTGGTGATCGATTTGATGAACCCGGCCTATGGTATGAACGGGAAAAAGACTCCGGAAAAACCAGAGGGGCTTGCGTGGGGGCCTTCCATGCCGGACGGACGAAGGCTGCTAGTAGTCTGTTTCGATAATGATTTTGAAGAGGCTCGGCAATCCATTTTGGCGGCCTTTGCAATCCAGGGACTTTAGCCCGCCCGCTTCATGTTCTGATAAGTCAGCAAGACTTCATAGAAATCGCGGGACACCACGATGGGGTCGTCTTCAAAATCACGAACCCAGCTCAATCGATTCGAAGCCGCTTGGTCCAACACGGGAAGAATATCTTTCAGTCGAAGAGTGACGCTGTCGGTTGAGTTCGTTATATAAGTTATATAAGGGGTCTCCGAACTGGAGTCGGCTGCAACAGAATTGCCACGAAAGAGAGTCAATTTGATCGGTTGGGTCGCCGTTTCTGCTCCGTGGTACTCGGAATCGCAAGTTGCCTGGTCCAGTCCAACGACACGGAAAACGGGCTTGATCATAAGCAAATCCTGAAAGTTAGCGAATTTCGAAAGGCAAAACGACTCCGACTCACGGAGGTTTGCATCGACTTTAACGACTTTAACGCTTGAGCCAAAATTTCAAATTTCCGAAACATTTCACAAAATGTGGCAGACGCTTCCAATCGAACGGGCGAAGGCGTTTATTGACAGGACTGTGGAAAGCTTGACAATTGTTCTTGACTCCCCTAGATTCCCAGTCTTGTTTGCATGCATGCATCCCCTCGCATCCCAATGCGGTACGACTCCCTTTACGTGAAGGACTTCAAACTTCGATTTCGGACTTAGAACCAATCGATTCACTTCGTAACGTTTTAGGCCATTATGATTCGCGGAATGAACCAGTTTGCCATATGAAAGATATCCAAGCGATCGCGCGTTACATGCGCCTTCCGGAAGAACAACTCAAATTCCCCGTCGAGTTGCTCAATCAGGGTTACGAACCGAATTATCTAGCAAACTATAGGCCTGATGAGCTGGGGAACATCGACGAACAGACTTTGTCCATCCTTCGTCGTGCGCTGAATTATTCGGAGTCTTTGAAGCGGCACAAGGAAAAGGTCCAGCAAACGTTGGAGCGTGAGCAACAGTGGAACGAAACGGTTTCGTCGGTTGTCTCCCAGGCCAACACGATTTCGCAGGTGGACACGGTTACTCGACATTTGCGAGCCCGCCGAAACTCAAGATCCATCGTCGAGGCTTGTCCGCAAGTTGAAGCGGTTGGCCAAGCAATATTGACGATGCAAGGCGACGCTCCTAAGGATCTGGTCGCTTGGACCGCAGAGATTGCTGCTGTTCCGGTCGAGCAGGCTTCGGAAGTTCTAGAACACACCAAGCAATGGATGATCCATCTATTGAGCGAGGACGTTCGTCTGATTCAGGACCTTCAGCGAACGCTGCTTAAGCGAGCAGGGGTGTCCGTTAAAATTCTTCCTGATCCACCCAAAGGCAGCGACGCCGAAAAGCAGCTCGAATCTGCTGAGAAGTCGGGCAACCAAAGCTTGCCTAGCGATGCGATTGTCGCACAGGTAACCAACTCTTCGACTGCTGCCCCATCGGTTCCACTGGAAGCTACACCGGCGATCACTGCTGAAAACAATGCTGAAACAACAGCCGCATCCGTGGGTGTCGAATCGCCTTCGGAAGTTACCGCTGATGTTGCGGCTGAAGTTACCGCTGATGCAGCGTCGATCGCTGCAGAGCCTGCAGCGGAAGTGGCTCCCTTGATTGCAGACTTTAATCAAGGGCGAAAATCCACGAAGGGTTTGAAAACAAAGTCTTTGTCGGACAAACAGCTTTCGCCGCGTCAACGAAGACGAAAATGGCTGCGCAGCATTTTGGAATCTTACGCCCGTCTGAAAAAGCAATTGGTCGATCTGACTCCGTACCAGATTTTGATGCTTGCTCGAGGACAGCGATCGCAAATCATTGCCGTCAATTTTCACTATGACGAGAAGCCACTGATTCAGGTTTGCCGGGAATCGCTTTGCCCAGGCCGCCATCCTATGCACCATTGGTTGCTTGAAGTTTCGGAGCAAGGGCTTCGCAACTTCATTTTGCCGCGACTCCACCAAGATGTATTCACGATCTTGGAAGAAGACGCGCACATGGATCTCACCGAAGCCGCAGTGGTGCATTTGCAAGCAAGTCTTCTGCAACGTCCGGTTCGCGGGCACAGGATTTTAGTGATCGATTCGATCGGTCCCAAGATGGCTGCTGTCGCAATTGTCGACGTTGATGGCAAGGTTCTCTTCACGAGCGAAATAGCATGCAACAGCAATCGCGCCGACGTGGTTGCTCAAAACGTGGTTGCTCTTGGTCAATGGGTTCACGAGCACAAAGTGACGTTGCTTGCTTTGTCTAACGGACCTGCCCGACGGTATCTGATTCATACGGTTTCAGAACTGATGAAGCAGTCATCGGAAGGGTCGCTATATTGGACCATGGTCGATCGCGCGGGCGCTGACGGCTACTGCATGTCGCGTGGCTGCCTTGTCGAACTACCTCGTATTTCTCGGCGGCATCGCGCTGCGACGTGGCTCGCTTGGCGACTTCAAGATCCTTTAAAGCAGATTTTGAAAGTGGACCCCGTAAGATTACGGCTTGGTTCCTATCAACGAGAATTGCCACAACGCGAACTGGAAGCAGCATTGAACGATGCCGTTTCGGCTGCCATCACTCAAGCCGGAGTGGATGTATTTCATACGGAACTGGACACGCTGAAACGTATTCCCGGAATGACCAGCGAAGCCGCTAAATCGGTTCTTGAAGCCTGTCATTCGGAAAAAATAACCAACCGTGAAACCTTGAAAGCGGTTTTGTCCGAACACCTGTCCGAAATGCAAGTACGGCAGGCCTTGGGATTCTTGAAGGTCTACGGAAGCAGCAATACTCTTGATGGTACAACGATCCATCCCGATGATTATCGACTTGCCGAACGATTGGTGGAGCATGCGAAACTTCCTCTGCCAGCGGCTGCACCTGAAGGATGGAGCAAACCCGATTTTGCTAAGCTAGCGGCTGCAACTGAAGCTGCCAGCGTCGAGCATGCACGGTTGGCCGCCGAGCAACCGTTTGCTGCATCGCTAGATGACGCTTCGGTCGACTCCGATCACGATTCGGAGAACGCGACCGATGGGTTTGTGATCCCAGATGATTTGACTTCCGATGCGTCCCAAGACGAAGTGGCAGCGGCTGCATCGGAATCGTTGCCCGTCGCCGAACCATCTGTGGAGAGCCCAGCTGTGGAGAGCCCAGCGGCAGATTCCGTACCGGCACCGGCAGCAGAAGATCAAGCGATTGCGCCGCAAGTGGAATCCGCGGAAGGAAGCAACGTTGTTGCTTCACATTCCGTTGATGGTCCATCCGAGACATCAGCTACATCCGCAGAATCGGAGGCAGCATCGACTGCTCCGACGATCAACGTGGCGATGCCTTCGATTCCGACAAGTCCGCTTGAACGTCCGACTCTTTCGATCGATGTCGAGCGATTGGCTCGCAGTTGGCAAGTGGGACGCGAGAAGATGAAGCGAGTTGCTAACTGTTTGCAGTTTTCATTCGCCGATAGTCGCGACTTTCAGTTCCCAATTTCCCTTCAAAGCAAAGTGCCGAAGTTGGATGCGCTCACCAGCGGATCGATGCTTCAAGCCATGGTGATCGGAGTTGCTGATTTCGGAGTGTTTGTGGACCTCGGGCCGGAATGCAGCGGCTTGATTCACATTAGCCGTCTCGCCGCAGACTTTATTGAGGATCCGCATCAGTTTGTCCAGGTGGGCGATTTGGTTACGGTTTGGGTGCTGAACGTCGACGAAAAGAAGAAGCGAGTTTCGTTGACCGCCATTCCTCCTGGAACCCCATCGCGTCGCAATGAAGGTGGTTTTGGTGGTCAAGCAGACGGAAGTCAAAACAGGGGCGCTCCAAGTAATCAGAATGGTGGGCGCGATCAACGCGGACCACGGCCTGATCGCAATGCTCCTGCCGGAAATCAAGATTCCCGAGCGGGTGGACAAAGCCGGGACTCAAGACCGACAGGCGGCAATCGTCCTCAAGGGGCCGGTGCTGGAACCGGTGCAGGGGATAACCGAGGTGCTCGAACGGGCGACAATCGAGGCCCTGCGGGTGCAGGTCGAGGAAGCAGCCGCGGTGGAGACAGCCGCGGGGATAACCGTGGTGGAAGACCTGGCGGACGTGACGGTGGAGATCGCAATCGCCGTTCCAACGAATCGGACTCGTCGCAAAATCGACGTCCTGCACGTGTGGAACCACCGAAGCCGGTGACACCTATCAGCGAAGCCATGCAGCAAGGCAAAGAACCGCTACGGTCCTTCTCTGACTTGTTGCAGTTCATCAAGAAGCCCAAGGACGAAGTCGTTGCAGAACAAGTTGTCGTTACCCCAACAGTGGTTCAAGAGGTTGTTCGGGACGAGCCTGCCAGCGAACCAACAAGTTCTGTTTCTGAATCGCTTTCTGCATCACCTTCTGTGGATCAAGGGGATGGTTCAGCGCCTACGGCCTGAGAATCCTATGTCTGATTTTGACGAAAAGCTAAAGCAAGCGGCGGCTCGTGGAAAAAACCGAGCCAGCTCGTTTCAGTCTGAATCTGACCGGAAACGGATTGAGGCAGAGGAGTTCAAGGCGGTGCATACTAAGCTACGGCTGGAGCTGTCGGACCGTATCGAATCGGTCATGAAAAAGATCGCGGACTTGTTCCCTGGCTTTCGATACCAGACCGTGTTTGGAGACTCGGGGTGGGGTGGTGCGTGTCTTCGCGATGATTTAGTGATGGAACGAGGGCAACGCAAGAACAAGTTTAGCCGCTTCGAGATGGCGGTTCGCCCTGCCAACGAATACTACTTACTGGATCTGCAAGCCAAAGGCACCATTGCGAATCGTGAGTTGCTGACACGCGGCTTCTACCAACATTTGGGAGAAGTGGACCTCGACAAGTTCCGCGAGCTGATCGACAGCTGGGCGTTGACTTATGCAGAACTGTACGCTGCCAATCGCTAACGCTGACGGTCGACCACGATTGAATCTTCTGCAAAGACCATCATGCCACTAGTCCCTGTTTCGCCAGTGACTTTATAGCCCTTGGAAAGGGCTTCTGGGACAGCAATAAGTAGGCTGATCCATTGAGTACTAGTTCCTTTCAGGACATTTGGCAAATTCGAATAAAACCTTCTTTGGCTTGGTGTTTGAGGCATCAAATTCCGAGGGATTCAAGAATGGGGCTAGCCATCGCGATCTTTGGTGTGATAATTTCAGGCGGAGTTCACGAACTTCGATGGAACGGGGGCGATCTGGAATCGACCGGATAAATTGAAGATTTTGGTGGCATGTCGTGGTTGATCGGTTGGCCACGTAAAAAGCCGATTAAAAAAAGTAACTGCAGAGGAAAACCTCGCACTAGCGGCCTAGTTTAGGCTTCTCAGGTACCAGGGGCCCGTCGGAGGCGCTTGAATACCTGTCGCAATTCCGAATCGCACAATCACGTGTCTCGCACTGGTGGTGTTAAAAAAGCTCGAGGCTGGCGTACTGCACCGATGTCAACAACGAACGCAGTAGGCGAGACAGAGAACAGTTGGCTACACATGTAGATGCCAGGTTGGAAGTATCGCGGGACGGGGGTTCAATTCCCCCCGCCTCCATTAACTTGGTCACCGCAACGTGACCATTCCGCTCAAGACCCGCTGGTTCACCCCAGCGGGTCTTTGCGTTTCTACCCAATAAATCTAGGGGTTTTGCGATTCGTCGAGCTTCTCCGTTACACAAACCACGGGACGCTGTTGACACCCATCGCCACCCAAAAAGGCTCAAATCGGGGCCAAAGGCTCGAAACCACGGGACGACCCCCAAACACGTCCCGTGCTCGGAAACCCTGCAAAACACGGCATATTCGCGATTTCGAACGGGCGTGAGGTTTTAGCGAAAAACGCCAGTGGCAGTGACATGAAAAACCTGACCATCGCGTCCCGCGGTGATGAGCAGATTCCCAATTGGCAAGTGCACGCTGCGTTCTTCTTGCGCTGTTCTTACGAGCTGTTCCGCTGCTACGATGTCGCCCAAAGAAGCATCGGACCTGGAAACATGGGACTGATCCTCGTCGGAAATACACCATAAGTACACCCCCAAGGTTGGGAGTACTGAATCGCGAGATGCGGTCTGGTCGCTGGTTTTTCGAGTGCTCATCCGAGGGGTGCCCCTTTCGACGTGCGTACGATTACGCGAACTGTCAGCTTCGTCGTGCGTCGATTGAGACGGTTTTGATAAACCCAGAACAAACAACTCGCACCGGTTTGGGTGACCGTTGCGACTTCGGAGAGTCCATTTTTCCCATTTCTGAGACAGAGAGGTGGATGCAACCTGCGCGAGTTCGAAACGCGTTTAATTGACGTCGGTCGGATCCACCGATTCGGGTATTTTCTGTTAGATGACTGTGCGAGTCACGCTTCGCCAGACATTGCAAACAGCAATGTAGGTGAACGTCGATGAGCCAATTCGCCGGTAACGTTGCTCGGTTGGCAGAATATCGAGGTGCTTGACGGCCAGCAAAGACGTTCATTGTTGGGGCTCTTTATTTGCATAGAATCGTGCGAGGTTTGCCGATGCCAATTCGCGGCCGAAAGGGAAAACGTGGCAAAAAGATTGGTTCTGCGAAGGCCAGAACACGTTGCAATCCAT
>Ga0247833_1004954_pt1 | contig 15867 bp, 13 predicted proteins | sample LaCruzMarch2015__7_FD_187117 | JGI IMG/M metagenome (GOLD analysis project Ga0247833, IMG submission 187117) | Freshwater microbial communities from meromictic Lake La Cruz, Castile-La Mancha, Spain - LaCruzMarch2015_8m | ecosystem: Environmental > Aquatic > Freshwater > Lake | place: Spain...
GGTGGCGACTTACGTGGCTGGCTACGAACTGCCTGCGGAGTGGAGACTCGATGCGGCCATCCGCTACGCCTACTCCGAAGGGGCAACGACCTGGTTCACCCGCTGGAGCCCGTCTGTTGTCCTCCGGGTGCCGGTGACGAGCCGCTGGGAAGTGCATGCCGAATATTTCGACTCGTCCACCCAGGGGCTTCCCATCGACACCTATCGGCCGTTTGCGAGCCCTGGCACGCATTTCATGATCACGAAAAACTTCGAAATCGGCCTGCGGATCGGCTGGGGACTCGCCCCAGACTCGGCCCCGTTCTTCTCCGACGCCGGCTGCGGCTGGCGGTGGTGATTCCTCCCCCGCATTGACTACCACCGCGTGCTCGCGGTAAGACTGGGGCGTCGGCGGTGCCCGCTCGGCTGTGCGGCGAACTGTGGTGATCGCGGCGGTGTTGCGAGTGGTGATATCGGTCACCTGCCGCCGTAAAGGGTCCAGACCGCCGACGCGCGAGAAAACAGTCCTATGCTCCAGATCGTTCCGTCAGCGGTGGCGACTCGGGTGCTTTGGGACGCAGGATTTTGGCTCCTGCTGGTGGCCGGCTGGGTCGCCGCATGCCTCTGGGTTCACGACGACGCCCGCCACGTCTTCGGTCGGTCAACCCGATGGCCTCTGACCTTCGTGGCGACAGGGGCTCTGCTGCTGGCGTTGACGTTCGAACAGGGCCTCGGCGGGGCAGGGCTTTTCACCACCGTCTTTTTGGTTGGGCTCGGCGTGTACCTTCAACACCGAGACAGTCGGGCTCCTGTGCCGGACAGAATCCTCACGGTCAGAACCGCTCGCACGCTGCTGCTCGCAGCCACGGCCCACTCGGGTCTGCAGCCGGTGGTCAGACAGTGGCTCGCGAACATCGATCGCGAGTCGACCGAATCCACCACTGAGACGGGTGTTCTTTTCTGTAAAACAGCGGGCCGAGCCAGTGGTGGCGTTGACCACACGTCCCGATCCATCCGACCGGCCAGGGAGCTGTTTGAAAGGGCGATAGCGATGCGAGCGTCGGAAATCCGACTCTTTACAAGGACCGATGGCGTGACCTTCCTACGCTACCGGATCGACGGCATCAAGCAGCAGGTCTCGATGCTCTCCAGAAAAACCGGCCCCCGGGCCACCGCCGCGCTCAAGGCGCTGGCTGCCATGAGGGGGGGCAAGTACCGCGGTCGACAAACGGGCACATTTCGCGTCTTGTCCCAGGGACGGACAATCGATGTCAGGGCGACGACCAGCCCGACGGCTCACGGAGAGAAGCTATCGCTGCGACTCCGTGACTCCGACGGCGCTCTCGCGCGGCAGCGGCTCGAGGGAATTGGCCTGGAGCCCGACCAGATCGATTCGATCCGGAGGCTCATTGAGCAACCCAACGGCGTGTTGCTGTTTAGCGGCCCATCTGGAGCGGGCAAAACCATTACCGCCTACACGGCGATCAACGAATTGCTCGCCCTCTCCCGTACCGTTGCCACGGTTGAAGACCCGATTGAATACCTGCTGCCGGGCGTCGAACAAAATGCGGTACAGCCGGGCGGTGATCGCACCTTTTCCAAGAGTCTTCGCGATCTGCTGAGCCGCGATCCCGATGTGATTCTCGTTGGCGAACTCCGCGACAAAGAAACCGCCGAACTCGCCCTCGAATCGGCCCTGCTCGGCCACTTTGTCTTCTCAACACTCCCCGCCCACGACGCTGCGGCCGCGCTCGCGCACCTGCTCGATCTCGGCATCAGCGCCAGGCTTCTGCAAACGGCCCTCTCTGCCGTCCTGGCCCAGCGACTGATTCGCGTCCTCTGCGACGATTGCAAGCATCCCTACCGCGCCCCCGCAGAACTCCATATTCGGCTGAAAATCCCCGCGGACCGAGAAGTCGTCCTCTATCGAAAAACAGGCTGCGACGCATGCCGGGGCACGGGCTACAGCGGCCGAAGGGTGGTAAGCGAACTGCTGGTCGTCAACCGCCACATCCGCGACGTGCTTCACCTCAATCCGTCGCCGCAGTCGATTCGCTCGGCAGCCCGGCAGGCGGGCATGCAGACGCTTCGTGAATCGGCTCTCAGGCAGGTGCTTCGTGGCGTAACGAGCATTGACGAGATCGTCCGCGTGACCAAGTAGACCCCGCCCACCCGACGTCGCGGACGACCCGACGCCGTGCACAACGGTCGGCCCGCTCCTTGCCCGCCAACACTCAAAGATCACACCTATGAATTTCTGGGCTGACCTGTTTGTCGTCGGCGTGGTCCTAACACTGTCTGTGTACGGCGCGAGGAAGGGGCTCTTCCATGCCATCATTCTTGGCCTGACGGCCATTGCTTCAATCATCCTTGCGCTGTCGTACTGCGATCGGCTTTCCGCGTGGCTCGTCGTGGCCGATATCCCTCCCTTGTTTGCCCCCGTTGCGGCATTGCTCGTCATCTTGGCGTCCACCGCCGCCGGCATCCACTTCGGTCTGCACCTCATCATTGCCGGACGCGTTCTACGGTTCTCGCCCTTGGTCGACGGATGTGGTGGCGGGCTAGCGGGTGCGCTGGCAGGCTTTTCGATCGCCGGAATGGCTCTGATCGTGTGGTCGATACTGCCGCTCCCCACGCTCATGAGGACCAACCCGAGAGGCATGGCCCTCGACGCTGGGGAGAAAATACTGACCACGTTGACCCGGTGCCTGGAACGTGATCCGCAGGCACGCCTCCAGCTCCTTGCAGGAGAGCCGTGCGGCAAGCCGTCGCCCCCGCGCACGCGTTCGCTGGCCCCGGCACGGGGTCGATACCCCGCGAACGCCTCGAAGCCCCTGCTCGGCCTGTCCAGCGAGGTCTTCGCCGACCTGAACCTCAACTTGATGTACGACGTCGGAGAACCCTACCTGGACGAAGACGATGACTGGGCATTCAGTCCCGCGTTGCCGTACGACGATACCAATGCAAACGGGATGCGGGACATCGGCCTGCTCGGGCGTTATCGACTTGGCTCGTGGGACAGGGCGTTTTCTCTGGCCGTGCCCCAGGAGTCGGATGCCACCACCGATCAGGAAGTGGACCAGTCTCAGGACGAGAATGCGGCTCAGGACTAAGGAGGCGGCGCACACCTTTTGATGTCGGCGGGCGGGCTCGTTACATTCTGGGATTCCCCTCCCCCTCAAGCCACGGAGTTCCCAGCATCATGCCGCTGCTCGTCGTCGGAAGCATCGCCCTGGATTGCATCGAAACACCCACCGCCAAACGCGACGACGTGCTGGGAGGATCGGCTGTCTTCTTTTCCTACGCCGCGAGCTTCTTCTCGCCGGTGCGGATGATCGGGGCGGTTGGCGAGGACTGGCCTCAGCAACACACCCGGCTGCTGGAAGACCGCGGCATCGACACCTCGGGCTTGCAGACGATTCCCGGGGGCCGCACCTTCCGCTGGCGGGGTCGCTACATGCCCAACATGAACGACCGTGAGACCCTCGAAGTGCACCTCAACGTGCTGGGGGATTTTCAGCCACAGCTCAACGACACGCACCGCGACTGCCGGTTTCTGTTTCTTGGCAATGCCTCGCCGGTGGTACAGCTCAGCGTGCTCGATCAGGCCGCGGGGGCGGAACTGACCGTTGCCGATACGATGGACCTCTGGATCAACATCCAGCGTGACGAATTGGCCCAGTTGCTCAAGCGGATCGACGGGCTGGTGCTGAATGACTCCGAGGCCAAGCTGTTGGCCGATGACGAGAATCTCGTTCGAGCCGGGCAGGCCGTGCTGGCAATGGGCCCGAAATTCGTGGTCATCAAGAAGGGCGAACATGGCGCGATGTTTTTCAGCGAGCATGAGATGTATGTCATGCCCGCGTTTCCGACGGCCACAGTGCTCGACCCCACCGGGGCCGGCGACAGCTTTGCCGGGGGAATGATGGGCCATCTGGCATCGCTCGGACGCTTCGATGCCCAAGCCCTCAAGGAGGCTCTGGCCTACGGCGTGGTCACTGCCAGCTTCACCGTCGAGGATTTCAGTCTCGACCGGCTGGCAACGCTTAGCCGCCACGACCTTGACCGCCGGCTGGCCGAATACCGGAAAATGCTCACGTTCTGACGTCGGGGCCGACCCCTGCACAAAAGCCTGAACAAAAAGTTAAAAAGCTCTTGCCAACTGCGATTCGATCCGATACTATACTCCCGTTCAGTGTTCGATTTCGCGGCAACTCGCTCGATTTATGGTGGCGATGCAACCACCCCGACGACGTGCCGGGAAACGCGGGAGGCAGACGTCATGGTCATGGTCGCAGGAGAGAATGGTCGGATGGCGAAGGCACACAAAAACGAATCTGGCAAATCAGAAACCAAGGCCGAAGGGAAAAAGGGGCGGGCTGCCAGTGCAGCGACGTCGTTCCTTGACGGCAACCCGGCGCTGAGAAACACCCTCGCCCAGATCGAGAAAGAGTTTGGCGAGGGATCCATCATGCCGCTCGGGGCAGACCGTCAAAAGGAGATCGAGGGCATCTCCAGCGGTAGCCTGTCGGTCGATCTTGCTTTGGGCGGAAGAGGCTTTCCACGGGGCCGCATCATTGAGGTGTTTGGCCCCGAGTCCAGCGGCAAGACCACGCTCGCCCTGCATGCCGTGGCCGCAGCCCAGCGGGCCGGCGGCATCGCGGCCTTCATCGACGCCGAGCATGCTCTCGACCCGAGTTGGGCCAAGAAGCTCGGCATCTCACTCGAAAGCCTGCTGGTCAGCCAACCGACGAGCGGCGAAGAGGCGATGCAGATTGCGGAACTGCTGATCAAGTCGAACGCGGTTGACATCATCGTCATCGACTCGGTGGCAGCACTCGTGCCGCAGAAGGAGCTCGACGGTGAAATCGGTGATTCATTTGTCGGCCTTCAGGCCCGACTCATGAGTCAGGCCATGCGCAAGCTCACGGGCGCGATTGCCAAGAGCAAGACGACCGTGATCTTCATCAACCAGATTCGCGAAAAAATTGGCGTCATGTTTGGCAGCCCCGAGACAACCCCGGGCGGCAGGGCTCTCAAGTTTTATTCCTCCTGCCGCGTCGACGTGCGTCGCATCGGCACACTTAAGGATGGCGAGGACGTTGTTGGCCAGCGGGTGCGGGTCAAAATCGTGAAGAACAAGGTGGCGCCTCCGTTCCGCGTGGCCGAGTTTGACATGATGCATGCCAACGGCATCAGCATCGAGGGCGACATCCTCGACCTCGCAGTGGCCGCCAAGCTCATCGACAAGACGGGCACATGGATGCGATTTGGCGAAACACACCTCGGCCAGGGCAGGGAGAAAGCCAGGCAATTCCTTCAGGACAACCCGGCCGTTGCGCTGGAGCTGCGGGAGAAGATTCTGGCCAACAAGGACACTGTGATTGCCGTCGAAAGTCAGCCTACAGGCGGCAGCAGCGACGAGTAACGGCCGAGGCCCCTCACCATCGCAAGTTGACCATCGCCAGTTGACCATCGCCATTCGTTCCGACAATTCAGCGATTTGATCGCCCACGAGCAACTGACCCAAGCAGTGCTCGTGGGCGGTTTTTTTGCTGCGTAACGAGATGCCGCATCGCCCGCCGCGAGTGAGGGCGTGTATAGTGTCGCGGCGTTATCACGTGGGATCCAGCCTCAGGAGGCGGCACCCGAACACGGTTTCGGCAAGACGGCGGCCGCGACACGAATGACGCAAGGATTGCATCCTGTTTTATCCCGGGAGCTGATGACGACATGAAGGCCGATGAACTCCGTGAAGCGTATCTGGCATTCTTCGAATCGAAGGGGTGCGTCCGACGCCCCAGCGACGTTCTTGTGCCCCGCTGGGATCCGTCGGTGCTCTTCACGCCCGCAGGGATGAATCAGTTCAAGGATCATTTCCTCGGGAAGTGCAGGCTGGACTACACGCGGGCGACGACCTGTCAGAAGTGCCTACGGACTGGCGACATCGACAACGTCGGAAGGACGCCACGGCACCACACGTTTTTTGAGATGCTCGGCAATTTCAGCTTCGGTGATTATTTCAAGCGGGAAGCCATCCTCTGGGCGTGGGAATTCCTGACCAGCCGCAACTGGCTCGCCATCGCGCCGGAAAAGCTCTCGATCACCGTCTACAAGGACGACCACGAGGCGTATGCCATTTGGTCGGACGAAGTGGGTGTGCCCGCCACACGGATCACGCGAATGGGCGAGGACGACAACTTCTGGCCCGCCAGTTCCCCGACGCAGGGGCCGGACGGCGTCTGCGGCCCTTGCAGCGAAATTTTTTATCGGATGCCCGACGGCAGCGACGTGGAAATCTGGAACCTCGTCTTCACCCAGTTTAATCGGTTGGGTCCGCCTCCCGATAACCTGCATCCCCTCCCGAGCCGCAACATCGACACCGGCATGGGCTTGGAGCGGACCGCCGCGGTGCTGCAGGGGGTCGACAGCAACTTCCACATCGACATTCTCAAGCCGATCGTCGAGGCGGTGGCCGCCGTCTGCAACCGCCCCTATGCCGCGGCGACCGACGACGGCCGGCGAATGCGGCGGATCGCCGATCACGTGCGGGCCTGCACGTTTGCCATCCACGAAAACGTGCTGCCGGGCAACAACGAGGAGAAATATGTCGTGAAGCGGCTCCTGCGGCGGGCCGTCCTCGACGGCCGGCAGATGGGCATGAGGGAGCCGTTTCTTCACCAACTCCCGTCCACGGTGGCCGAAATGATGCGGAAGCCCTATCCGGAACTGGCCGAGACCACCGACCGGGTGGCCGGCGTGATCAAGCGGGAGGAGGAATCGTTTCTCGCGACGATCGACGGTGGTCTTGATCGGATCGAAAAACTGTTCGCGTCGATCGATCGCTCCGGAAGCGGCCTAGTCGGCGGCGGCGAGGCCGCCGAGCTCTACACCACCTACGGCTTCCCGCCGGAACTGCTGGAGACGCTTGCCGCCGAACGCAACTGCGGCTTCGACTGGACCGGATTCCGGGCGTCGATGGACGCCCACGGCCAGCGGTCGGGCGCCGGCACCCGCGTGGAAGTGTTCACCTCCGGCCCGCTCGACGCCCTCAAGAAAGCAATGCACGGCTCAGAGTTCACCGGCTACGAGACGCTCGAAACCGACGGCACCGTGATCGGCATCATCGCGCAGGGCCTGCTCTGCGACTCGCTCCGCGAGGTCGGCCATGCATCGCCCATCACCGTTGTGCTCGACCGCACGAGCTTCTACGGCGAATCGGGTGGACAGGTCGGCGACACCGGAAAGCTTGAATGGCCCGGTGGCAGCTTCGACGTGGCCGACACGCAGCGTGAGGGGGGCTTCATGCTCCATACGGGCCACCTGCGGCACGGGTCTCTCGACCTTGGCCAGACTGTGGCAGCCAAGGTTGATGCCGGTCGCCGTGCGGCGATCCGCCGCGCCCATTCCGCCACGCACCTTCTCCACGCGGCCCTGCAGCACTTCCTCGGCACGCACGCGGTTCAGCAGGGCTCGAAAGTCGATGTCGATCTGTTGCGGTTTGACTTCACGCACACAAGCAGCGTTGACCGCGAGACACTCGAGCAGATCGAGACGATGGTCAACGAGCACACGCTGGCCGCCGTGCCAGTTGCCGCGCAACTGCTGCCGCTGGCGGAGGCCCGCCACGCCGGTGCGATGATGCTTTTCGGTGAAAAGTATCCCGATACCGTACGCATGGTGACGATGGACGGCGTGAGCCGCGAACTCTGCGGCGGCACGCACGTGTCGAGCACCGGCCAGATCGGTCTGGTCCGGATCACCTCTGAGGAGAGTGTTTCGGCAGGGACGCGTCGGATCACCGCAGTCACAGGGATCCGCGCACTGGATCGATTGCGGCAGCTGGAGGCCGTGGTGGCCGAGGCAGCCGGTGCGCTTAAGGTGCCGGCCGCAGAACTGCCGCATCGGCTGGCCGCCATAACCAAGGAATTGAAGGAACTCAAGAAGAGCAAGCCGGCGGCGGGCGGCGCCGCGATCTCTGTCGAAGAACTACTGGCCGGAGCCACCGAGGTGGCGGGCACGCGGATCGTCGTGGCTGACGCCCGAGGGGCTGACGCCGCCGCGATGCGTCAGTGCATCGATCTTCTTCGCCGCAAGGCGAGCCCGATCGCAGTGCTTCTAGGTTCGACCGAGGCCGACAAGGTAACCCTCGTGGCCGCCATCAGCCGTGAACTCGAGGAACGGGGCCTGTCAGCGGGCACCTGGATCAAGGAACCGGCGGCAATCGTTGGCGGAAAGGGGGGCGGCCGCGCCGACCTGGCACAGGCCGGCGGCAAGCTGGTCGATAAGTTGCCCGACGCCCTCGTGGCGGCCCGCACATTGATCGAGCAGTTGCTCCGGACGTGACTGCGACCGGGTGCCGAACCTTCCCATACAAGCCCCCGGCGTAAGCCGGGGGATCGTTCTCAACTTTAACGCACGAGTTTCTGGATCGCAGCGAGTGCGGCGTCGTAATCGGGCTCGCTCGCCACTTCTTTGACCACTTGGGCGTACTGCACGACACCCTGGGCGTCGAGCACGAACACGGCCCGGGCGAGAATCTTGAGTTCGTCGATCAGCACGCCCCAGTGCATGCCAAAGTTGCGGTCCATATAGTCACTGCCGTTACGCATCGACTTGATGTCCTCGGCACCGCAGAACCGGTTCATGGCGAAGGGCAGATCGAGGCTGACGGTCAGGGCCGTCACCGTGTCGCCGAGGGCGGCCAGCCGGGTATTGAAGGTTTTCGTCTGCACCTGGCAGACAGGCGTGTCGAGCGAAGGCACCACGCTGATGAACGCGGGCTTCCCCAGCAGGTCGGCCTTGCGGATGTGCTGCATGCCGTCTGCGCCGTAGCAGACCAGGTCGAAATCGGGGGCCGCCGAGCCGATTTTTACCTCTTCGCCAGCCAGCGTGAGCGGGTTGCCCTTAAAAGTAACTGCGCCGTGACGACCCATGGTGTGTATCTCCTGCCGGGGATTGAAAGTGCGATGGCGGAAGTATTGCCGGGAAACTGGCGGTGGCAAGACTGAACCGCTGAAACGCGGGGGAAACGGCAGGTCCGGCGGCACGGGCCATGCCACTGCGACCGATTCCCGACCCGGCTGCCGCATGGAAGAATTCCGGGCGACTGCTTAGGATCGGAAGGCGGCCGCTGCCGCCGGACGGGGCGATTCCCCGCGTGACTGCTTGTGCTTGTCGGAGGTCGAATCGATGGCGGTGATTGGTCGGCTGGGCCAGTTCCTGGGCCTCGTGATTCCCGCGGTTGCGATCCTGCTCGAACTCAACCACGCGATCTCGCTCGGACAGATGCTCGTGATGCTGGTGGTTGCGCTCTGCTGTTTTTGGATCGGTCGGATCGTCGAGGGCTACACACGCTCCTGACGATGGAATCCCGCCGGCCGCGGCGATCGGGCCATAGTGGCGATCCTGTTCTTCCACGGTCATCCTGTTCTGCTAGGTCATTCTGTTCTTCTAGGTCATCCTGCTCATCCTGGCCGCTCTGGCATGGCGACCGCAGGCCGCTCGTGCTACACGGGGCGTCAGTCTGGACGCCTGCGTGAGAAGCCTGCCGTTTTCCTCCCCCCTATACGCTCCCAACCACCATGCACCCACTTCTCCTGACACCGCTGTATCGCCGCTATATCTGGGGCGGCCGCCGCTTCGTGACGAGCCTGGGCAGAACGCTGCCGCCAGGTGATGACTTTGCCGAGTCGTGGGATCTCGTCGACCGCGGTGCCGATCAGAGTATCGTGGCAGCCGGTCCGCTGGCGGGACGTTCGCTGGGGGATCTGGTCCGTGAACACGGTCGTGAACTCCTGGGACGGCATGCCCCTCGGGCTGTTTTCCCGCTGCTCTTCAAGTTCCTCGATGCCTGTCGCGACCTCTCGGTGCAGGTGCATCCTGACGATGCCAGGGCGGCCAGGCGCTCGCCGCCCGATCTGGGCAAGACGGAGGCCTGGTATGTGATTGACGCCGCCCCCGGCAGCCGTATCTACGCAGGGCTCCGTCCAGGCATCGATCGCCCGGCGCTCGCCGAAGCCCTGCGGGCGGGCCGCTGCGAGGATGTTCTGCATGCCTTCGAGCCCCAGGCTGGCGACTGCGTCTTCATTCCCGCCGGCACGGTGCACGCGATCGGGGCAGGGCTCGTCGTCGCCGAGATCCAGGAGTCGAGCGATGTCACCTATCGGCTGTATGACTGGAACCGCACGTCGGCCGACGGCACACCCCGGCCACTCCACATCGAGGCAGGCCTCGAGGCCGTCACACACTTCGGGCCCGTCGGCCCAGTGCGGCGAGAGGGCAGTCGATCGGCAGGTGAACCGCTCTCCGCCGACGCCGCGGCCCGCCGGCTCGTGAGCTGTGATTATTTTCTATTCGACGAGGTCCGGCCCTCCAGCGACTGGGCCGTGGGCGGCGACGACACCTGGCATTTCCTCGCCGTGCTCTCCGGCACCCTCCACCTTGATGCTCACTGGCAGTTGCCACCGCTCACACAGGGGGCGTGCGTTCTGCTGCCGGCCGCGATCGGACGGCAGGTGCTCTCGCCCGCCTCGAGCAGTGGCGATCACGCAACCCTCTTGCATGTGCAGCTACCATGAACGCATGAACGCATGACCGCTGAGCTCGCTCAACCCGCCCCCCACGCACCGCGACACGCGTGAAACCGGCCTTGGGGGACTCGGGCTCTCATCCCTACACTCTCGGCCCCCGTCAGCCCTCCAGCCCCGGTGGGTCCACAATGCACCTGCTTCATTCTTTGCTGCTACCCGCGGTCGTTGCGGCCCTGATTTCAGCCCTGGCAACCTGCTCCGGGTGCGCCTCCCTGGGCAAGCCCGACTGGCTCGACCCGGGCCCCGTCCGATCCCAGCAGCGGAAGGCCGTGCGGTTTGATCCCTACCTCGAGGGTGGCCCGCTGACATCCAGCCCCGGCGTGTCGCTCCTGGATGGCTTGCGGCCCCGCGACTTTGCCGTGCCTGTACCGGAAGTCCGTCGCTCCCGCTGGTGGGCCCCCGCGCAATAGCCTCCGCAATCCGCGAGCGGCCCAGGCCAGAGCGTTCGCCGCGGATTGCCACCGATCCACCGCCTTGCCGGCCGCCTGTGTATGATCGGGCTTCAGGCGATTCAACGGTGCACGCCGTTCGCCCCCCTTTCGGCCTTTCTTTCGACGGATATCCCCACCGTGCCCTCAGACCGCCCGCCGCGCCCATCGAGGCCTTCTCGCTCCCCCACAACCGGTCGCACCGAAAGCAGTCGCACCGAAACCGGCCGTCCAGATTCGGTTCGTCCTTCTGCGGTTCGTCCTCGTGCGGTTCGTGCAGGCCGGCCTGCACGTCCATCACGGCCGGTCCGGTCTCCCCGCGCGGAGCCGTCGCGGATTACATCGAGGCGGCCTCCGGCTCGGCAGGAACTCCCTGACGAAGACGATGCACGCAGTGCAGCAAAACGCCGGCTTCAGGCGATCGACGACGGTCTGGAGAGGCTGCAAAAAGTGCTTGCCTCGGCTGGGCTGGGAAGTCGGCGAAACTGCGAGGAACTGATCACGACCGGACGTGTCGAAGTCGATAGACAGATCGTCACGCAGTTGGGAACCCGAATCGATCCGCTCAAGTCTGAGGTTCGGGTTGACGGTGAGAAGCTCCCCAATCCGAAGCGGGTCGTCTACATGCTCAACAAGCCTGTCGGCGTGGTGACAACCAACTTCGACCCGGCCGGCCGGCCGCGGGTGGTCGATCTGGTGCCGGCAGAGCAGCGGCTGTTTGCCATCGGTCGGCTCGACCGCATGAGCGAGGGGCTGATTCTGGTGACCAACGACGGTCCGCTGGCAAACCTTCTCTCCCATCCCCGCTACGGCGTGGAGAAGAAATATCTCGTTCAGGTAGCGGGCGTGCCGTCCCAGGAACTCCTCGACAAGATCCGCCGCGGCATCACCCTGGCCGAGGGCAAGGTGCATGCCAAGCGGGTCGAGATCCGTTCGCAGCACAAATTGAGTGCCGTTCTCGAGATGATTCTCGACGAGGGAAAGAACCGGGAGATCCGCCGCATGCTGGCGAGACTCGGGCACAAGGTCCACCAACTCAAGCGGGTCGGTGTCGGCAAGTTGTCCCTGGGCAACCTCCTGCCCAGCCAGTGGCGGCCCCTGTCGTGGAATGAGATCGAGGCCCTGCGGCAGGACGCCATCGCGGCCGTCGGCCCCGTCGAGGCCGGACGGATGAACGAACCGGTTCGTGAGGGGAGGCCGCCGCAACGCCCCGGACGCGAGGGCCCATCGGGCCGGTCGCGGCCGCGAGCAGGACAAGGGGCAGGCAGGAGTACCTCCACGACAGAGAGTGGCAGAGAAGCGGGTGGCAGGCCCTTGGGGGGCAGGGCAGCGGGAGGTAGGGCAGTGGGGGGCAGGGGCCAAAACTCCCGTAGCCAGACGCCACCACCCCGAGCCAGGCTCGAAGCCTCCGGATCGCAGGGAAGTGTTTCGGAACCGCGGCGGCCAGCAGCGGGCCGGGGCCCACGCCGGCCACGCCGGCCCGGGAAGGCCTCCTCCTGGCGAAAGCCCCGCGGCGTTTGACGAAAGCCGCGTGCCGGCACATCATCCGCCGCCCGAAGCGAGGGCACACGCAACCGGAAGCAATCGATGAACACCGCCACTCCGAGCAACGCTGCCGAAACCACCACGCCGCAGCCCTGCTATGCCGATACCGCCGCGTTCACGTCGGCGCGGATCGTATCCAACACCCGCATTGCCGACGCCACGTGGCGGCTCCGGCTCGACTGCCCGGCAATCGCCGTTGCTGCGGTCCCTGGGCAGTTTGCCATGGTCCGCATTCCTCACCGCAGCGACCCGCTGCTGGCCCGTCCTCTGGCCGTGTATGACACCTTCTCGGACGCCGCAGCCGATCCCGGGGGAAATCCGTCCCGTCGCTACGCCGACTTCATTTATGCCGTGCACGGGAGGTTTACGACCGCTCTTTGCGAGATTGCCGCCGGCCATGAACTGATCGTCTGGGGGCCCCTGGGCAATGGGTTCCAGTTTCCGGCAGTGGATCACCTCGTGCTCGTTGCGGGGGGCATCGGCCAGACGGCCCTGCTGGGCCTGGGCCGTGAACGGCTCGGACGCACGACGTATGGCCCTCCATCTCGACTGCCGCCACCGCGGTCGGGCAGCGTCACCTGCTGCTGGGGTGCCAGGCACGCCGGACTGTTCGGCGGCATTGAAGACTTCCGGGCGGCCGGCATCGACGTGCACCAGGCCACGCTCGACGGTTCAGCCGGTCTCCGTGGCACGGTCGTCGATCTCCTCGACTCCCTGTTTGGCCCGCCTGGTTTCAGCGGGGCTGACAGCCATACCACCCCCCGCGACCCCGGTGCGGGCAGCCTCCGCATCGCCTGCTGTGGCCCCGAGCCGATGATGGCGGCGGTGGCCCGATGGTCCGCAGCACGAACGATTTCGTGCGACGTATCCCTCGAGGCCCCGATGGCCTGCGGGATCGGGATCTGCTTCACGTGCGTGGCCCGTGTCCGCGACACATCAGGCGGCTGGGACTACCGTCGCACCTGCATTGAGGGTCCGATCTTCGATGCGACCCGCATCGAGTGGTGAACCCCTGCCTCGTTCCGTTCACGCTTTCGGCTTGGTGGCTGCCTTCTTGCTTCCGCCAGAGGCCTTGCCGCCGCTCTTCGCCGCACTGCTTTTGGCCGTCTTGCTCTTGGCACCGCCACTCTTCACTGCACTACTCTTCAATGCACTACTCTTGGCGGGGCTGGCAACCGTGCCGCCCTTGGAAGCCGACAGCATTCGGGCAGACAGTCGCGACTTGATACGGGCCGCTTTGTTGCGGTGGATCTTGTGCGAGGCGGCGGCCTTGTCGGCACTACTCGCCACCGTCCGCAGCGCCTCTCGGGCCTGGGTGATGTCGCCGGCGTCGATCGCCGAAAGCACCTTGCGTACGTGGGACTTGAGCTCCGATTTGGCCGCACGGTTGCGTTCCCTATTGCGGAGATTTTGCTTATGTCGCTTCTTGGCGCTGGCCGAGTGTGGCATGCCGGATCCTACCCCTTCAAAACGGAAAAAAAGAAAACGGAAAAACGAGAAAACGGAAAAATCGAATCAGGACCAACACAACCCGGAGTCTGCGACACTCGCGTCGACGTCTTCAAAACCGACGGCTCGGAGCCAGTCGCCGCCGCGAGAGAGGGTTGGACGCTGCCAGCCGGAGCGATCGTGAGGATGCTTTTGGACTAGCTCGACGCCCCTTTATCCTTTGCCGAGGTCAACTTGTCCAGACGTTGAGCCACATCCCGGTAGCTAAAGTCGAGTTCTGCCAGCGTGGAGAGGTATTTTCGGGCCGAGTCCACATCGTCCAGCCCCATCGCGAGCACCCCAGCCCGGTAGAGGGCCCGTTTGCGGAGCTCCACTTCCCGGTCGGTCAGGGATTCGACCGCCGCCTGGTAGTTTCGCATCGCCAGGGGATACTGGCGGATTTTCTGGAAGCACTCGCCCAGTTCGAGGGCGACCGCCCCCTTGCGGCGGGCGTCCTGCAGCACGTCCTGAAAATGCTTGATGGCCTCGGAGTGGCTGCCAGCCGCCTTGAGCCGCAGGGCCAGTTCATATTTCCAGTTTGTGTTTTCCGGATACCGGGCGGAGCGGGCTGAATAGACATCGATCTCATGCTTGAGCTGCGTGGAGCGCAACCGCTCGACGGCCGCTTGATTGTCCGGGGTATCCTCCTCGGCCAGCCTTTTCTCCGCCAGATGCAGTCGGCTTCGCGCCCAGCGGAGCTGGCGGTCTTCCACGTGCTCGCGGACCTTCATGTCATTGCCCGATGCCGACAGGGCTTTGGTGAGCATCTGCTGGGCTTCTTCGAGCGAAGCATCTCGCTCGATCAGGTCGGCCAGTTCCAGATACGCCTCGACAGCAGCCGGATCCTTGGCGATCGTCTGCTGCAGCGTGGTGCGACGATCCGTGGCTGGGGCTTCTCCGGCAGCGGCCGCCTTGTCGCCGGCCGCAGCCCCTGCCACCGCGACCGACTTTCGGCCGGTCAGTCCTTCGCCCGCGAAGATCGTCTTGTCGACCTGCAACCTTGCGATTTCCCGCTGGGCCTCGTCAGCCATTCCCTTGAGGTTGCCGATCCGCATCCAGCAGGCAACGGCCTGGTCGTATTCCCCGTAACTGGCCAGGAAATCCGCACATTTGCGGTTTACTTCCGCATCCGCGGGCGCGGCGTCGAGAGCAGCTTTCAGATACACCCGCTGGACATCTGCGAATCCAAGTCGTCCGCTGGCCTCTGCCATGACCAGCAGGCTGCCGTGATCGCTGGGGTTGGCCCTGACGATACTCACCCCCTGGAGGATCGCCTCGCGGTGTTTTCCGGCCGCGACAAGCTTTCGCAGGCCACCCCTTCCGCCAGCCGACCAGAGCGACGCCAGACCGCCCCCCTTTTTGACGCCGTGTTTCAGCCGCAGGGCCCCTAAAAAGTTTTGCAGATAGGTCGCGTTTGCCGGGTCGCCCACCACACAGACCGAGAACATCTCGATGGCGTAATCGATATTCTTGGCAACGCTCTGCGAGCCGTGTTGAAAGCACTGCGTGAGCCGCGAACGCTCCGTCGGCGATAGGGATGACGACGGCTGTGGAACGGCAGAACCTGTTCCAGGTCTGGCTGCGGGAGGATCATTGGGCATGGATGTTTGAATCGCGAGGGATTCCCGGCAGAACAGGCAGGGAGAGGTCCGACAATCCGGCCCGCACGGTATGCTGCCACTCGAGCACGTCAGGGCAGGAAAGCAGAACCCGTGGCTTCCCGGCCAGTCTAGCTTCCCGTCCAGTCTAGCTTCCCGGCAGGTCTAGGCTTCCCGGCAGGTCTAGCTTCCCGGCAGGTCTAGCTTCCCGGCAGGTCTAGCTTCCCGGCAGGTCTA
>Ga0247833_1004955_pt1 | contig 15867 bp, 10 predicted proteins | sample LaCruzMarch2015__7_FD_187117 | JGI IMG/M metagenome (GOLD analysis project Ga0247833, IMG submission 187117) | Freshwater microbial communities from meromictic Lake La Cruz, Castile-La Mancha, Spain - LaCruzMarch2015_8m | ecosystem: Environmental > Aquatic > Freshwater > Lake | place: Spain...
CTTGTTATAGCATTTTCTGTAAAAGCACTACAATTTGCAACAGATGTATTTGCTCCACTTGTTGAGTTGGCAACAACTCCTGTTTCCTCACCAAGAATATTTGTCTTTATGGTAAAGTTTTTTGATTTTATATTATTTGTTAAATAAGTTGTAACACTACTGCTACGTCTTTGACTTAATGCTTTATTATAAGTAATAGATGCTGGTTTTGATGCAGATGAGTTAAGAGTTAACTCAATAGTATTTCCCTCATTCTGTGCAAGAAACTCATTACATTCAGTTACAAACTTATTAAGGTATGCAAAATTATCTTTTACATATAAATCCATAAAACTTTTTAATTGTGCTTGATTATATAATGTTGATGCCGTATATGAATTAAAAGCACTAACATAATCAGAATTAGTTGATTTTGGAACATCATTATCAAAATAAAATGCATATTCCTTATATTTGTCAAATCTTGTATCTGTCTTATCTGGGGGTGTATCAACTTGTGATGGATTTATTGGATCAACATTTGTAACAACTGTTCTCTTGATATAACTAACATCATCTTTAACTGATGTACTTTCCTTAACAATTTTTTGAATTTCCTCAAGTTCAGATAAGGTCATTGTATTATATATCTTTGCCAAATCATATATGTCATATTTCAAACAACCAGCAAAGAAAGATGATAATATACCATTAATTACCTCTGAATTGTTCTCTTTCTCTAAAATTCTATTTGTGATTAAATTCAAAACAGATGGATGATCCACAACAATTGAAAACTCCAATGACCCTGTTCTTGTTGTATTTTTATAGGTGAACACAGGTTCTGGTCTTCCCAAAAACTCATTTGAATTCCAAGTGGATGATGATGAATCTGTAACCTTTAAATCATATGGTGGAAACCACATTAACCTTCCCCCATTTGGACCTTTTTCACATTCTGGCAAATCCAAAAACTTATTTGTTGTTCTCCATGCCAAATTCTCAATAGATAACATATACTTCTTTGAATCATTCCCCTTCCTTGGGGCAATACTCAAATCATATGTTTTATTGATAACTGAACCTTTTAATCTCCTTCCTTCATTTGTAATACCACTTGTCTTTTGCAAACGGTCATATGTCATATAAGGTGAGTCCTTTGTAAACAATCTACAATATTCCTGGAATGAACCTCCAACCAAATTCTGTGGGTCTTGATACTTATATGCCTTAACTCTTGAACCTTTTGTTATTTCCTTATATCCATCATTAAAAACCTTACTAACTTGATCCATAGCATTACCCACATGTTTTAACCTATTTGCCCCATTTGGCTGTGAGTTAATAATCCTTTGTGTATCATCCAATATTGAACCATCCTTAAAATCATAATTGGTTGATTCTGTCCCATCAAAAGTGGTTTGCTTTGTTCCATTATCCCCAAATATCTCGCCACCTTTTCCTGCATTCTTTCCTGCATTATTCTTATATTTTGGTGAAACCCATGTTAAACCACCTTCAATACCTCCACCATCAATATCACTTTTTCCATTAAATCCAATGGATGGATTGAAAGTTTCACCCTCATATACCTTTGAAACCTCTGTTGAACCATACACACTCTTTTGAATACGTCTTCCAAATTGGTCAATTGGTAAATCATCTTCTGGTGAAAGAATATCAATAATATCCAGATTATCATTTCCAATATAATAGGTGCTTTTGTTGTTTGTGAATAAATCCAAGAAAGAACCTATTATACCACTCCTTTCATAATTTGGTTTGTATAAATTTTTATTAATATTCTTATACAAGACTGACCTTTGACCAGCCCCCATATTATCATAAAATAATTGTGAACCTGTTTTCTTCTGTTGGAATAATCCCCCAAGAAAACCCTTATCACCTTTACCATTTAAACTTATTGATTCATCAAAATAACTTCCAATAATAGTTGGAAATGGTAATTCACTACCAACAAACTCCAATGCCAATTGTGCTGCACCAACAATCAAATTATTTGGTTTTGTTATACTCCAATTTGGTTGAATGATTGGATTTGACCCTATTATAAGATTATATACATCAAAGGGGTCATTCAAACTTGAAACAGTCTGATCAAACTTCTTGATGATATCATATTTTGTTGTTAATCTTGCAACCCTATCATTAAAATAATTTGTTAAAGCCTTTGCACCCAATCTTGTAATGTAAGAATCAGCAGATAAATTGGACTTGGTTTCAGCATTGTCTGTAAGTATGCCAAATGCTGTGTATTTAGATGGTTTGAAACTATTAACCCCTACACCCCAATAATATAATATTCCCTTCTTTGGTAAATTTGCATCAAACCACTTATCATCATTTTCAATATAAATTGCTGAATCAGTTAAATCATCTTCTGTTGTATAATAATTTTCAAATATATCCTCCTTTAAATATTTCCTATTAATCTTTAATGCAACAGAATTTTTTATACTATATTCACCGTAATTTGTTTTGGTATTATTTAATACATTTACATCTTGTGTTTGAATATACCCACCAACCCTACCATATTGATTTTTACCATATAACTCATTTGCATATATTGGCTGGTCAATTAATTTATCAGGAGAATCAACAACATTTAATATCTTTGAAAAAGGTGATACCTCATAGTTAAATGGAGGACTACTCCCAAGGGGAGTTTTCTTGTAAGGTGCTAAATTTTTTGTTATTAAAAACTTCCTAAATGTATCACTATTTCCAAAATCCAAAGGGCTTCTCATTATCTTTTATATATAAATATAATTAGTTGGGGTTTTAATGTTATTATTTATTTGGTTCACTAATAGTTAATTGGCTACCAAAATAATTATCTTTTGAATTTAAAATAACTTTATCTACTTGACCCATTGGTTTAACCACACCAGTTGCATCCATCATCTTATGAATAACATCTATATTAAGTTTGAACTCTGTATTGTTAATCTTTGTGGTTTCTTTCTCCTTCATGTATGTCAAAATCTGGTTATTCTTATCATAGTCTGCCCCACCAGTTCCACCTGTACTTCTTGGCGCAATTGACCCAACATTAGGTGTAACCATATTTGCACCAAATTTAAAAAAATTATCAAAACCACTTTTAACCCAACTATCATTATACCCACCTTTTTCAGCTGCTTTTGATAAATGCTCTAAAATCTTATCCACACTTGGTATAAAGTTTGTTATTACTTTTTCCATTCCTGTTGTGAAGTTTGTTGTCCCCCTAAACAACTCAGTAAAATCTGTATATGTATTTTTCAAGAAAGACCTCATATCTTTCGCCTCTGGAACTAATTCATAGAAAGTATCATAAACTGGTTCAACAAATTTACCTCTTGTTTCTTCTTGAAATTCAGCAATACCAGGTGTCCCAACTGCTCCAAACAAAATCTTATATTTTATTGCTTGAACATCATTCTTTATAATATCTGTAATACTCATTGATTCTCTTGCAAGGTCTTCCATTGTCTTTGGTTTTTCATTTGATAAGTCTTGCAATTTACTTATTTGTTTATCTGTTAATTCTGAAACTTTTTTTGCAATTGATTCACCTGTCTTCTCATCCTTAACATTAATAACATATTCACCCTTATCATTTAAATAAGATAAATTGGCAATAAACATTTTCTGATCATCTGTAATATCAAATTTAAAATCTATCTCTGCTGCTCTCTCATTAAACTCTCTAAGAGCTATTGCCATCTTCTTAATCTTATCTGCACCAAGACCTGATGCTGTGCCAAGTTCATTAAACATTCCCATTGCAGATGGATTTATTTCAATCCTACCTGTTTCTGCATTTAACTCTGTGAACATCTCCCCAGCCTTTGCAATACTATTGATAAGACCTTCTGGTTTATTTAATGAACTATTCATCAATGCAAATGGATCTGCCAAATCACCCATAAACACTCCCAACCTTTGAAATGCTGCTGCTGTTTCAACCGCACCCTCAATATTAAAAACCTTATCAGCAAATGATTGAATGGATTGCATATCAACTTTAAGCATTGCTGCAGTTGCTGCCATCTTTGAAAATCCAAGAACACCCTCCTTAAAATTAAATCTATTTAATAAATCAACATTAGTCACAACCTCTTTCATCACAACTTTTGCATTCATGCCAATACTATTGACATAACTTATTGATTTTTCAACTTCACCACCAACTTTAGCAATTGATATACCTACATCAGAAAAATTCTTAGTAAGTGTACCAAAACTCTCCCCCAACAAATCTGATGTGGCATATAATTTTTCATAAACATCAGGTGAGAAAATAACAGTTCTTGCAAGAGCTGTACTTGTTTGCTCAACCATTTCAACAATTTCACCAATATCACCCCCCAATCTTCTAACAAGTGGTGCTGTGTCAGCTATAACCCCCTTAAACTCATTAACTCTTGACCTACCAAGAAGAAAACTTTTACTTAAATTAGAAGATTCAGCATCTAAAGCAACCAAAGCACCAGTGAAATTAGTCATCTCTGCTATTTGTTCCTTTAGGAAATTAGGATCAAGACCAAAAAGTTCCTTTTGTACCCCACCTATACCACCTAATATTGAATCATAAAGTCCTGCCATAAAATATAATTTATATATATAAATAGAATAAGGGATGATTTTTTACGTCATCCCTTATTATTATTGTTGTTGTTAACATCCTCTGTCCACTTGCTTATCAAGAATTTCCGAAGAAATATTGGCATAATCAAGAACTCAGAATATGAAACATGTAAAAGTTTTTTTAAATAATAAAATTCTGTTGATTGTGATAGCCTATAATCCGAAGAAAGGGCGAAAGAACTCCACCCCAAACCCAGCATTCACTGTGGTCATATCTCCTGATGGGGTCTTGATATCTTTTTTCATATTAAGTTTAGGTTCATTTTCAACCAAATATCTACGTATAAATTTTGAATCAGCAATTGGCATATTCTCCACATATTTAACAATATTTGTCTTATCAACATCACCATTAATTTCAACAATCTCCCTAGATAATCTTAATGTAACTCTTGGTGCTACCCTAGTAGGGGGGTAATTATCAATTATTTCATTTACCTCCAATATTTCTCCATATGTCAAAGGTTTCAATTTAGCAACATCACCACTCTTTGGTAATGTAACAGTATATGTTCCATCATCATTTGGCTTATTACCAGGTTCAATATTTAACTCACCCAAATCAACAGTTGCTTTAAAAGATTTCCCTGTCTTTGGATCAGTAACTGAAAGTTCAATATCTGAACCAAAAGAAGTATTTCTCAAAAAGATTAGAATTGCTTCTATATCACTTTCAATCATATCCTCTGGTCTTATATCATATTCATATATTTTGTTTTTTAAAAGTTGTAATGTGAAATTCTTGCTATTACCTAACAATAGATTCTCATCAGCTGCTGTCAAATAACCAACCTTAACTGCTTTCTTCTTGTTTTTGTAAAATATGCCACCAGAAGGTAATTGAACCACATCATGGGGTAAATCAAAATTTGATTGCCCATATTCTTTAGATTTATCTTCCATAGATTTTATTTTAAAAATAGATTTAAATTGAATAAAAGAAAATAGTTAAATAAAAAATCCATATGTAAATGTTAATACATAAACATATGGATTTAATCCTAAAAATACTTAATAAGTATTAATAAACCAATATACACCTATCTGGTTGAATACTAACACTAATTCCTGCAATATTGTCTGAACTATAGCTTAAACTTCCAAAGTCAACACTAGTCAATATACAACCTTCAAGTAACCATTTTTCAATGACAACACCTGTTGGGTCAAGCATTTCCAATGTTAAATTTTGCTTATATCCTGCAGCGTAACCAGATCTACCTGTAACTGATTCAGCATGTAATCTAACCCATTCCATTAAGGCTTGTGAAGCTGATGGACCAATTGGATCCCTAAACTTAACACTAATAGGATCCCATTTAAATCTTCCTGACACAAATGTTGATGTATTCAAGAACTGTATTTCTGTTGAACCTATGCTAATCTTGGGTCTTGCTGCTGTTTCAACAAACCATTCATTTATACCCATACTTGCTGGAAACCTCAAAATGAACCTATTTTCCCTTTTTGGTTCATATGGTAAGGGCATTTTCATCAATAAATCAGCCATATTCTATTTTTTTAATTTTTTTTATAATATTTATTGTTATCTTTGTTGTAAGTCTGTTCTTACACATTTAATAAATATCAAGTAAATAGAAAAAATATGGATTTAATTAATTTTTTTACAATAGATAATAAATCAGGTTATAAAACAAAGGAATCTTTTCTTAAAAAAAACCATAATGATTTGTATTATGAAATACTAAATTACACCTCACATTTTGAATCTATATCCTTTAAAATAAAAATATGGCATTACATTCATAAAGTAAAAGAAGTTCCAGTATGTAAGAAATGTGGGGTTCAACTTAAATTCAAAAGATCCATTACTGAAGGATATGGAATATATTGCTCATTGCTTTGCACAAATTCTGACATTAACCATATCAATAATGTTAAGATAACAAATAATGAAAAATACGGTGGAAACACACCAATCCATTCTAATGATATAAAAAAGAAGATAATGGATACAAATATGGAAAGATATGGATTTTCCAATATGTTCCAAGATTTAGATAGAATTAAAGAAAAAACACTTGAAAAATATGGTGTTAATCATACATCAAAATTAAATCAAACAAAAGAAAAAATAAAAGAAACAAATATTAAAAGATATGGTGTAAGCACCCCAATTCTACTAAATGAAAGTAGAAAGAGTAGAATAAAACAAGGTATTGCTAATTTTGAAAAAAAATACAATCATCTAACCATCATAAGTCCAAGTGGCAAAATGGTTGAGTTAGTGTGTGATGTATGTAAAGAAAATTATATAATATATAGAAATACATTACATTATAGGCATGATAATAATATTAATCCCTGCTCAATTTGTAACCCTATTGGTGAATTATCTTCAATCAAAGAAAATGATTTATGTCAATTTTTAACAAAAAATGGAATTGAATTTATAAAAAATGATAGAGAGATATTAAAAGGACAAGAAATTGATATCTACATCCCCAACCATAATTTGGCCATTGAATTCAATGGGGTTTACTTTCATTCAAATGTATTTAAAAAAGACAATTATCATTTAAAGAAGACAGAAATTTGCAATTCAAATAATATTCAGTTAATTCACATCTTTGAAGATGAGTGGAATAATAAGATAGAAATTGTTAAAAGCATTTTATTAAATAAACTAAATAAAGTTTCAAATAAGATTTATGCAAGGAAATGTGAAATAAAATTGGTTAAAACAAAAGATAAAACAAAATTCTTAAATGAGAATCACATTCAAGGAATGGTTGGAAGTTCTGTTAATCTTGGATTATATTATAATAATGAATTGGTTTCATTGATGACCTTTGGTAAGAAAAGACTTGCTCTTGGAAATAAGAAATCAAATAATGATGAATATGAACTTATTAGATTCTGCAATAAACTAAACACCTCTGTGGTAGGGGGCGCTTCAAAATTATTAAATCATTTCATTAAAACTTATAATCCAGTTGAGATTTTAAGTTATGCTGATAAAAGATGGAGTAATGGAAATCTATATAAAAAATTGGGCTTCATTGAAGTTAAATCAACTAGCCCAAATTATTTTTATGTTGTTAATAAGAAAAGAAAAAACAGGTTTGAATTTAGAAAAGATGTTTTGGTTAAAGATGGTTTTGATTCAAGTAAAACAGAATTTCAAATAATGGAAGATAGGGGTATTCCAAGGATTTATGATGTTGGTAATTTCCTATTTAAATTAATTTTATGAAATTATCATTTTTGTTCAAAAAACACTATTTACTTTTTTTATCAAGCGATTTAATTTTGTATTATTATATAACTATTATTAATAATAATATTACTATTATATAATTAATTATCTTGATTAACTTTTTCTTTTTCTCCTTTATTAGTTGAATATATTGTTAATCCTTTTCTATTAACTTTATCTTTCATAACTTCAATGTTTTTAGGATCATCATCAGAAAATCCTATTGTAAAATTAAGTATATCACCTTTTTCTCCAAACATATCATTTTTAAAGTAAAATGCTTTTTTAACTTTCTCTGCCATTGCTTCACAATAATCATAGAATTCATTTAATGCTTTTACTTTCTCAATTTCAGGATTTGCTGCACTACCAGATCCAAATGATACAGGATAGAATTTACATAAATCCAAATATTCATCAATGATGTCATCATATTGATTTTCTGGTGCAACTAAATCTCTATATTTTTGTAGATTTTTAATTAATTTTTGTTCATCAATTCCATGAAAACCATTTGTTATATATTTCTTAACACCTTTCTTTAATGTTTCAGGATTATGCCCCCTTGCTGTAATAATGGAAAAAATTGAACCATTATTAATTGCTTCCTCAAAATCATCAAATGCTGGTCCTTTCTTTGCTATAAGCACATCAGATAAAAAAACTTCATCTCCTTCAACTCTAAACTGTCTAAATGGATTTTCAGCATAACCAACAATGGTTGTTCCTCTATACTTAAAGTCATTCTTTCCAACTTCTGATCTATATTTGGCAAAATCATGGGTTGACATACCAACTTCATCACCAACATCATCCATTAAGATGATTTCAGTTGGCATAAAAACAATATTGTCATCCCAATCAAATGCATAATATTTCATATCAGGTGTGCCTTTCTCATAAAAATCCTCAAGTAAATTCATAATAATTTTTTTTATATAAATATCATTAAGTAATTAAATTAAAATTCTTCAATAATAATTGGAAGGTTTTGTGTTTTAAATTTCCAAAACTCTGCCATAAATTGTGCTCTAAACTTATATTTTGGGTCTGTATGATATCCAGATTCGTAAACACACTTGCATATGCTTTCATATAACTGTTTCTTTGGTAATTTATAATTTGCTTTCTTGCATTCATAATATCTTCCAGAATTTAATACTTTTGCCCAAGCCTCAATTCCTTCTTGAGTATTTTTTGCACTCATAAATTTTGCTTTCATAGTTACATTTTTTCCCCTTATCACCTCATAGGTTCTATATGTGACAGAACCATACCCCTTAAATGCCTTCATTCCCCCTGCATTTGCGTGCAGTCGCCATAAGTTGCTCTCAATGCCATTAGTGGTTGCCTCAATGATAAAGAATGAATACAGCATAGATATGGGGAATTCTGTCAATAGATGTAAATTCATTAACATACTCTCATAATGAAATGCCATCCACATTCTCCTCATCTGAACCAATGTTGCATTTTCCAAATTTCTAAATCCATTGGTTTTTAGATGTTTTCTTAATTCAGTCTTATCCATATTCCGGATATCATAAACATATGACCTTTTTCCATAAGAATCCTCATCAATTATTGTAACACCTTCAAGTGCATCATTTTCTGGTATAATTGATTCTGTTGTATCAACTTTCACCTTAATGGGTTCAATAACCTTTTCAATAAAAACTGTTTCAATTTTTGTTTGTGCTGGTTCAATGTTTGGAATGATTGATTGGGGTGTGTATTTAAACTTGTTTGGAGAATTCACTAATCCTAAGAAAAATGAAAAAAGTAAACCAAATACAATATAAATTGGTAGATTATTTCTTTCTTTTGTTTTTTTAATATTTGTTTTCATCTGTTGATTTTTATATATTAAAAAAATAAAAATATGTAAACAATAAGTAAATGAATGTGTTATTTTATTGCAATAAAAAACCCCCCACTTCTACATTGAGGTGGGGGGTTAATGTTGCAAAAATCCATCATTATGCACCATTATGATACTTAATGATGAAAAAATCCATCATTATATATCTTCAAACGAAGCACCAGTAGGGGTTATAATAAATTCAAGATTTATAAATTCAAGTGAGGAACTTGGCTTGATATAGATTTTACCACTCATTGTATTTCTATCAATATCCTCTGGGTCATTTGAAACTGTAACACGGAAATCAGTAAGACCACGATCCCTTCTAATACCATCTAGGATTGGATTTACTGTATCCAAAAACTGTTGGCGGACTATCTGGTCATTTTGTTCAAAAAGTAGCCTCACAGCAACCGCAGAGATTAATTTACGTGCTTGTAGTAATAGCCTACGAACATTAATTCTGTTTAATGCTGATTCCCTAATTTGCAAGGTTTTATTTCCCCAAATTACAGTATTCACATCAGAGAATGTTGCAATTGGATTTATTCTTCCTTGATATAAAGTATCCCTATCATCTTGTGTTAACTTTAATCTTGCTTTAACTGAATTAACTAAACCCCTATTATAACCTGCTGATGCAAACCAAGGGAAAGCTACATTGTCAGTTAATGCCAAGTTTCTACAAACTTCTGCTGTTGGTGGAATATACACTTGTGTATTATTCACTTGGTCTCTAACCAAAATCCAAGGGTAATAAGTTGCTGTATAATTTGAATCAATGTTTGTTTCCTCCAATGATACAATAGATTCTTGTGGGTAAATAACATCATTCACATTTGTTGTTAAAAGATTTGCATCAGGTGTTGTAACAATATAAATAGCATCTGCTCTATCAGTTTCAACCATATCAATGGCATTTTCAACCAAGTTGCTATTATTCACATAATCTATGCCTGGGGTAACAAACACATTTATATTTGTTGATTCTGGATTTTGGAATGTTAAAATTCCTTTGTAATATGCATAATAATCTGTTGTTGCAAAATCAACAGTACCATCACCTTCTGTTATTTCCTTAAATGTTCCTTGACCAGTTGCAGCAGCATATTTGCCAGGAATAGATAATGCTCCCCTCATGTAGTCTGTCCCACCAATTTGATAAGAATCACCATTTGTTCTTTTTTCAGAATAAACATCCCAACCATCAAATCCACCTTCAAACATCAATGTAAACTTTCTTGAATATAGGTAATAGTATGGACTTGTATTATCCTCTGGTTCAACATTGAAACTTCCTGTACCAACCTCAAAAGCTGTTTGACCACTTGTTGTATAAGCATTTGCAATGGTAACAACTGTTGCACCTGAATCCATATGGAAACCTTTTGTAACCACATTCCATTCTGACCCATCTGCAATAATGCTATTTGGATTTTGTTTTCCCTTATAATTTAATAATGAATTATCATATCCATAACTTGTTGAGAAACCAAGATATGTCCTTTTAACATTGTCAGCAGGAACAGTATTTGATGATGCAAATGGCTCATTATATACCACCTCATTATTGAAATAATATTTTGTCTTATATAAAACAGTTGGTGATAATTTTGTTCCGTACTGTCTGTGGGGATAACCCATAAAACCACAAGGGATTGCATCAGATGGGAATTCATCTCCCATTTCAAGCATAATATATTTTGAAACTAAATTATATTTGCCATCACTTGTTCCAATCTTCTTACCAATGAAAGAATTTTGTGTTTCATCCAATGTGCAATTTGTAAATTTCTCCAATACAACTGGTGCAGTATCTGAGTCATAAAAACTTCTAACCAATACATCAAATGTTCTATTCTTGAATGACATATTAATGATTGAAATCTTTACTTCTGTATTGGCATTATTTCCATCAGAAATTGAAATAAATTTGAATAAATTATAAACCTTATTTCCTCTCAATTCAGAAACCACAAATGGTGTCTTTGGTGATTGATATTTTTCAAGATACCATCCAATTGAGGTTGAAGGGTTTGTTGTTGTTCTTGCTGATGGTAGATAGGTTAAATTGGTTTTCAATCCTCTAATATAACCAAGTTTATATGCTTGATTCAATAAAGTTGGATAATGCTCCTCAACAAAAATTGGAACATCATTTCTATCTTTTCCAAAATTATCTGTTCCCAATACATTTGTTAAATAATTTGAATTTGTTGGTCTTAATGAAACATTAAATGTAAAGTTTGAATTTCCTGTTGTATTCCCACTTAAAACAAAATTTCCAAATGGATCACCACTCATTGTTGTGCTATTTGCTCCATCAATTGTTAAAGTATTACCTGTTAAAGAATAAATTTGACCATGATTAGTGGATGAATAACTTGTGATACCTCTTGACCTAATGGTTGCAACAACCATATCACTATAACCTGTATAGGCTGTTCCAGAGAACACATAAGTGTTTCCCGTAACTGTTCCTGTAAATGACCCACCAACTTGATTCCAAGAAGATGTGTTGTAATAAAATGAATAACCTCCATACACATTACCAGATGTATTTGTGAATGTGGCATAATTCCAAACATCATTTTCATCAACAGGTGTTCCATTTGAATTTAATGCAACAGTTGTTCCAAAGTAGTTATAACTTGTTAACCCTGATTGTGTTGAACCTGTTATTGAATTATACACAGATACTGGCAATGAACCATATGTTGACGTCTGACCTGTTAAGGTGTTTGAGCCTGCCACATTATTTGCAAATGCTTTTAAATCATCATAGAAAGTTGATACTGCACCTGTGCTATTTGTATAAGTGTCAGATGAGAATATTGTAGAACTTATAGCATTTGGGTAAGTTGCTGTTGAGATTACAAATGTTCCAGTTGTCCCAGTTGTTCCTGTAAATGAAATGGAAAAACCTGGACCAACACCAGTTGTTCCTGTTAAACCAATGGTTGAATTATTTACATTTGCAATGGTTGTTATTGACCATGATGGACCAGCATCATAACCAGATAATCCAAGAACTCTTGTAACATACATTTGATTTGATTGCTGTAAATATGATTTTGCAATATATGCAGATTCATATTTTGGTATTTGTGTGTTAATATACTTTTCAGGGGATGTGCTGCCAAAAAAAGTTTGAAATTCATCATAACTTGTGATAAAGATAGGCTCAAATGCGGGGCCTTTGATCGTCTCACCGACCATTCCTAATGTGGTTACACCAATACTCTGTGATACAAAACTTAAATCTGTTTCAGAGGTATATACACCAGGAGATACGAATACTTTTTGATTTGCCATTATTATTTTTTATTTATTCATATAAATATCTAAAAAAAAATCAAAAACTATTACTCCTTTATTAATCTAATGGGAAAACCATCTTTTTTCCACATGCCACCTTTTCCAAATTCATATCCGGAAAACAAAAACACATATTTGCATAAATTTTCATCAATGGATTCTTGTGTGAAATAAGGCGACAATAAATCTAATGCAAAGTTTCCATCCATATGTCTAAACCCTGTTGGTTTTGCATTAAAACCAAATTCATCTGTTCCACCAACATTAATGGTTGTTTCAATCCCTTCCATATTCTGCGTGATTGCTGTCCATCCATTAATTGATTTTAATTTATGTCCGGCAACATCATTACCATTGGCAAAATTAATTAATATATTCCAATCATTATTATTTGGAACTCTCCATCCAGTAGGTGCTACATTTCTATTATCTGTAATAACCCAATAATTATAAAGATAATCATTGTTTTCATTGATGCTGTATGCTGGTGATGTTAATTCACTCCATTCAGTAATGTTTGGTACAAATGGAATGTCATCACCATTTCTAAATTTTGTTATTGCTGCATTTTCTGTGGACCATATTTGAGATCCAATTTGAATTTCATTCATAATTTTTTATTTAAGATTATTTTATAATTATATATATTAGAAATATAATTTAATTTGTTATCTATTAAAGAAATCATTTTTTTTCTTAATTTAAAAGTTTTATACGCTCTAAACAATCCTAAATATGAGTTTATTGAAGATACAATCTTTTTTAAATCATTTTTATTGGGGTTGCTATTTAATATATAGTTTGCTTCTCTTATTTTTTGAAAAAAATTACCTTTTGTTGAATTTTTAATGTAAATTCTATTTGGTTTGATATATGAACCCAAAAATGTAACACCTTTATTATAGTGTTGTAGGTATATTTTCTTTGGATGAATATTCAATAGTAAATTTGTTCCCAAAAAAACTTTAATTTTTTGTATTAAAGAAATTAAATTATCCCTATTATTATCTATAATGATAAAATCATCAACATATCTACCATAATATTTAACACCCATCTTTTCCAAAATCCACTTATCAAATAAATTCATGTAAAAATTTGCAAAAACTTGACTAGTTAAATTACCTATGGGTAATCCAAATCCTGGCAACATACCAAATAATGATTTTGTTTTTGGTAGTGATGACCATTCAGATTTATTTCCTTTTATTATGCAATTTTTAACAGGGTTATTATAGATTACCTTTTTGGTTAAAAATATTATTAAGTCTTTATCTGAATCAAAATAATTCTCTTGAATATATGAGTATAACATTTTATATAAAATATCTCTATTTATATGCATAAAAAATCCCTCAATATCTAATTTCAATATAAAACAATCAGTTGTGTAATTTTTAGAACATTCTTTTATTTTGTTATAAATATTTTTAACGCCAAAATGAGTACCTTTTCCCTTTCTACAAGCATAACTATCATCTATAAAAGTTTTTTCAAAAAATATGTTCATTTTTTTTATTAAAAAATGATGAATAATTCTATCTCTAAAATCAGCAGCAAATATTTCCCTTTTTACAGGTTTTGTTACAATAAACGCAATACTTCTTCTAGGTTCATAAGTTCTATTCAATAATTCATCCCTTAATTTAAATAAATTGGCTTCATAATTCATTTCAAATTTTAAAGCATTAGTTGTGTTTCTTTTATTTTGTCTGCATTCATAATATGCTAAAAATAAATCTTTTGTTAATTTTTCATTTTTCATATAAAAAAACCTCTATGTTTTTGACATAGAGGAAACTTTTCAAATTTCTGAGACACCTAACCGAAAAACCGTTCAGAGAACTATTTGTATTCTGATCAAAAGTAGTGTTATTGTAATTCAAGTTCCAGTTGGATCCAGAGGACGTAGTCCAAAAGTTCCCGTTGTTACTGAAATTGTTCCAACTACCATCCGTATTGCGGTTGCCAGGGGGGGGGTAAAAACAACTACTTAAAACTTTGCTTCCAAGAAAGCGAGTTGTCAAATTTAAAATGTTTTCTTGTTTTTACCGTAATAAAAAAACAACTCTAACATATGAAGTTTTTTTAAGTGTTTGGTTTTGGTTTTAGTAGAAAATTATTCCAACCAGTTATCTGTTTTGAAATATTTTCTATTTTTTCATTTATTTCAATAAAGTTATTTACACTTATTTGTTTTAAGTCTTTTAATAACCTTACAATAATTCTAATTTTTTCAATTTTTTTTCTACATTTTTTTAAATATTTTAATTTATTATCACTATTAATTGCTATTGCAACATAACTCAACATAGTTATTATATTATTTTTTAAATTTTCACCAATTGTATATTTATATTCCTTATTTAAGTTTTTAGAAACATTAAATATTATCAAACTGAGTGAATACACACTTTTATATAAAGGCAAATTTATTTCCATAGGCAAACAATAATCCATAACAGAAGAAAGTCAAGCATCAATATTCAATTTCTGAGACACCTAACCGAAAAACCGTACAGAGAACTACCTGTAAGCTGAACAAAAGTAGAGCTATAGTAACTCAAGAGCCAGAGGGATCCAGAGGACGTAGTCCAAAAGTACCCGTAGCCACCGAAACCGTCCCAACTACCATCCGTATTGCGGAAGCCAGGGGGTAAACCATTGAATCCTGATGAATTTGTTCCATTTCCACTAGAAGACCATAATGTTGTTGATTTCATTTGTGTTCCAACTGTACCGCCCCCACTAGGATAATAACCACCAAGACCAGTATTTAATGTTGCGAATTCAGCAGTTGTTGGTACATGATAACCACTTGGGCATAGAT
>Ga0247833_1004958_pt1 | contig 15857 bp, 8 predicted proteins | sample LaCruzMarch2015__7_FD_187117 | JGI IMG/M metagenome (GOLD analysis project Ga0247833, IMG submission 187117) | Freshwater microbial communities from meromictic Lake La Cruz, Castile-La Mancha, Spain - LaCruzMarch2015_8m | ecosystem: Environmental > Aquatic > Freshwater > Lake | place: Spain...
TGGGCCACCCGGTCCGCGCCCCTCTGGTCCGCCCGGTCCGCGACCTTCTGGTCCACCCGGTCCACGCCCCTCTGGTCCGCCCGGTCCGCGACCTTCTGGTCCACCCGGTCCGCGACCCTCTGGTCTACCCGGTCCACGCCCCTCTGGTCCACCAGGTCCGCGACCCTCCGGTCTACCCGGTCCACGGCCTTCTGGTCCACCGGGTCCACGACCTTCTGGGCCACCAGGTCCACGGCCTTCTGGTCCACCAGGTCCACGACCTTCTGGGCCACCCGGTCCACGGCCTTCTGGTCCACCCGGTCCACGACCTTCTGGGCCACGACCTTCTGGTCCGCGAGCTGGACGGAATTCTTCTGGTGTTAGCGTTCCGTTGCCGTCTTTATCCAGAGCAGCCAACGCACCAGCGGCATTCTTGATCTCTTCGCCGGAGATTTCGCCATCGTGATTTGCGTCCAACGCTTCAACAATCGGATTTCCTGGACCACCCATGGGTCGTCCAGGTCCTTCAGGTCCTCGTCCGCCTGGCGGTTGCGAAAGCACCGAGCTTCCGATCGTCGTTAGCAGCAGCCCGAAGGCCCATGACATTTTTTTCATCTTCTTCGCTCCAATGAGAGGTTTTGAAAATCGTTCGTTCGCTAAAAATCTACTTCTATTGGCCAGATACAATTCACCGGCTTATTCGACAACTCGGAAGACATCGTTCTTCTTGAAAACGATCGGGCCGCCTCGGCCGCCTGGTCCTTTGAACTCAATATGGCAGTCCATGAGTATCCCGACCGTAGCATCGTCGGGAATTTGAATTTCAAGTGATACTATGTTATCAGTTCGTTCGATCGATGTGGCTTCGAACGGTCCGATCTGAGCCCATACAGGCTTGTCGTTTGGAACGGAACGTCGTATCGCTTTGGACGTGTCCAATTCAATTTGGATGCGATGCTTCGCTCCCTTTTGCGCATTGCCAGGCCGCACTGACGTGATGACCTTATCCATGCGATTGTCGCCTTCCTGAGTGTTGTCAATCAGGGGGCCTGTCCCGGCTCTGCGTAGTCCGCGATTATTGGACGGTTCTACGACGCCTGCGTATCCGCCTAGAATGTAGGGGAACCGGCCAGGCGTCACATGATAGTGATAGCCTCTTTGCTCATCGCTGTGACCATTGCATGCATCCAGTGCGAGATTAGTCTCCAAATCTTTGGCCATCTTCCCTTCCGATTCATATGGGCCGTACAATGGAAATCCATCAAAGGCAAAGCCGATTACCGGCGAATGTTGTTTTCCATCGTCTTTGAAGGGGGATCGCACGCAGGTTGGGTATTTGTGGTAATGGTAGACACCCGTTTGCTGGGGATGCCCGCAGCAAGAATCGAGCCACACTTCCGAGTATCCCTCGACCGCGTTCATACCGCCCATTTCAAAAGGATTAAAAAAAACGACCCCATTGATGGCTGTACCAACGGGCCCCATCGGCAAACGAGTAATTTGGTCGGCCAGTTTCGGGACGAGTAGCAACCTGAAAGTAAAGCTTTGAACCTGGATCGAGTTAGGGTTGCCGCTGTTTGGATACACCGCAGTCGGATGATTGGGGTAGCCTTGGCTTTGCATAATCAAGCATTGATCGTCATGGCTCAGTCGAACGTTATCGATACCATCTTTGTTTGAGTCTTGGCGATGGTAGGAGAAAAGGTCAACGTACTTGTCCCCGTCTTGGTAGTAATAAGTTGGGATTTCTCCTTCGACGACGAACCAACGCCCCCCGATGGGTTTTGAGCCGGCGGGTGGTTCATCCGCAAATACCATGCAAGGTGGAATGCAGGCGTAAAGAATCAGAATCGCTATCGAGCAAAAGCGGTGTGTGGAAAGTGCAAACATGGATGATTCGGGTACCGAGTAATGTCTTGATAGGATACTCAACACGTGGCGGGATGACTTGTGTCGCTCGAAATGTACTCAGTTCTGAGTATTGGTTCGAAACTGTTTTTGACTTTCGTAGAATAGCTCATCAACCTGAAGTCCAGATTAAGAAGTTCGCTAATTCTCCGTTTTCTAAATTTTGGACATGAGATCGAAATTCTTTGGAGCCGATTCCCCCCGATTTGCATTCATTGCTTTTTTCATTGTTCCATGGAGCGTGCACCGAGTTGCTTTGAGCCCAGGATATTCGGTTCGCAGGGAAAGTACGAGGTTCTGGCTGATCGCGTCAAATTGTGATACAACCTGGGGGTCTTTTGTTTCGTTACTTTCCGTGCAAAATTTTCATGAGCAATATCGAAAACTGTATCATTATCGGAAGCGGACCTGCTGGTTGGTCTGCTGCAATTTACGCGGCCCGAGCCAATCTACGGCCCCTTCTGTTTGAAGGCGCCATGACCGAGGAAAACCGAGTGATGGGTCGGTACCCGATGGGACAACTGGCCCAAACCACGGAAGTCGAAAATTATGCTGGTTTTCCGTCTGGGAATCTCAAGGCTTTTCTCGAGTCCGCGATTTCCAAGGACCGTCAATACATGCTGCCTCCAATTGAAGAACATCCACATGCCGTCACCGGCCCCGAGCTGATGGAATTGATGCGGCAACAAGCTACCAATTTCGGTACTCGAGTGATCACCGACGATATCACCTCTGTCGATTTTTCTGGAAAACCGCTCAAGCTGAATACCAGCGAGAATGGATCCTTTGAAGCGCATTCGGTAATCATCGCCACCGGTGCCAGTGCGAATTATCTTGGTTTGCCAAGCGAAGAAACTTTCCGCAACAAAGGGGTCAGTGCTTGTGCCGTTTGCGACGGCGCGCTTCCTCGATTCCGAAACAAACCCCTGGTCGTTGTCGGCGGGGGGGATTCGGCCGTCGAAGAAGCGACTTTCTTGACGAAGTTCGCTTCCAAGGTTTACATGATCCTGCGACGCGGAGAAATGCGAGCGTCTAAGATCATGCAACAACGTGCCTTCGACAACCCAAAGATCGAGCTTGTCAAGTTTTCTGTCGTCGACGAAGTTCTTGGTGACGCAGACAACATGCAGGTGGGGGTGACGGGCGTGCGTGTCAAGAATGTGGAAACAAACGAGCCACGCGTCTTAGAAGCCGCTGGCATGTTTCTCGCCATCGGGCACACCCCGAACATCAAGTTCTTAGGGGGACAGGTCGAGAATCACGCTAATGGTTACATCAAATGGATGCAACCTTATCGAACGATCACCAGTGTTGAAGGGGTGTTCGCGGCGGGCGACGTTGCTGACGATTACTACCGGCAAGCTATCACCTCTGCAGGAACCGGATGTATGGCAGCCCTCGATGCGGAACGCTATCTCGCGAGCGCTGGAGTTCACTGATCGGTGACTGCCCATGATCAGCCGATTCTTGTTCGCGGTGCCCGCGAACATAATCTAAAAAGTATCGATCTTGAGCTGCCTCGAAATCAGCTCGTTTGCTTTACGGGTGTCTCTGGAAGCGGCAAAAGCTCGTTGGCGTTCGATACTCTTTATGCGGAAGGTCAACGCCGTTACCTGGAAAGCCTCTCCACCTACGCAAGGCAGTTTGTTGGCCAGCTTCCCAAGCCCGATGTCGACTTTCTTTCTGGACTTAGTCCCTCGATTTCGATTAGCCAGAAGTCCACGGGGAACAACCCCAGGTCGACCGTGGGGACGATCACCGAACTGCATGACTTCCTGCGAGTTCTTTTCGCTCGAGTCGGGACCGGCTTCTGTCCCAATTGCAATGCCGAGATTGCATCGCAAACTCGCGATCAGATGGTCGATCGAGTGCAGACACTGGACCCGCAAACTCCCTATCTATTTCTTGCTCCGATCATTCGAGGCCAAAAAGGAGAGCATCGCGAACTGTTCGATGACTTGCGTCGGCAGGGCTTTAATCGCGCACGCGTGGATGGGCAAATTCACTTGCTCAGTAATCCACCAACGTTGGAACGCCAGATCAAACACAACATTGAACTCGTGGTTGACCGAATCGCCGTTGGATCCGCCAGCAGACAACGTATTGCCGAAGCGGTAGACAACGCAATCAAGTTTGGCGAGGGGACCATGTTGTTGTCTCCTTTGCTGGGCAGCGACGTGAAGTCATCGATGATCGAGGAGAACATCGCTACCAGCCCCAAAAAAGGTACCAAAAAGAAGAAAGCTGCCACGCCGACCGCCGATGTAAAACAAGACACGGACCTTAGCAACCCAGAACTAGACATTGTTTTTTCGTCGAGCTATGCCTGTGCCAAATGTGGAACTTCCTACCCCCCACCCACACCTCAGTTGCTCAGTTTTAATTCTCCGCAGGGCGCTTGCAAGACTTGCGATGGGCTTGGCGAGACGTTTACGTTTACGGAGGCTCTGCTGGTAACCGACGATAGCAAATCGGTAAGAAATGGTGCGATAGGGCTGATTGGCAAATCCACTGAAATGACCAAGTGGTTTAAAAGGTCGATCACTTTTTTCTCGAACTACATAGAATCGCTGAAGCAGCTTCCCAAAAATACGTTGTTGGCAACACCTTGGAAAAAACTTACTCCCGAACAGCGTTCTTGGCTGCTGTATGGATATCAGGGGTTGCAGGTTCGGATCAAAGGCCGCGCGTTGCACGGTCAAGATTTTTCGGGCATCGTGAACGATTTGTTGGCCATGTATCGAGCCACCAAAAATCCGATGATGACTCGGCAGTATGAAAAGTACATGCAGACGGGGCAATGCAGTGAATGCCAAGGCACTCGACTCAATGCGCAAGCGCGATTTGTTCGCTTGAAGACGCGTTCGGTCGCATTCAAGTCGAATCCATGGCTTGCGATTGGGGATTGTTCAAGATTGTCGCTCGACCAATGCGCCGACTTTTTTGCAAACCTTGATTTGACTGCATTGCAGAAAACGATCGGCGGTGAAGCGATCAAAGAAGTGCAATCGCGATTGCAGTTTCTGTTGGGAGTTGGCCTGTCGTATTTGTCTTTGGAACGCACGGCGCCAACGCTTTCCGGGGGAGAATCGCAACGCATTCGGCTTGCCAGCCAAATTGGCGCTGGGCTTGTCGGGGTACTATACGTTTTGGACGAACCCTCGATTGGTCTTCATCCTCGTGATAACGATCAACTGCTTGCTTCTCTGGAGCGTTTGCGAGATCTGGGCAACACCTTGATTGTGGTGGAGCACGATGAAGATACGATGCGAGCTGCTGACTGGATCGTTGATTTTGGACCTGGGCCTGGCGTCCGAGGAGGAGAGCTCCTGACAGCCGGAACGTTAGAAGAAGTGGCTGCGAATCCTAAGAGCATTACAGGCAATTTTCTGAGTGGATCGCGTCGAATTCATCGTCCTGAATCGCGCCGAAAGGGCTCTGGCCATAAACTGGTCGTGCGTGGCGCTCGCCACAACAATCTCAAGAATATCGATGTGGAAATTCCGCTCGGTTGCTTTATTGCAGTGACGGGAGTCAGCGGCAGCGGCAAAAGCTCACTCATCACGGACATCCTTTCTCCGGCCCTACGCAATGCATTGCAACGAGCCGAAGACAAGCCTGGCTTGCATGATTCGATCGAAGGACTGGAACACCTGGATAAGGTAATCGACATCGATCAAAGCCCGATCGGTCGAACTCCTCGAAGCAATCCAGCAACCTACGTAAAGGTCTTTGACGAGATTCGCGACCTTTTTGCAGAACTGCCTGAATCCAAGCGACGCGGCTTTACGCCTGGCACATTCAGCTTCAACACGGAGCAAGGTCGGTGTTCCGCCTGCGATGGACACGGAGCCAATCGCTTGGATATGGAATTCTTGGCAGATCTTTGGGTGCCATGCCCGGTATGTGAGGGGAAACGTTACGGTCGCCCAACGCTTCAAGTGGAATTCAAAGGGAAGTCCATCGCCGACTGTTTGGACCTAGACGTTCAACAAGCACTAGAACACTTTAACGCATTCCCCAAGATCTATGAGAAGCTTCAAACACTGCATGACGTAGGGCTAGATTATTTGAAACTCGGCCAGCCATCGCCGACATTGTCGGGGGGCGAGGCGCAGCGTATCAAGTTATCAAAAGAGCTGTGCCGACGCGCGACGGGACGCACTCTTTATGTCCTGGATGAGCCAACCACGGGCTTGCATTTTCACGATATTGATCTGCTGCTTCAAGTTTTGCAAAGTCTTGTGGACCGCGGAAACACAGTGATCGTCATTGAGCACAATCTGGACTTGATTCAAGCAGCCGATTGGGTCATCGACTTGGGCCCCGAGGGCGGTTCCGGTGGCGGCAAGGTGCTGTGTCAAGGTACGCCAGAAGCGATTGCAAAGCAAAAAAAATCCTACACGGGTGTGGCTCTAAAGAAGTACTTTGAAAGTCACCAAAAGGAATCTTCAGCTAGTCGTGCCAAGCCTACATCCAAGTCGAAATCCAAAGCGAAGCCGGCGAAGTCTACGAGTTTAGCGTTGCAGGATTTGCAAGTCATTGGAGCGGAGCAACACAATCTGAAGAAGATCGATATCCGCTTGGCACGCAATCAAATGACCGTCTTCTGCGGGCAAAGCGGTAGCGGTAAAACGTCGATGGCCATGGACACGATCTATGCCGAAGGCCAACGCAGATTTGTGGAAAGTCTTAGTCCTTATGTTCGGCAGTTTGTTGGCCAAATGCCGAAACCAGTTGTCGAACGGGTTGAAGGTCTGAGCCCATCGATCGCGATCGAGCAACGTAATCTATCGCATACACCCCGAAGCACGGTGGGAACGGTCACGGAAGTCTACGACTATTTTCGAGTGCTGTTCGCTCGCTTAGGCCAAATGCATTGCACCCGATGCAATCAACCTGTTAGCACTCAGACAAGCGACCAAATCATTGATCGCCTAATGGAAATGGGGAGAAAGTTGGAGGGGGAGCCAGGAAGACGCGCACTTCTATTGGCACCAATTTCACCCAATTCAAACCAAGCTCCTGAGCATTTGTTTAGGGAACTGAAGTTGCAAGGATTTGTTCGAGTTCGCGTGAACAGTCGCACTTATGACCTCGATTCCGTTCCCGAGCTACAAAAAAAGAGCCGATACGAACTGCAACTGGTCGTTGACCGTATTCGCCTCGATGGCAAAGATCGGGCACGACTCAGCGATAGTGTCGCTACGGCTCTAACCATGGGAAGTGGTGTCATTCAGCTTGCGATTGTGGATGACGATCGAGCCGAAGTGCATTGGGATGTTCAGACATTCTCGCTGCAGCTTGCTTGCTCCCCGTGCGGATTGTCCTTTCAGCCCCTTACGCCCCATAGCTTTTCCTTCAATACCGCCGTGGGTTGGTGCCCAAGCTGCAATGGACTTGGACGGCAGATGGGAACCGATCCTTCAGCTGCCGTTAACGATCTTCTTTCTCTCAATGACGGGGCTTTATTGCTTTGGCCCTCGCTGGATAGCCCACTGTCGCGAGGTATGCTCAAGGCCTTCTGTCGCGAATCCGGGATCCCACCCGACCGACCGGTGGCGGAACTACCGATAGGCCAACGCTCTATACTGTTCCATGGTTTGCCAGATCGTGAAATCAAAGTACTAAAATCGGATGTCGAATCGGGCAGCAAAAAGTCGTCGAAAATCGACGACTCACTGTTGATGACATTTCATTATCGAGGTGTTTTCCCCGCGTTGGAACTCGCTTCCAATTCCAACGTCGGACTTCGGATTCGATTAGCACGTTTTCTTGCCGAGATTCCGTGTACCGCTTGTGGAGGAGCACGCGTTCGAGCGGAAGCAGCCCATTCCCGTTTTCGCGACTTTACAATCTCCGATGTTTCCAGCATGCCGATCGGCGAATTGCTCGCCGTCGTCAAGTCTTGGTCCCTGGATCGACGCGAGAAGAAAATTGCGGGCGAACTTCATCGCGAAATTGAACAGCGGTTGCAGTTCCTGGACGATGTAGGGCTTGAATACTTGACCTTGGATCGAGCTGCAAATTCTCTTTCCGGGGGCGAAGCGCAAAGGATTCGTCTGGCGAGTCAATTAGGGAGCGGTCTTTGTGGAGTGCTTTACGTTTTAGATGAGCCAACGATCGGCTTGCATCCACGCGACAATCTTCGGTTGATAGGCGCTATGCATCGTTTGCGGGATCTGGGCAATACCCTACTGGTTGTTGAACATGATCGCGATGTGATTGCCAACAGCGATCAGCTATGTGACTTTGGACCCGGATCTGGGCCTCTGGGGGGTACCGTTGTGGCCCAAGGAACACCCAAACAAATCGTAAAGCAGAAGGGATCGATCACTGGCCCTTTTCTGAATGGTACACGAATGATCGAGATGCCAGATCATCGGCGCATTCAATGCTCTGGCGAGACGAATTCCACTCGCTCGAATCTGGTTTCTGAAAGCAATTGGACGGACAATGCGGTTGGAGGCAAAGGCTGGCTGACAATTCACGGCGCTCGTGCAAATACGCTTCGAAACATTGATGTCAGCGTCCCGCTCGGATGCTTCACCGCGATCACAGGCCCCAGTGGTAGCGGAAAAAGCAGTCTGATCAATTCGATTCTTTATCCCTCGTTAGCCAAAACACTCCACCGCGCGGACGCTCAGCCCGGACCGCACGATCGGATCGAAGGAGTGAAGTTGATCAACAAGGTATTGCGAGTGGATCAATCTCCGCTGGGTAATTCGCCATCGAGCAACCCAGCGACCTATACTGGTGTTTTTGAGCATATTCGTTCCTTGTTCGCGAAGATGTCCGATTCGCTCGTTCGCGGCTTTCATGCTGGGCACTTCAGTTTCAATGTTCCCGGTGGACGCTGCGAAAAGTGCGAAGGGAATGGCCAGCTTCGAATTCAAATGCACTTTCTTCCAGATGTATGGATCGAATGCGATGCATGCAAGGGGGCGCGGTATTCGCATGAAGTTTTGCAAGTGAAGTATCGAGGTAAGACGATCAGCGATTTTCTTAAAATGTCAATCGGCGAGGCACGCGATGTGATGAGCGAACAACCCAAGATACACGGCATGCTCGATACCCTTTGCAAAGTCGGACTCGATTATTTGGCATTGGGACAAAGTGCTCCAACATTGAGCGGCGGTGAAGCACAACGCGTAAAACTAGCCGCAGAGCTCTGCCGGCCTGCGACCGGGAACTCCTTGTATCTGTTGGACGAACCCACCACCGGGCTTCATTTTGAAGACATCCGCAAGTTGATGTTGGTGCTCAACGCTCTAGTCGATAACGGGAACACCGTCGTGGTGATCGAACACAATTTGGACGTCATCAAATGTGCTGATTGGATCATCGATATGGGACCCGAGGCCGGCAAAAACGGTGGGCAAGTTGTTTTCGCGGGCCCCCCAGAACAATTGGTCAAGTATGCCACCAATATCTCCTACGCCCAGCCATCGGTTGCAAAGACTAAAGTGAAGAGCGTACGCAAGAAGAAGGAGCCTGAACCGACAGAAGGAATCGTTCGCGAGTCTTTATCTTCATCGGCTCGCTTGCGCTCGTACACCGGCGAAGCGCTCGCAACGATTCTGCCCCCCTAAGCGTCGTTTTCATTAAACGTCGTCCTGTTTGAACCGCAGGCGCTAGCCGCGACCACGTCTCCAAGTCAATTAAACTCAACGCGGCTAGCGTCCGCGGCTCAATAAAGCAGAAACCCATTGAACCTTGCTTACGCGCTTAGTACTTACTACGAGCAAGGTGGATCACGCTTTCCACGGAGGCAGGTGTTGGGAGTCCTTGTTCGGTGTTCAACATTCGAAACTAATCGAAACGACATAGCATCGAACCAACTCCATCATCGCGCACTCACGGGAAACGCAATTTGGCCAGGGAATGGCGTCGAGGGTAAATACAACGCAGTTGCGGTGTCGATTTTGACAACATTTTCAGGAACACGATACACGAAGTCTTTTTCGGACACAGTGGTTGCCGTTGGTTCGGAATAAACTAGCTTCGAAACGGCTTTGGCTACCAGCGTCTTTCCATCGTCACCCGGAACGCGTTTAAAGTACTCGACACAATAAGGGAAGTAAGGCAGCACTGCAGATCGGCCCAGTGTCAGTCTTACTTCGGAAGGTACGTTGGATTCGGCGGGTGGGACAGGAAGATTGCCTTGATCGACAGGTGCATTCCCTGCAAACTTAGGAGGTTCGCTCCTCAATCTTCCTACGAGCTGCCAGACATCCACCCCGTCAATGGTTCCAGCCTTCGCTGCGTACCATATGTAGCGATGGTACAAATTGCGAAGAAGTTCTGCGTGTCCTCCAATCGCAAGATACAGACTCACTTCAGGCCGCTCATCCGCATAGTGAATTGCATTCCCGAGCGATTGTCGTACTTGGTCGATGATCACTCGCTTGGGCGGTTCATCCACACCAATCTGAGTATGCATCAATCGACCATCGGAAACCTGAATTGTATCCAATGTGGTCTCACCTGATGACACGCGGGCTGTGTACCTGAACTGGCCCGTACCAGCACCACTCGCTTTGTACTCCCCACTGACGATCACCAATTGATCATAGGCAAAACTCTTTTGATGAACTTTGCATGCTATTGGCTGCGGGCACCAAACGGCATGATGGATCGCATTCAAGACCAGTTGGTTCGGATCGATGGTAACAACGCTACTTCCGACCGAGCTAGCATTGGGGGATGCTAATCCTTGGGATGCGGTAGGGGACTCTTGAGATGTTGCCGGAAGTGGCGTTTGTGCCCTAACGGCAAGCGGAAAAGTGATGGAAAAAAGCCCCATCAACAAGATCCCAAACCATCGAAGCCCTGACCAGCAAAAGCTAGCCAAAGGATTTACGATAGCCACGCAGTTGCACCTTGCTATCGGCTGCGAATTTGCTCGGCTAGGTACCGCGGAATTGGCTTGAAACCGCTTCGGTCGCAGCGGAATTAAAATGCTGGCAAAAAGTCTTTTGGTCCGCATGGGCAAGTTGTATCGGTTTTATCAAAGAAACGAGACCATTGGTGCCGAACATACGGTTTAGGACGCGCCTCAGAAAGTGTTTTTTGGGGACGCGGCTTGATTTACATCTGCCAAAACTTCTTCGGTGCAGTCGAGTTGATTGCAGTCTAGAGGTTCAGACCGGCGGATTGTAGGTCGATCGCCAATGTGTTGTCCAGGTTGAAATACGTCGGTGGCTTCGTCCTGCAGTTCAAGCCAGCTAGACCCAACAAATTCCAAGAGGAATCGAATGAAAATGCGAAAGTATCACAGCCTAATGGTTGCTATGGGTTTGGGCGCTCCGTGCTTGCTCAGCCCTTTCTCAAAAATTCAAGCTGGCGACTTTGGTGTGCGTCACAACATGCCACCTGCTGCACGTATGGCCGAACCAGGTCCCATGGTAGGCGGCCCTGGCCCAGGTGTTCTGATGCCGGAGACCATACCAGTGCCTGGTTATGGCATGCCAGCTCCTTCGGTCCAAATTTTGTTCAATCAGCCTCAGGCAATGAAGATCCTTTACGATGTCGTCGGGGACGGAACCTTCACCAGCGACCCGATTGTGGTACCTGGCCGTCTTGAGTTCACTCAGGGTGGAATCTTCCGACTGAAGCTGACCGAAGTGCAAGGCCGCGAAGGTGTCGAACTGTATCCAACACTGGAAGTTGGGACAGCAAGCTATCGAACTGCAGCTTATTTGGCACACAATGCAATCGCTGTTCAGTTCACGGAAGAGGATTTGGACCAAGCACTATCGGGTAACTTTGTTACGAAAGTTATCTACCTGCCGGATCCTGAATTCCAAGGGGACGCGATTTCCGGTATCGACACCTTGGTAAGCACTCGGTTGGAACCAGGTTTGGATCCAATCGTGGAAGCCGATCGTCGTGGATCGATTTTGGCGATCGTTCGCATCGGCAACAAAGATATCGAAATGTCGGGCGCCGGTGGATTCGGTGGCGGAATGATGCCGCCAGGCGGATTTGTCAATGCGGACGGGATGCCGTGTGGTCCAGATGGTTCACTTATCGGTCCAGCCAACAATCCGCCGAACATGGTTGCTGGCGTGACAGCTCCTCAGTATGGTATGACCTACAGCGGTACTCCCATCGGATTACCTGGTCCACCGCACATTCCTTTCGGTGCACCGGCTGGTCTTCAAAAGCATGTCATGCGAAACAAGACGCACGTCAGCCTTCCAGATCCTGTTGAGAAGATGAAAATCAACGTTCGACATCAGCCTGGCTACAGCTACCCAACTCCACCGAGCCGGGTTCATATCAAAGAGCAGAACATCAACCCAGGTTATCCCGCTGGCCGACCAGGCTTCTACAACGCAAGTCGCGTTGTTGCTCCTGGACAGTTCGCAGGCGACCAAGGGGCGATGCAAGGTGGTGCTGCTGGCGAATATTGCCCACCTGGTCAAGCTCGATAATCGTATCGCTGAATCTAATGCGTCGCTGGTTACTGCTCAAGCAGAACCAGCGACGTTTTTGTTGTAACGTATCCGTATGCAACCCTTAGGAAGAATCGCAATGTTGCAACGAATCTCATTCCCAACATTATTGTTTGCTTGGCTGGCAATCGCGACCTTGTGCATTCTTGCTCTCGTCACGACCGGAACTGCTCACGCTCAATCATTGTATCGTCCTCTTCCAACGAACAATCATGCCCTGCTACGGGACGACATGCCTCCCGGCGCCATCGGTGCAATTCAGTTGGAACGAAAACCAGAGCTTCGAGGTCTTTGGCAAGCGGTCGAGATTCGCGGCCCCAAGGGAATGCGTGTCAACATGGCAGACATCGAAGGCTTTGCTCCGGATCTTCCAGAACCTGCTCGCGTCGCGGTCATGATTGGTTCTGTATATCGGATGCGAATTACAGGCGTACCCAACGAACCTGATCTCGAACTTTTTCCCACTTTAGAAGTTATCGACCGTACTCATCCACCAGCAGAACGGGAACATCGATTCCCGATTCCTATCGAGCTGGATGAAGACGATTTGATGGACGCTGCTCGTGGTGAGTTGGTCGTTAGAGTCATCTACGTAGAAGACAATCAAAATGCAGAACCCGTCGATACGTCAGGACTTCCCCAACGTGTCACTGACATTCAAACCAATCAAGACGCTCTTCGCACCGCTGATCAATTTGGAAGACCCGTCGCTATTCTCCGGATCGGTTCCCGAGTTCCAAACGTTGCGGAAGGCCAGGATACGCAAGCGTTCCTGTATGGTTCGCCCGCTTGGACTACGCTCAAGTCGATTCCCACGAAACAACAATTGATCGACGAGGGGCGATGGCCTGTAACTGCAAACTCAGGCTCCATCTCGGACAAACGTTAATCAGCCCCTCAAGATGCACTGGCCATTCCGGTTGCAACCACACCTAAAAGCATTTCATCAAGCAATCATGAATAAGATCCATCCAGCGTTTTCGATCGTAACTTGCTTGATATCATTTCTTTCCTTGGGTTGCCAAGGTCGCCAATTGACTTCGATCAGTCCGCAAGGTTTTGCTTCCAACGGAATGCATGCCACCGCATCACAGAACGCGAGAACACAGACGGAGCGGATTAAGACGGAAGCAGAACGTAGGACAGCCAGTCCTGTTCAGCAAGCTTCCTCCGATTCCTTAAGAACGACAGCATCTCCCACACCAGATATCCAACAAGCGTTGTACTCCGCAAATACCGGTAGCACGCAACCCCAAGTCGTACCAGCTCAGTACGCACAGCCAGTCCCTCATCAGCACAACGGTGGGCACTGTAGTGCATGTTCCGGCTCGGCCTACAAGCCCTTCTTTTCGCGATTTTCTGGCAATCAAGGTTGCGGTGGTTGTGGGTCGGCTGCCTGCAGCGGTGAATGCGGTCAGTGTATGCCCGACCAAGGATTCGCAGTGCCACGTTCTTCGGATCCACAGGAGTACATCTTCGACGGTGGAGACCACGATCCTCAAGTGCGTCTCAAGTCAGACTTAACGCAAGTGGGGCTCGACCCTGAGGATACCGTGATTCAATACGAAACGGTTGATGGAAAAACGAGTGTAGAAAGCGGTTGCCGTGTTGCCATTTATGCACCGCGATTCGCAAGCGTCCGCAAACGTCAATCGACTCGCGAAAAAGATCTATCGATGCGAGCCCAAGCGACCCTGCGTCCAGATGGACCCGGAACCATTCGCGACCAACTTCCATCTGCCAAGGTTACGCAACCTCTGAAGCCACTCAACAGCGACAACGTGCGGGTTGTCGAAGCCTATCGAGATCGTAGACGCGCGCTGCCCGCTGACATGATTCTACCCATGGTTACCATAAGCGATGCATTTAAACCTTTCGAAGATATGAACCTGATTCGGTTTGGCGATCTAAAGACGACCGATCCAGCTCTGCTGGCAAAATCAACTGCCGCCGCACGAACATGGACAAGTGTTGACGAAATTCAAGTGATCGTTGACGGCCAAGAGGCCATCGAAGCATCTGGAACCAAGAACGCTGCTGACGTCACGCTCTACGAACACAAGGGGGCACGAATCCGACTATGCAAGGTCGCTTCGGAGCAAATGGCGAATCCCGGCGACGTGATCTCGTTCACCATTCGGTTTGATAATGTTGGCGAACAACCACTCAAAAGCTTGGTTGTGACCGATTCGTTAGCTCCTCGATTAGAATATGTCGAAGCCAGTCAGCAATCCAGTTTAGCGGCCAATTTCTCGACAAGTCCGAACTCCGCAGGTTCAGTGGTTCTTCGCTGGGAGTTAGAAAATGGACTCAAACCCGGCGAAGGTGGTTTAGTACGGTTCTCTTGCAAGGTACGATAGACGGCGGTCATTCTGCCTCCTTGTTTTCGCACACCGAAGAGCCAATCGTTGAAAGTCTCGATTCTTGTCCCCGCTTTTAGCGAGGACTCTACGCTCGAACGCGTTGTTCTCAAACTCGTTGCCCTTTCGCTGCCCGAGTACGAAATCATCGTGGTCGATGATGGTTCGACGGATCAGACGATTTCGGTTGCGAAAGGACTGATGACGCGGTTTCCGCAGATCAAGCTTTTTTGCCAAACCAAGAATAAAGGAAAAACCGCCGCTATCGCGCGAGCTATTCGAGAGAGCGATGGGGATATCCTCATCGTTCAAGATGCAGATCTAGAATACGACCCAGCAGAAATTCCAGATGTGATTGCTCCTATTTTGGACGGGGTTGCGGATGTTGTTTATGGCAGCCGCTTTCTCGTCAAGCGAGCGTCGCGCGTCCTGTACTATTATCACTATCTCGCCAACCAGTTCCTGACGTGCCTGAGCAATATTCTGACGAATCGTAACATGTCCGATATCGAAACCTGCTACAAAGCCTTTCGCAGGGAAGTGATCGAGCCCATGCAGCTTTGTAGTCGCGGGTTTGGCATGGAAGTTGAAATTACTGCCATGGTCTGCAAGACTCGCGCAAAGACCTATGAAGTTCCAATATCCTACTACGGACGGACGTACCAAGAGGGAAAGAAAATTGGAACGATGGATGGTGTTGCTGCCATTTGGTACATCCTTTACTTCAATTTGATCCATCCGTTCACCAATGCAGGTCGCATCTACGTTCAGCAAGTCAATGAATCGCTTGATAAGTTAACAGGGAAGACAACGAATCCAGGTCCTGATCGAGTGCTGAAACAATACAGGAAACACTGAGCCGCGGGCGCTAGCCGCGATTCGGCTAGAACTTCAACTTCCACTTCAACCCGGCGCTCTGACGCTTGTACTGGAGCGAGAGTTGAAGTTTGATGGATAGACAACAAATGCAGATTCAGTTTCTTGCAAACCAAACCTTGAACTCATACTAATCAAACAGCTTCTCACCCGCCGTTAATTCTTCCTTTTTCATCTTGCCATCGGCGTTATTCAATACCGCAAGCGGATCTAACTGCATCCATGCTGGAGCTACTGAAATCAATGTCGCCGCTAATTGCGCGCCCTGCACCAC
>Ga0247833_1004959_pt1 | contig 15856 bp, 7 predicted proteins | sample LaCruzMarch2015__7_FD_187117 | JGI IMG/M metagenome (GOLD analysis project Ga0247833, IMG submission 187117) | Freshwater microbial communities from meromictic Lake La Cruz, Castile-La Mancha, Spain - LaCruzMarch2015_8m | ecosystem: Environmental > Aquatic > Freshwater > Lake | place: Spain...
CCAGCATAGGAGGACGACGTCCACGAGACCTACCAGAGATGATGGAAGTCACAAGGAAGAAAGAGAGTGTCTAGCTTAGGGTACGTATGTACCTACATACTAACAAGAGGAAGAGGCAAAGCAAAGCTGAAGTAAATTTGGCGGGCTCGAGGTGCCGCAAAATAAAAGAGGGACTGCGGAGCTGCAAGGGGCAAGGGAATGACGACAGCTGCTATACAATCCGTCCGAAGTAGCCAATGCGCTGGCTGAATTCAATTCACCGAGATTGTTCGTCGTCGCTCCTCACTCCTCACTCAACTCGTATCAGCACGGTATATCAGTTAGTATGATTCCATCATGTCGCCTGAGTACCAAGTTGTAGATATTCATCAATGGTTAGACGGATCACTTCCACTCGTCGACCTACGTTCGAGTAATGACTTCGATGACCATCACCTTTCGTTCGTATCCTCGACGAACACATCTGCGAAGACATCATCATCATCATCATCATCATCATTGAATCACGAAGATGCACCACCTATAATCGTTAACCTACCGCTAACATCTCTCGTGAATGGAGAACGGGCGTGCGAATTACCCCCACGACATTTGAAGTTTGCGATACTGATACCAAATCAGTATGCACAATCCTTTCTCCTCAACAATGACCACAACGATGATTGTCCCATCCATAAACTGTTCTTTGCATCAAAGAGTAAATCAACGTTACAGTCACGTATCCCTTGGCAAGTAAAACAGGTACTAATTGATGATAAAAAGTTATGGAAGGAGGCAAGTGATATGGGATTAGTAACTGTTCGACGCAACAATAGTGATTATGTCTCATTTATGAAACTTCCTAGATTGTGGAAACCTGATCCGCTACTAGTAACTGACATTCTTCCACTATTAAAAACATGGATGCTTCATCAGGATACTACTACACAACAAGACTCATTGTACGGTTTAGTATGGGATTTAGGATGTGGTGCTGGACGTGATGTTTGCTATCTGGCCGAAGAAATGAAGGAAATTCAATACAATTCACTACTTCTACATGCAAAGCAACAGCAGCAACAGGGACAGGGACAGCATCAGAAAAATCAATTCACAAGGTCGATTCATATCGTGGGTGTGGATAATCACAAGGGAAGTGAAAAACGATGTCAACTATTATGGACAAATCGTAATGTACACGATGTAACAGAATCAATTATATGGGATTTGAATAAATTACATCTAGTACGACAATTGTTAATGAATCCAATGAGTCATTTACAAAATCTGCAGCATCAGACAAAGCAGATAAACAAGCCTGACATAGTTTGCATCTATGCTGTACGATATCTGAGTAGAAAGCTTTTCTCATACATTGCCAATTCACACAGTGTCACATATTCGAATGATGAACCACTAGAAACAAACAATGCAGCCATCCTAAGTCATTATTATACAAAATCAACAATACATGAGCAACCACCACCACTCGTAACACCAATAGGGACCATTGTTGCGATTAGTCATTTTTGTAAACCAACAGAAAACGCTGATTGGGATTTCGATCATCCAAAAGAATCTAATGTATTGGAACGCTTTGAACTAGAGCATATGTTTACTGTGAATGATGTTGTGAATGTTGTGAATGATGATGATGATGATGATGATGATAATGATAATGCTCAAGCACGACGATGGCATATACTTAAGAATGACATAATAATGGATGGTGATCATGGTAGGACATTGATACAATTTGTTGCAAGGAAGGTAGCTTGATATGATAACAATACAAATATATATAATATTTCGTACCTCTTATTATGGTTTATTGGATTTGTAATAATGATGGCAGTACACTCACTTCTGGGAAGATATTAGTCGAATTGAAACCATATATAAACAGTACAATCCCCACCAAGTACATGAAACTAATAAACCATGTATAGCTTGACAAGTAGTTTGATTTTGTTGAAAATATAAATTCAATATCTGGTAAACCCATGTAATTACAAATAACATGTGCTACTATTACACTCATTATTGACCCAGTACGTATAAATACATGTGAGACGTATGCCCCGAATAATGTTGTATATGTCCATTGTATTGCTAATTCTATTAGTAATTGACGTAGTAGTATTAAATCATGTTTACTTTCTTCATGTCTATTATTATTAGAAATAGAAGTAGTCTGTTGTTGACGATACTTTTCATAAAAGTGATGTAAGTGTGCGACACCAAAGAATAATGGTGCTATCCAACATGCCTTTGTGGGAGTTAGTCTTCGAGGTATACCATCATTATCACTACTACTACTACTATAACTACTGGCTAATAGTGGTGGAAGTAAGCACGCACGAAAGATAATTTCTTCAACAATTGGTGCAATTATTAAATTACGTATAGTCATATATCGTCGTTGACGTATAATGTTCTTTCTATCTAATGTTGTATAAAGTGACGAGGAATGAATATGTTCCAAGTTATTCTTCCTCCATGATATGTATATTGATTGATATATATAATTCAGTTTGGGTAGGAAAGGTAGTTGTTGTGATTGTTGTTGTCGGTTATTAATGTTGCTATCGTGCATCATGCCCTCATTCCCCTCCATCCATTGCAGTTCCCGAGCATGATGATATATCCGTAAGAAGGAACATGTGATCGATCCAAGGTACAGTGTTAATACGTGTATTGCAATTTGTACATCCTGCCTTGGCGCTATCACAAATCCAAGATAGATATACCAAGGTCGTGCACCAACATCTGAGCCAAGCTGCTGCTGCTGATGTGGTGGTTGTGCCTGACAAAATAGCCAAGGATAGACTACCATGACTGATAAGATGGATACAATGATGGTAATCATTGATCTCCAAATAATATGCGCGACATAGTCACGCGGTAATTTACGTATTGACGATGGAATGAAGATGTATAATGATGTAACAAAGACGACTGAAAGAGTTAGACAATAAAGCAGCGTAGTGGGGTACAGAGATAGGTTGTGTCTGTGATGACATTGTTGATAGTGGGAAGGCAACATCGCCATCGTATTACCCGCATGTCCCTCGGTCTGTCCCTCACCAACAAATGACGTGTAAAGGTGCATGACAGGTGACTATGGTGTGACTATCCCTGGTCCACAGTTCTTAAGTCTTATCCCAACATTTGAGATGAATGACAATGATGATGTAACGGCCCACTGCTGTGCTGAGTGCGGCGAGGAGGGGGGAGTCAGTCTGAAGATGTGCAAATCGTGTATGGGCGTAAAGTATTGCAACGCCGTGTGTCAAAGGAATCACTGATGGGCGAAGCACAAAAAACGATGCAAGCGACGTGCTACCGAGTTACGCGACGAGGCGCTGTTTAAGGACCCACCTTCTAAGGAGGACTGTCCCATTTGCTTCCTGCCAATGCCAATGAGATTGATATGCTGTGCCTCGCTTCCCCCCGCGACTATATCCTCCGTGCCAATTTACGACTTCGCAATTGCGAATGAGGAGTTGGCAAATAAGTACACGGAACGATACTATCCATGTTGCGGGAAGTGCATTTGTTTAGGGTGTGCCTTCTCCTTTGATCAGAATGGAAACGATGACAATTGTCCGTTTTGCAATTCCAACCGAGATGAGAAAACAGATGTAGATCAGGGTGAAGAAGTAATGAAGAGAGTGGAAGTAAATGATGCTGGTGCAATTTGTACGCTGGCTGTTCATTATCAACAAGGAAGAGCAGGTTTTCAGCAGGATCAGATAAAGGCATTCGATCTATTTAATAGGGCAGCGGAGCTTGGATCCATTCGGGCGCATTTCTCCCTGGCTGGCGTTTATCATGAAGGGGGAGATTTGAAGAAGGCCAAGTTCCACTTTGAGGCCGCGGCTATGGCAGGAGATGAACATGCACGAACTATTCTTGGTAGTATGGAGGGTAGATCTGGAAACATGGAACGAGCTACGAAGCATTGGAAGATTGCAGCATCAGCTGGGTGTTTTCGTGCTATGCATTGTTTGATTACATTCTTTGAAAAAGGTGTTGTTAGTAGAGAATCAATCGACTCAACTTTGAATGCTTACAATAATTCCTGTGTTGAGATGAGAAGTGAAGCCAGAGACGCTTATATTCGTGACATAATTGATGGGATATTATAATGCACAAAATGAACAATAATCATCTCTCTCCATAATTAGGCATCATTGTGAAAAAACTTTTATTTATTGGTTAAAGCAAAATCTATACTACTATACCTCATAAAACTTCTTGTCCTGTGGCATGGATTCATTTCTAATTTCTCTTCTTATCAGCGAAGATGTTCGCTGCTACAGATCACAGCCTTGGTCACTCCCCACATATGTATCCTGGCAACAGTCCTCCTTACTGGGCAATTATGTTTACAAGATCCAGCTCCCATTAGGGGGTTTCTGTTGCATTAGGATTGAAGCACCCCGTCCACTTCATACTCATATCAGAGTCTATTTCATACCACAGGTACTCTTGTGAGTGGTGGTGTGTCACATCTGGCTACATGATCTAGTAAGATAGGTCATTTGACATGTCTGCAAGGAGGTTTTAATATGGAGAGGTTCTTTCACAGAGCTTGCAACAAAAACACCTAGTGAGTATTCTACATTTATGAAATTGGAAGAGCTTGATAGTAGAAAGAAATTGTAACAATAGGAGTTTAGGCAGTATTAAATGAAGAAAGTGTTTAGTTGTCAACTTAAGGGTTCACATTAAATGTTTGTGTCATCCTTCATGAATAAATTATGATGGCGAAATACATGAAAGCTCCTCCTTGTCGAGACTAGTATGTCTCTTTCCATGCTACCTTCTTCTTGATAAGAATATGATGCAATTCCATGAATCGGATGAGGGGATATTTCTTGCAAAGGATTGTGTCTCTGTGCAATTTTCTTGCCATCTGTGGCAATTGCAATTCTCTCCTTGCAATGTCATTGTTCTTCTCGTCAATTTGACGCACGAGGTCGATCACAACAGAAGATAGTTCCTCAGAATGCAAGCCTGACCATACATACTCTGTTGTAGAGATGATAATTCTGATTCAACCGCTTTCATCTCCAATTCGTAGTTGGAAAGTGACTGTGTTATATTGAGGGCACAATCAATTTTGTCATGCTGCATCTCCTCTTCCTCTACCGATTCACGATTATCAGTAGTTGATGAATTCAGTCCTAATAAAAATGAGGCACAACAGAGCCTCTCGAACACTCCTCAGACCAGTTGATTGGTTGTTTCTATCATACCACCCCATACAGTGTAAACATAATATTAAGTGCCGGCGACAGCAAAGCCACTGCTTCTCAGCCCCGAGCCGCCAACGACAGCCGCGCCGCCACCAAACCAGTCCACTGAGTCCGCTGATGAGGTAGATTGCGTCGCGGCGCGGCGGCTGCTCTGAATGGCAGCCGTTCATAGATGAATGAGGGAGGAGGACGGTTCGCCATGGTTGTCGTGTTTGTGGGTTTTGACCAACGAAAAAAAATGCGGGGTGGCGACAAGCATTCTAGAGAGTAGAGGTCACACTAAATAGTGAAAATATTATGCTTGAATCCGAGTCGGTGCGAGTGTTGGACGAGGATGAGGGGATAACAACGACTATGATGGTGATGATGCTCATAATGGTGGCGTAGGTCGCATTGCTGTCGTTGCTATGAGCGGCGAGGAGGTTTTGAACAACCACCCTCAGCAACAAAATCTAATACCAGCGGATGATACGGACACTGCGTCAAAGGAGCATGGGCTGGATCATGCGAATGCTACCGCTGGTAATAATGCGAAAAATTCTGCCAATGACAACGGAGATGGTGGTGTTGGCGATGGTGGTGTGGGCAATGACCATGATGGAGGGAGCGAGGAAACAGAAATCGAAGCAGCTTCTGCGAAATGTCCGGAGGATAATGCCAGCAATGACAGCCAGAGCAACAACCTTAATTTCAACAAAGACAATGCTGTAAGGCATGGCGATGTGTTGTTCGATCCTGTTGACAAAATGTTACCTGTTGACAAGCAACAAAGTCTGCTGCAATATTCACCACGACAAGAACAATCTAGCAATTCCAACAACAACAATGTTGGTGGTCCCACTGTAATGTTTGATCAACCACCACCACCACCACCATTATCATCAAGTGGCTATTTTTCCAATCAATATTATCAAGTTGATCATGACCTTCAGCAGCAATATATGACTCATCATCATAATCATCATCATTTTCCTCCTCCTTCTGGGCCTACTATGGTGCAACTCCCATCACCATCAACGACTGATCTTGACGCCGCACGTCAATATTACGAGGCACGTATGCGTGAACATGCATTACAGTATGCCAATGCTGCCGCGGGTGCGGCGTGGGCCGCGGCACGGATTGCATGCAGTGTTCCTAGTATTTGGGGGGGAGGGAATAATATTGATGGTGCTGGTGATGGTTGGGGTGATGGGGGTGGACGACGACGGGATACAGCGATGAATAATCCGCCACAACAGTCGTATTATACACCCGCACCCAGTGCGATGCCTATATCTCAGCAATCAATGACATGTCGGCCTCTATGTCCACCTGGGTTTGGATTTCGTTGCGATGGTGGTAATGGCGGTGGTGACGACGATGGGTTTGGATCCCATCAACGAAAGCAACAAAGGACGCTTTGGGATGCCAACAAACACAACAACAACCAAAGTAATTATCAAACGAACGCAAGGCCAGAGCAGCATTACCAACAGCAAGAGAAGATGCGTTTGAAGAAAAAGAGAGAGAGTGGGGGGAATGATTCCATTTCCTCTCTTGGAAGCGAAAGTCGGGAGCATATAAGCATTGGACATCAACAGCAGCAGCAGCAACGGGATAATCATAGCGCGTGTGGTATAGGTAGTGGTGGCAAATATGCTGGTAAGAAGAGCAATCAACGTCGACGATATAATGAGATAGGTGATGATGGAGCAGTAATTAACAAAGCCTTACATGATGATAGAAAAGGAGATGATAAGAAACATTCTGCTAATGAACAAATGAATTCCCAACGTCCTCCAAAACGTGGGCTATATCAGGGTCATTCATCTAAAAGTTCATGTTCATCCCTTGGTAGCTCTAACAGTGTCAATGTTGGGGCAAGTAGTATTAAGAAGAAGAATCGGTCGCATATGGAAACACAGCACAGTGTCACAACAACAGACTCTGCGTCGTCGAAGATCCTCCTTGTTACATTAATCGGGAAGAATGGTGTGAGGGCGTTACATGAGCTATGTGGTAAGTATCATTGGGACACGCCAACCTACAATCATGTCGAACCTACGATATCGCAGGAGCAGCAGCTACAACAACAACAACAACAACAACAACAACAAGCTATATCAAAATCTTCTGATAATAGCAAAATCTCCATTGCTAGCAATGACACAACCTTTGTCATGACAGTACATGTTAACGGAGTAGAACTAGGTCGTGGACGTGGCGGAACTAAAAACTCGGCCAAGCAGGATGCATCTCGTAAGGCAATGTCTGTCTTGGTCCCTGGTGTAGTCTTTGATCCGAATGGGTTACTTTTGGACATGGATGGAGGAGGTAGCATTTCTCCGTTATTACGTGAGGATGCTGCCGCGAGTGGCGGTATCAAATCACCACTTGTTGGTGATGATAGTCAAAGTAAGAAACATGCTGACTTAGAGCCGCTATCACTAGATGACTTGGGACCACATCTGGCATCTCAGTTAGCAATTGGTGGAGACGGCGTAGTGAACGGACGCTCATCGCCCGATCATAGTGAAAACTCGTCAATTAGCACTGCCATATCTGAAGATGTACTATCTGGTGGTCCTTTGATTTCCGGTGGTCCTCTCACTGGCCGTTTGTTATCATCCAACATATATCCATGCGCGTCGACAACGTCGGGCGTTAGCAGCGGTGCAAGTGATGTCGATGATGAGGATGAGAATGCATACTACTCATCAAGAGGTGCTAGTGTATGTAGCACCCTCTTAAATGCCATGTGGCAAATTGATGCTAGGATATGGGAGCCTCCATCATATACATTTGATGTATGTCCTATCCTGGGTACTTCAACCGAGAGAGAGTTACTTGTTACATCGGGGACTGCTTGCTGCGTCAAGCGCAAGAAGGTCGAATTGCCTACACTGCCTCCCCGGAGAGATATCGCCACCCATCGTATGTTCCAATGTACCGCATCCATCAACCTATATTTTCCAAAATGTCTTGTGGGTGGTGGTGTGTTGTCTATCATGGACTTTTGGGAGTCACCGCTAGATTTTCTCCATTCAAATAAGTGTAGCAGTCCAACATCTTGTGATAAGGGTGAGACATTGCAGACTAGAAAGCGAAAAGATAGTTTTGCACTGGAAACGCCGGCACAGCCCACTAAGGATGATGTGGAATCTCCCAATGGCACACTAATGACACCAACAACTAAAGTGAAAGAGGACTATTTTCAACATAAGGTAGCAACTCTGGCAATGGGGCTGACAAAACGCGAAGCAAAGCATAAGGCCTCTGCCAAATTGCTTGCTTCGCTATTTCCTTCTTGCAATAGTATGATTGAAGTAAAGGCCGAGGCGGAGGCGGCCCGCGAGTTGTATGCGGCACGGAAAGTGGCAAGTCAACCGAAACGCCCCAAAATCATAATTTTGCCATCCGAGGAGAATGATCCGATCATACAAAGTGTACAAGCTACTCCCATTAAGAATGATATATCTTTACATGCACTATCACTATCGGAACCTAGTGATGGTAATAAGCGAATTAAATGGACTGACTCCACAAACATGAATTCATCCTTCCTAGGTGAAGTAGATGCTGCACTAGAATGTCTCCAGGAATTAGATGAGGGAGGACGGACAAAAGATCAGTCTTCGGGTGATGTTGGGAAAATAGTTTTACGCCGTGCATGTAGCGACGACTGCGATGATGTCCATTTGCTCTTGAATAAGATTGGAACATCGTCTGCGGTGCTCTCGCCAAAGCAATTGCCTTGTACTATAAACGAACCATCGGTCACTGGGAATGATTTACATGTTGAATCTGGTGATGTGGATCGAGATCATGGTGGGAGGGAAGAAAAATCCACCGAAGATGAGAAGAATGCGGAACGGCAGCTAGGAGAACATTCAGTAATCCTTGTTCTTGTAAGGGCTATAGCGCTTTATGATCCGCCATTGGGCTGTGCCATCCTAACACTCAAAGAGTCGACACGCGAAAGCCGGATTCTCTCTCTAGATAGACTCGGTTATGAAGAGCATCTTCCGAGAGAGAGGTTTGTTGAATGCCTGGAACTCTTTACAAAGAATATTCATTGTACTCTTGATGACGGTCGTGTTGATAACAAGTCAGAGATATCGCTCGATGACATTCGATCGTTTTTGTGCTCGCCACCAACAGCACGCGATTTAGAAAATGTTGTTGATTGCGTGAATGGAGACTCTTCTCGCCGACTTCTTCAATCAGTAAAGGAAGAAGATAGCGAAGACGATGGGAGTGATGATGTAGAAAGAGAAGACGACGAAGAAAACATAGTTGATGGATTGACTGAATCAGGAAAGCGAAAGCTTTCCAAGCCAAGTAAGCGGAGTCGAGTAGCTTGATGGTGGTTGGCTTTGTTATTGTTCAATAGAAATTTCTCTACTTTAGACCCATGCAGATCTTGCATACTTGATAGAGTCAGAAGATAGATTGAACACCTTTTTTATCTTATTATGTATATTATTTATGTCATTACTAATACACTATTTTCTCCGCATGGAATCAATTACCGCTATCCTTGTAGTGCATCATCATTTGTGTCACTTCGCTATCTTTATCTGTGTTTTCATTTGGACAGTTGAAAAACTTGCATCCATTGTCAAAGTCTCGACCAACAAAACTGCCATCTTGACAAGTGAGAAGATCATTTTCGCATGGCGACACGGTCTCGTGGTCTCTCTGCTTGATCTCCGTTTGCTCTCCCTTCGTCTCTTGCTTCAGTTTGTCTTTGCCCTTCAAGTAGTCTCTTGGCCGGTCGCGAGTATTCATATGTGGTGAAGAGAGTGCATTCATTGAGAGTTCGCTACTTGGGCATTCAAACCATTCACATTTGTTTCCTGGATCTCTGCGGATGAATGTACCGTCAGTGCATCTCTTTACTTCGTCCGAACAACGTCCATGGAGACCTGAATAACTTGCAGCTTTTGCGGCTACCGACAATTCCATTATTTCCTCCTTCACACTTGATGGGCACACGACAAACTTGCAGTTATTACGTGGATCCCTTTCTACAAATGACCCATCGTTGCACTCCCGAACATCGGCATTACATCTCTTTTGTGTAAAGTCTGAGAATTGTGAAGCGTAGAAATTGATTGAATCCGCCAAAGAAACCGATGACTCATCCTCCTTTATATGCTTTGCAGCGTAGGAGTTGATAGATGCCGCCAAAGATTCCATTGGTTCGTCGTTCTCAGCAACAGGGCATTCAAAAAACTTGCACATATTTCCTGGGTCCCTTTCTACAAATGACCCATCGCTACACTCCATCACATCTCTATCACATTTCTTTACAGATGCAATTTGCGCTGCCAAAGACACCGTCGGCTTCTCCTTGCTTGGTCTATCTTCGGTAGATGCAACGAATGATGGAGTTTCTGGGCACGGAAAGTATCTACAGTCGTTAGAGGGATCTTGTTTGACAAATTCTCCGTCTGGACATTCTTTCAGTGATTTTGTGCATGACTTTGGCGTTTCTGTTGTTGATAATGCTGTTGGGTCAGTTGTTGATGCTGGTACAGGTATTGTTGCAGCTGTTGAAGTGGTAGTAGTTACTGGCGATGGTAGGTAGCAAGGATCGAAATTGCATCTGTTTTTCGGGTTCCTGCCCACATACTCTCCACCAGGGCATTCTTTCATTTCCATGGGACAAATTTGGGTTGGCTGGGTTGAAGATTCATCATCTATCGGAATGGAGACAGTGCTGGTTGTGTCATTCGTTGGCTCGTTTGTGGGTTTGCTATCCATGTAACGCTCGTCGATACAATCGTATCCCTCCCCAGATCCACACTGGAAGAAAGCAAACAGTGCACTGCAGCTACCTTCACAGCAGTCGCCACCATCGTAATTACAATCTTGATTGTTCAACATGGGATCACAATTTCCATCTCCTACTCGATACTTCTCATCGGTGTGACAAAGTTTTGAGTTGATGGCACTAAGTTTGGAAGGGTCAACGCAATAGAAACCAAATGGTCCGTAATCTGCCAGCTCGTCCCCTTCCTTAACGGTACATCCGAAAGCTGAATCTTTGTTGCAAGTTCCCTTACAACAATCCCCACCATCAAAGTCACATGCTTTAATATTATACGGTGCATCAGGATCGCAAGCACCATCCCCGATGAACTTCGGATTTGGAACACAGCAAGCTAGATTACCTCCCCACGGAAGCAAGCCAACCGGGCAGAGAGATGAATCCGGCTCGCTTGATTCGGTTGGAGTAGATATTGCCGTCGTCAATGCGGACCCAGCTGGGGGAACGAAGTCGTCTACGATTTCTCCAGGAGTGGATCCAACAAAATGTTGGCAATCGTCGCACGTTCCCTCTGACAGGCATGTATCAAGACTATCTTGTAACCCCGCACATTTGTCAAATGGCATCAGATTCGGGAGGGTCAACGCCTTGGCTGCACGGCAATACCTGTTGAGCCGAGCCTTGACTGCATCGTGGTGCCAACCACCAGCTGCTGAAGGACATTCCAAGCCCCCATTGATATTGTTTAATGTGCCACCAAAATTTCCACCTTCTTGCAAAGCTTCTATGTGACATGTTGTGCCCTCCTTCGAATGCTCCATCCAAAAGTATATGCCAGCTCCCCATGCGTACTTGCCCTCTGTTGCAACTAAATCTGGATTGTCACAGAATGTGTCTGGAGACCCTGTGAGAGCAACACTTGCGCCAATGTAATTATAATTCCTAATGATGGTGGCATGATGTGAGATAAACACGAGTCTCGTGTATCATACAAAGTAACAGATTGACTTACCAACTTAGCTGTATCGAACCTCTTCCAAAGAATAGATGCTTGGCGGCGACATACCCCTCCATGTCGGCTTCGCCCATGCCCTTGCCACATGGACATGCCTCGGGTGGCTCGCTCTCTGGCTGGCAGTATTCATTAAACTCACTTGTACCCGTTACCAGGCCATGGTTACAAATCTTGAGTTCCCAATCAAAGCTTCCCGTATCACACGGCTTACAGAAAACTTCTCCATCGACGACGACGTTGTCGGCGCACATCAAGTATTCTCGTCCAGCTTTCAATTCATCACTCTCGTGGAGTGTATTGCCTAAAAAGGCTGCCAACTCAGCCGTTCGTTGGTAGGCATTGCCCATACCAAAGACCTTCTCGGTATGCTTCGAATTGTATGATAACATTGCATCACACAGTCCCTCATAGGTATATGGTTCCTTGGCCTCAGGGGCAATGGTATTGAACATCTCCCGAGTGAGTATGTCATCACAAACAGTGTAATGTGGAGAATCATTGGCAAGTTCATTCTCCACTCCACTTCCTGGAGCAGGTGCGATGCGATCTGTACCGTCATTCCAGCACCAGCAGCTACCAGCAATGTCACAAGGCCACCAAGTCTGGCCAGTTTCACAGGGTGTACACTCTTCATCCTTCACGAGCTGTCCTGTGGAAGAACTGCCCACACATGTCGAGCCTTGAGGACATCCACCGGAGCAGGAGTCAGATGCCACAGGCATCAACCCTTCTGATCCTCCTAGGGTCGAAATGTCGAGTGTGTACGGTGACGCACCAGTTGACGTAGATGACAAGAGAGGTGCTGGTGCAGGAGGACGAGGTTCCGACGCAATAGGTGGAGAGCCCACTATCTCAGTCTTGTCTTTCCTCTTGATCGCAAGAGGAGATAATGGCTCCATCTTCGATTCCGTAGCAGGATGTATTGACTCGTCGTCGTCATCCGTGAGGGTATCCGTAGTTACGACTTCATAAGTAGGGGAAGTTGTCATGGGCGCCATCGTCGGAAGTAATGGACACACTATGTCTCTGTAACATGTCTGTCCTGAGGCCTGGGGACAATTATCACTCTCGTCACATGCTAAAAAGTCATCACTGAAGCCATACATACCCAATGATGTCTCACCCGCCTGTGGTGATATTCCACCCGCCCGGCACTTGCGTTCAGCATCATCATAGTCGACTCCACACACGCTCAACAAGGTTGTCCCATCCTGGAATGTGTCATCGGGGTCAACAAGGTCTTGTATGAGATTGCCTGCATCTCCCATGGCTGCCGCAACTTTAGATGAAGGACACATGACTTGAGGAAAACAAGATAGTCCCTCCGGACAATTATAGCCACTTAGACAAAGCATAGAGCATGACTCGGCGTCAATCATGTCCGATCCACACGAAAAGGTCGGGAAGGTATCCTCCACTTCTTCCTCATCATCACCCTTCTCTGCTGGTGGAGGAAGTTCACTAGAAACTACTTCATCATCATCATCATCCACATCACCATTGTCATCCCAGTTGGCAACATCTTCGACATTGTCAAAAGCACTAGTAATATCAGTATTGTCATCGTTGGCATCATTCACGTTGGCAGTGGTGGTGACAACAACATCGCCAGTAGTAGTATTTGTGACAGAAACATCTTCATCACCAGTGGTGGGAGAAAAGTCAGTAGCACCACCCTCCTTCGATCCATCGCCCAAACATGTATCAAACTTGTATTCAAACTTGTATGCACAACACTCCTCCTTGAAGCGAAATAGGTCCTCCTCTTTTTCCCATAATGATTGTTGTCCATCGTTTATACATGCACCTATTTCCCAATTCACATACCATGGATTTGATTCTTCACCACCACTGACATCCTCCTCGAGAGTACCTGTTTCGTTACTTGCTTGTGATCCGACTTCGTCAAGTGTCGTCATACTAGGACAACTACTCACAAACGTAAAGCATTGTTCACCAGCAGCACATGCCGGACATGTCACGCCAGCAATACATGAAGGACACGGTGTAAAACAGTTATCATTGGCATCTGCCCATGTTATACCACAATAATTCTGTACCGTGGCCGTAACTTCCAGCGATGCCGCCGTGGCATTAAATCCATCCTCGTGGAGCGAGTCGGCACAGCCTATAATCATATCGGGGAACCAACGAGCGCAACAGTCGGGTTTGGCAGTGAATAAATGACTTTCGGCATAGCCTCCCTCCCACGTCATAAAGTCTGGCGGAGTACCATCCTCGGCCGAATTGACGCAGGTTAATTTGTCGTGGTTTGGGTACCATGGATGCGAGGACAAATAGGCGTCCGAAACGGTATTGCCATTGGAGGCGCCGTTGCTTATGGGAGTATGTTCATACGTTGCCGAGTTGGGATCATACGCTTCCAAATTGGGATTGAATGCTCCTCCTCCGGACCCTCCTCCTCCGCCCTTCTTTAAATTCTTCTTCTTTACGTTCGCTTCCTCCTCGTCACGCCTGCGCTGCTGATGTCTCTCGTCGCCACGAAGACTCCTCCGTCTTCTCTCGCCGCCTGATTGCAGACCACGACCATCGACGACTACGACGGATAGTATTACCGAGAAGAGTAGGGATGGGGACGCCATCATCGTCGCCCTTGATCGCTTCATTGCGGTGTTCGTCAAGAGTGCTTGGTCGTCCAGTGCTTGGTCGTCCAGTGCTTGGTGTGGGGGCTGTTCTACAATAAAAAATGACCAAGAGTGTTTCAGACTGTGTTACAAGTCTGTTAGGGCTTGAGGTAAAACATACTGGAAGGCTCAAGTCAGCTTTGTGTCAATTGAGTCGAAAAGTTGGACAATCTACCATAATAATATATTTAAGTTGCGTTTAGCACTTGATACTTGATGTATTATCAGGTGTCATGGATTCCTCAGGCTACTCCCCATCTTATCATGTCAACGACAATCTATCAGCTGAAGTTCTCTCGCAGATGCCACAAGCACTTGCGTTGGCTTTGAAGGAGTTTTTACAGTTGGGTATCCCCCACACCTGCACTTCGACTTCGACCCATAGCAGTGGCTTTCGACAAACTGGAGGAACTTCTCGTCTCTCATCGACAAGTCTTGTTGGGCTTGGATGTTGATACACGAGCAATGACGGTCTCAATAACCACTCAATATCATTGAAATGAAGTCTTATCTATTTTCTATTTTACAGTCAACATGGCATGAGCACCGCCAGACGTTTACAATGAAAGAGATGGAATTGTTAGTTGGAAAATTGGGACAGATTGCCCAGACCCCGACCACTGTACTACTTGATGCCCCATCTGTATTCTGTATTCTTCTCTCGCGTATGCACTCAGAATTGGGGTTAGGGTAATCAAAGTCACCATATATATTGAATATATTGTATTCCACAATGCGATGGTGGAATATGCCCTTGCTTTACTCATATTATTGCCGTGTCAAGTCCAATGCAAAGAGGAAAAGAAACAACTAGCTTGTATATGTATAATGAAAAATAAATTGAGTAACTGGATTTCTATTCAGAGTTACATATTGTTGAAAGTTGGTTTAGAAAAAATGTTTCGTCCTTGTTATGTTATTATATTATATCGGTATTGATGTCAGCAATGATGGTGGTGTCCAAGTATTCGCAATCTACCATACCTTATAACTACTCCTAAACTTCTTAGAGAGCATTGTGGTGTCCTAGGCAGGGACTACGACTAGGGCCTACAGTAATCGATACACGGTAGATGTAGCGATGAAGTAAAAATGAAAAATTATGATCTTTTTATCTACTTAAAATGAGCGTCGAATGAGCACGCGAGTGCACATCGGCACGCAAAAGAAAGAGGGAAATATCCCAATATTACCT
>Ga0247833_1004966_pt1 | contig 15837 bp, 13 predicted proteins | sample LaCruzMarch2015__7_FD_187117 | JGI IMG/M metagenome (GOLD analysis project Ga0247833, IMG submission 187117) | Freshwater microbial communities from meromictic Lake La Cruz, Castile-La Mancha, Spain - LaCruzMarch2015_8m | ecosystem: Environmental > Aquatic > Freshwater > Lake | place: Spain...
TTTTGGCAGGCGTGGTCGCAGGCACCAGGCCCACACTCGGGTCGAACTTTCCGGGGCCATGGTAGGCCACTGGATCGGCCTCAGCCTTCTCGTAACCTTGGCCTTTTTTGGTGACCACATGCAAAAACTGCGGGCCGCTCAAGTTTTTGATGTTCTCCAGCGTCGGGATCAGCGACTCCAGATCGTGTCCGTCGATGGGGCCGATGTAGTTGAAGCCGAATTTCTCGAACAGCGTGGCGGGCACCACCATGCCTTTGGCGGTTTCTTCCAAGCGCTTGGCCAGCTCAAACAAGGGCGGCGCATTTTTCAGCACATTCTTGGCCCCGGCCTTGGCGGCCGTGTAAAAGCGCCCGCTCATCAATTGGGCAAGGTAACGGTTGAGCGCGCCCACGGGCGGGCTGATCGACATGTCGTTGTCGTTCAGGATCACCAGCAGCTTGCACTCTTCCACGCCCGCGTTGTTCAGGGCCTCAAAGGCCATGCCAGCGGTCATGGCGCCGTCGCCAATCACCGCAATCGAATGCCGCGACTCGCCTTTTTGGCGGGCCGCCACGGCCATGCCCAGTGCGGCCGAAATGCTGGTGGACGAGTGCGCCGTGCCAAAGGTGTCGTATTCACTCTCCTCGCGGCGCGGGAAGCCCGACAATCCGTCGAACTGGCGCAGCGTGGGCATGCGTTCGCGCCGCCCGGTCAAGATTTTGTGCGGGTAAGTTTGGTGACCCACGTCCCAGACGATGCGGTCTTCGGGGGTGTTGAACACATAGTGCAAAGCCACCGTCAACTCCACCGTGCCCAGGTTGGAGCTCAGGTGCCCGCCGGTTTTGGACACGTTGTCCAGCACGCATTGGCGCAATTCGTGGGCCAATTGGGGCAAGTCGCTGCGCTGAAGGCGGCGCAGGTCGGCCGGGGAATCGATGTTCTTAAGCAAATCGGTCATGTCAGTTGTTTCTATTGACCACAATGGCGGTCAGGGCACGCAAAGCGGCCAAACCGGTCTCAGGCAAGCCGGTGTCATCCAGTGCCTGCATGGCCTGAGCGGCCAAAGTGTCGGCATAGGCTTTGGCTGCGTCCAGCCCCATCAGGGCCACATAGGTCGGTTTGTCGGCGGCTTCATCCTTGCCCGCCGTTTTGCCCAGGGTGGCCGAATCGGCGGTCACGTCCAGCACATCGTCTACCACCTGAAAGGCCAGGCCCAAGGCCTCGCCAAAGCGCTGGAGCGCCGCTTGCACCGGGGCTGGCACGCCCTGAACGCAAGCCGCGCCCATCTGCACGCTGCACAAAAGCAGCGCTCCGGTTTTGAGGCGGTGCATCTGGCGCAATTGGTCCTCGCTCAAGCGCTGACCCACGCTGGCCAAGTCAATCGCTTGGCCCCCAGCCATGCCTTGGTAGCCCGAAGCCCGGGCCAGCAAGCCCACGCAGGCCGCTTGTTCCGCAGCGCTGACGCTGGCGTCTTGGGGGGTCAGCATTTCAAAAGCCAGGGTCTGCAAAGCGTCACCCGCCAGCAGGGCTTGCGCCTCGCCAAACTGCACGTGCACTGTGGGTTTGCCGCGCCGCAAAACATCGTTGTCCATGCAGGGCATGTCGTCGTGCACCAGCGAATACGCGTGGATGAATTCAATGGCGCAAGCAGCATTGAGAGCGGCCGAGCCGCTTGAGGCACCGCCCACGGCCTCGGCTGTGGCCAGCACCAGCAAGGGCCGCAAGCGCTTGCCGCCGTCCAACACGGCGTAGCGCATGGCCTCGCCCAAAGCGGCGGGTGAATGGGCCTCAATGCCTTCTGACAAGGCGTGCTCAACACGCTCGAGGTGCGGCTGCATCCATGCTTTGAGGTCCAACGGGCTCATGTGCCGCTCCAAGGTTTGAGTTGTCCACCATCCAACACCTGGATTTGGTCTTCGACGGCTTTGAGCTTGTCACGGCAAAAGCCAAGCAACACAGCGCCGCGCTGGTAACCCGTCAACAGCTGGTCCAGGGGCATTTGCCCCGATTCGAGCTGTCCCACCAAGGTTTCCAGCTCCGACAAAGCCGCCTCATAAGTGTCAGGCACACTTGCTGCAACGGCATCGGCGAGGTCAGGTTGAGCAGCCTTGGGCATGGGATCTTCCGGCAAAAAAGAACGATTTTAGGCTTTAAGACTGGACTTGGCTGACGGTTGGACAGTCCAATCCACCAGCAGCAGGGTGTTGCGCCCTTAGCTTTGGCTCAGCATCCAGCGCAGGCTTTCCATTGGAATGGCCTTTTCAGCCCCTATCGGCATCCCCCGAGGTTAGAATGACAATCCCGCGACAGGAAATTCCTGTCATTTTTTTGCGCCGTTTTCCATGAATACAGCGCTTTGTTCCTGCCCCTTCATAGGGGGAGTCTCTAGGTCAGGTCACCCATGTCTGATTTAAGTCTTCAACTGCAGCAGGCCGCAAGCCAACTACCAGTTTCCACTTATTTCGAAGAAGCGCTGTTTCAGTGCGAAATGAACACGCTCTTCCGGCAAGGCCCTCGCTACGTGGGCCACCAGTTGTCGGTGCCCAATCCGGGCGACTACTACGCCCTGCCCCACGAGGCCGAAGGCCGTGCCTTGGTGCGCAACGCCCAAGGCGGTGTCGAGCTCGTCTCCAACGTGTGCCGCCACCGCCAGGCCGTGATGCTGAGCGGCCGGGGCAACCTGAACACCCAGCAAAAGGGAAGTGCAGGCGGCAACATCGTTTGCCCGCTCCACCGCTGGACGTATTCGCCCAGCGGCCAGTTGCTGGGCGCGCCGCACTTTGCCCAAGACCCTTGCCTGAACCTGAACAACTACAAGTTGCAAAAGTGGAACGGCCTGCTGTTTGAAGACAACGGCCGCGACATCGCCACCGATCTGGCGGGCATGGGCCCACGCTCACAACTGAGTTTCGACGGCTATGCCCTCGATCGCGTCGAGCTGCACGAGTGCAACTACAACTGGAAGACCTTCATCGAGGTCTATCTGGAGGACTACCACGTCGGCCCCTTCCACCCCGGGTTGGGCCAGTTCGTCACTTGCGATGACCTGAGCTGGGAGTTCAAGGAGCACTATTCGGTACAAACCGTGGGCGTGTCGGGCGGCTTTGGCCAACCCGGCTCGGACACCTACAAAAAATGGCACGAGGTGCTGCTGAAGTACCGCAACGGCCAACTGCCCGAGCGCGGCGCGATCTGGCTGACCTACTACCCCCACATCATGGTCGAGTGGTACCCGCATGTGCTCACCGTCTCCACCCTGCACCCCATCAGCCCGACCAAGACGCTGAACATGGTGGAGTTTTACTACCCCGAAGAAGTCGTGGCCTTTGAGCGCGAATTCGTCGAAGCCCAGCAAGCGGCCTACATGGAAACCTGCATCGAGGACGACGAGATTGCCGAGCGCATGGACGCTGGCCGCAAAGCGCTGCTGGCACGCGGCGACAACGAAGTCGGCCCGTACCAAAGCCCTATGGAAGACGGCATGCAGCACTTCCACGAGTGGTACCGCCGACAGTTGAACGCCATCTGAACCGAAGGCAAAGATGCAAGCCTCCTGGATGATCCTGGCATCCTTGTTCTTCGCGATGATGGGGGTTTGCGTCAAATTTGCATCGGCCCACTTTCACACCTTTGAGCTGGTTTTTTTCCGGGGCTTGATTGGCGTGATCTTCATGGCCAGCTTGTGCCGAATGCAGGGCGTCCCCTTGCGCACACCCATTCCCCTGATGCACGTCTGGCGCTCGGTGGTGGGCGTGACCTCGCTGGCGGCCTGGTTTTACGCCATTGGCTATTTGCCCCTGGCCACCGCCATGACACTCAATTACATGAGCAGCATCTGGGTGGCGGTATTTTTGGTGGGCGGCACTTTGGTCATGGGCAAACTGCAAGACGCGGCCCGGCAAGGGCCTATCGTGCTGACGGTGATCGCAGGTTTTGTCGGTGTCATCTTGCTGCTGCGCCCCACCATCGAACAAGACCAGTTGTTTGCGGGCATCGTCGGCGTGCTTTCGGGCCTGATCGCGGCTTTGGCTTACATCCAGGTGGCCGCTTTGGGACGACTGAACGAACCCGAAGCGCGCACTGTGTTTTATTTCTCCGTCGGCACCACCGTGGTGGGCGCCGTGCTGATGCTGGTCACCGGCATGAGTCCCTGGGTGTGGCCCAGCGTGCTGTGGTTGCTGCCCATTGGCGTGCTGGCCGCGCTGGGCCAGTTGTGCATGACCAACGCTTACAGCCGGGGATCGACCCTGGTGGTGGCTAACCTGCAGTATTCGGGCATCCTCTTTGGTGCTTTGTTTGGCCTGATCCTGTTTGGCGACCACATCCCGCTCATGGGCTGGTTGGGCATGGCCCTCATCATGGCCAGCGGCATCGCCTCCACCGTGCTGCGTCACCGTACACTGCCCAGCGCCCCCGCTGAAGACCACTGAACCTTGGAGACACACGATGTACACCCTGCTGATCAACGCCCCCCAATTGCAAACCCTGCTGGCACAAGGCACCCCCTGCGCCGTGTTGGACTGCAGTTTTGACCTGATGAAGCCCGAGCTGACCGATGGCTTTTTTACCAGCGAACGCATTTCAGCGGCTCTGCCCGCCCACATGGACAAGGACCTGAGCACGCACCAGCCGGGGCAGGCCGTCAACGGCGGCCGTCACCCCTTGCCGCAGCGCGAGATCGTGGCACAGTGGCTGGGGAGTCTAGGGGTGCACAACGGCATGCAGATCGTGGTGTATGACCGCAACAAAAGTCAATACTGCGGTCGTTTGTGGTGGATGCTCAAATGGCTGGGGCATGAAGCCGTGGCCGTGCTCGACGGCGGCTTGCAGGCTTGGAAGGACGCAGGTGGAGCCACCGACTCGGGTCCCTTTACACCGCCTGCGCCTGTGGCATTTGAATTGAAAACACCGCTGCGCCAATTGGTGCTGACCGATGCCATCTCAGCCGCCTTGGGCCAAACCACTCAAACCGTGGTGGACGCGCGCGCCGGAGCCCGCTATCGGGGCGAAGTGGAACCGCTGGACCCCGTAGCGGGACACATCCCGGGCGCACTCAACCGGCCTTTTGCCGAGAACTTCACCGAAGACGGCCGTTTCAAAAGCCCCGAGTTGCTCAAAGCCGAATGGGACCGGGTACTCGCCGGCCGCCCTGCCAGCAGCGTGGTGCACCACTGCGGATCTGGCGTCACGGCTGTGCCCAATTTGATGGCGATGGAGTTGGCCGGTTTCGGCCCCACCGCGCTGTATGCCGGCAGCTGGAGCGAGTGGTGCCGCACGCCGGGCCTGCCCTGTGCCAAGGGCTGAATTTGTAGGAGCGCACCCCGTGCGCGATGGGCGTGGCACACGCCCGTTTGAACAGCCGCGTCAGTGCTGGTGCCCTGCCAAGGCGCTGACGATGACCACCATGCCCATGCCTACGCCAAGCCAGAGAATCTGCGAGGCGGTTTCGCGTGCGGACAGGCGTTTTTGCAGCTGCGGGATCAAATCGGCCAGCGCCACATAAACAAAGCTGCTGCTGGCCACCACCAGGAAATACGGCAGCCAGTCGTGCAGGGCGTCGACCAGCACATAGCCCACCGCCCCGCCCAAAGCGGTGATGGCCCCGGCCATCGACACCTTGACGATGGCCGCCTGGCGGCTGCTGCTGCCCTGGCGCAACACGGCCAAGTCGCCCATGTGGTGCGGAACTTCGTGCGCCAACACGGCCAGTGCCGCGATCACGCCCAAGCGCATGTCGGCGATGAAGGCCGAGGCGATCAGGATGCCATCGCCAAAGCAATGCACGCTGTCGCCCGCCAGCACGGCCCATTGACCGCGCAACTTCTCTTCGGCATGGTGAGCGTGTGGGTGGCCGTGCGCTTCGTGGCCATGACCTGAGGCCTGCGCATCACCATGCACGTGGCCGTGATGGCCATGGTCGTGACCATGTTCGTGCCCGTGGTGCCACAGCTCAGCCTTGTCGAGCAAAAAGAAAAACACCAGGCCAATCAGCAAAGTCATGAACAATGCTTGAGCCCCGGCTTCACTCTCAAAGGCCTCAGGCAGCAAGTGCAAAAAAGCTGTGGCCAACAAGGCCCCTGCGGCCAGGCTGAGCATGTGCTGGGTGTAGCGGCTGAGCACGCCAAAACTCAGCCATGCGGCCAGCCAGACGCTGCCGATGCCCGCCACCAAAGTGCCCAACAAAATCGCCAATAAAGTCATCTTGCATCCACGAAGTGCTTGGCACTCCAAAACAAACCGCCCCAAAGGGCGGTTGTTGCATCAAAAAATCAGGCCACCCCCTGGCGCTTGAGCCAGGCCAGCAAACGCTGCCAGCCGTCTTCAGCGGGCCCCTTGCGGTAGCTGCTACGGTAGTCGGCATGAAACGCGTGCGGGGCCTCAGGATAAACCACAAACTCACTGGCTTTGGCCGCTGCAGGCCCTTGCGCCAAGGCTTCTTTCATCTTGTCCACCGTGTCAAGGGGAATGCCGGTGTCCGCCGCGCCGTACAAACCCAGCACCGGGGCCTTGAGCTGACCCGCCAATGCCAACGGGTGCGCGGGCGTTTGCGCCGTGGCGTTGCCCACCAGTCGGCCGTACCACGCCACACCCGCCTTGAGCTTGGTCTGGTGCGCCGCATACAACCAGGTGATGCGCCCACCCCAGCAAAAGCCGGTGATCGCCAGTTTGTCGGTGTTGCCGCCGTTGGCTGCGGCCCAGGCCACGCAGGCGTCCAGGTCGCCCATGACCTGCGCATCGGGCACTTTAGAAATGATTTCAGCCTGCAGCTTGGCGATTTCGCCGTACTCGTTGGGGTCACCCTGGCGCACAAACAGCTCGGGGGCGATGGCCATGTACCCGGCCTGGGCCAGGCGGCGCGTAACGTCGGCGATGTACTCGTGCACACCAAAAATCTCAGAAATGACGAGCACGACCGGCAAACCGGTCTTGCCCGCCGGTGCGCTGCGGTAGAAGGGCATCTTGAAACCATTCACGTCGATGGTCACTTCGCCCGAGACCAAGCCAGTCAAAGGGGTTTTGATGGCAGTCTGCGCCATGATGGGCATGGCAGCTGCGGCATAACCCACGCCCAAAGCGGCTTTCAGTGCCACGCGGCGGGTGGCCCCGGCATCACCCAGACGCCCGCCCAGCAAGGCTTGCGTGTCTTCAATCATGTTCTGGTTCAAGGGATGTCTCCTCGGTCGTGCAATAAAAAGGGCTTTATCTTGGCACAGTCGCATCGGGCCTGCACAAAAGCGGCAATGGGCGGCCGGGATAGGGAACCCAGGTGTGTAGTGGGCGCTTGAGTCAGGCAATTACACTGCCGCCATGTCCGATTCCGCCCTGCCCGTTTTGTATTCGTTTCGCCGCTGCCCTTATGCAATGCGGGCCCGGCTGGCCCTGTACGTGAGCGGCATGGTTTACGAACACCGCGAAGTGGTGCTAAAAAACAAACCCGCTCACATGCTGGCCCTGTCGCCCAAAGGCACAGTGCCGGTGTTGTGGCTGCACGGAACTGCGGGCAGCAAAGTGCTGGAGCAAAGCATGGACATCATGTTCTGGGCCCTGCACCAGCACGACCCACTGGACTGGCTGCCTGCGTCGAATGCGGGCATGGCCGATGCGCTGGCGCTGATCGCGCACAACGACGGACCTTTCAAGCAGCAACTGGACCGCTACAAATACCCCAACCGCTCGGGCTTGGAGAGCGGTGTGGCCGACCGCGATGAGGCGGCAATTTGGTTGCGCACGCTGGATGCACGGCTTCGCGTACAACCTGAATTGGCTGGCGAGCACTTCGGCATGGCCGATGCAGCCGTGGCCCCCTTTGTGCGGCAATACGCCCACACCAATCCGACCTGGTTTGCAGCGCAGCCGTGGCCTGCATTGGCGTCTTGGCTGACCAAATTTGAAGCTTCAGATCTGTTCCAGACCATCATGCACAAGCATGCGCCTTGGCCAGAACCCGCACCTATTTTGTAGGAGCCCACCCCGTGGGCGATGGGCGTGGCACACGCCCTTGAATCCATTCGCCGACGGGGTGGGCTCCCACGAAGTCAGCCTCAGTGCGCCTGCTCCCAATTCGGCCCAAAGCCCACTTCGGCAAGCAGCGGCACTTTCAGGTCGGCCACGCCCGCCATAAGGCGCGGCACCTCGGTGCGCACCCATTCCACCTCGGCTTCAGGCACCTCGAACACCAGTTCGTCATGCACCTGCATGATGACTTTGGTGGCCTTACCTTGCTCGTCCAGCGCCTTTTGCACCGCCACCATGCTCAGCTTGATCAGATCGGCCGCTGTACCCTGCATGGGCGCGTTGATGGCGGCGCGCTCGGCCCCGGCGCGGCGTGGTCCGTTGGGGCTGTTGATCTCGGGCAGCACCAGGCGGCGGCCAAACACGGTCTCGACATAGCCCAGCGCTTTGGCCTGCTCGCGGGTGGCGTCCATGTAGTGCTTGACCCCCGCAAAACGCTCAAAGTAACGGGTGATGTAGTTCTTGGCGGCGGTGTTGTCGATGGAGAGCGCCTTGGCCAAGCCAAATGCGCTCATGCCGTAAATCAGCCCGAAGTTGATGGTCTTGGCGTAGCGCCGCTGCTCGCTGCTCACGGTATCGGGCGTTGCACCAAACACCTCGGCGGCCGTGGCCTTGTGCACGTCCAGACCATCGTGAAAGGCTTTGAGCAAAGCAGGGTCATCGCTCAGGTGCGCCATGATGCGCAGCTCGATCTGGCTGTAATCGGCGCTCGCAATGACGCAGCCTTCGGGGGCCACAAAGGCCTCGCGCACCTTGCGCCCCTCGGCGGTGCGCACCGGGATGTTTTGCAAATTCGGCTCGTTGCTCGACAAGCGGCCGGTCACGGCCACAGCCTGCGCGTAATGGGTGTGCACTCGACCCGTGCGCGGCAAGGCCAGTTGCGCCAGCTTGTCGGTGTAAGTGCCTTTGAGTTTGGACAGACTGCGGTGCTCCAAAATGCGGGCGGGCAGCGGGTAGTCTTCGGCCAGTTTTTCCAGCACCTCTTCGTCGGTGCTGCGTGCACCCGTGGCGGTTTTCTTGATGACGGGCAGGCCCAGCTTGTCAAAAAATATTTCACCCAGCTGCTTGGGGCTGGCCAGGTTGAAGGGCTGGCCCGCAATCTCGTAGGCTTCGGTTTCGAGCTGCACAATGCGCTCGCCCAGCGCTTGGCTTTGCGCGGCCAGCGTGGGCGCGTCGATCAACACGCCGTTGCGCTCAATGCGGTACAGCGATTCGCTGGTAGCGATTTCCAGCTCATAAACATACTTGAGACCAGCATGCGCCTCGATCTGTGGCCACAGCGCCAAGTGCACGTCCAGGCACTGGTCCGAGTCTTCGCAGGAATAGTGCGCGGCCTTGTCCACGTCCACCTGAGCAAACGGAATCTGGTGCGCACCTTTTCCGCACAGGTCTTCGTAGGTCACGCCCCGGCGGCCCACATGGCGCTCGGCCAAGCTACTCAGGCCATGTGGCTTGTGAACTTCGAGCACATAGCTCTCCAGCATGGTGTCGTGCGCATAGCCCTGCACCTCAATGCCGTGGTTGGCCAGCACATGGCGGTCGTATTTGACGTTCTGGCCCAATTTCAGGCGGGCCGGGTTTTCAAGCCAGGGTTTGAGCTTGGCCAGCACATCGGCCAGCGGCAGCTGCTCGGGCGCACCCGGGCCGTTGTGGGCCAGCGGAATGTAGGCCGCCTCGCCGGGCGTGACGCTCAGCGAAATGCCCACGATCTCTGCGCGCATGGCGTCAAGCGAAGTGGTTTCGGTGTCGATGGCCGTGAGCGGCGCTTGCTCGATCCGGGCGAGCCAGTTGTCGAACGCGACCCAGTCCAGCACCGTGTCGTATTTCAAATCACCTTGCACCGAGCTGGCGGCGGTGTCGAGCACGGGGGCCACTGCTGGCTCATCGTCAGGCACCGAGCCAAACAAGTCGCCCATGCCAGTGTCTTTCGGCTTAGCGGTTTTGACCTTGGCCACAGGCGCAGGCACAACCCCGCCCAGCGACTGCACCAGGCCCTTGAAGCCATAGGTTTGGTAAAAATTCAGCAATTTGTCTTTGTCGGGCTCGTGCAGGTGCAGGCTGGCCAGCGACGGCAAGTCGGGCAGCCAAGCGTTCAAGTCGCAATCGGTTTTCATGGTCACGAGCGCCCGGCCCTTGGGCAGCCAGTCCACCGCTTGGCGCAGGTTCTCGCCCGCCACGCCCTTGATGTCGTGGGCGTTTTCCATCAGCTTGTCGAGCGAGCCGTATTCCATCAGCCATTTGGCAGCCGTCTTGGGGCCCACCTTGGCCACGCCGGGCACGTTGTCCACCGTGTCGCCCACCAGGGTTTGGTAATCGATCATGAGCGAAGGCGGCACGCCAAACTCAGCCGTCACGCCCGCCACATCACGCACCTTGCCGTTCATGGTGTCGATGATGGTGATGTGCTCATTGACCAACTGGCTCAAATCCTTGTCACCGCTCGACACCGTGACCTGGATGCCCTGCTGCGCGGCCACATGGGCCAGCGTGGCAATCACGTCGTCAGCCTCCACACCCGGCACGTCCAGCACGGTCCAGCCCATCAGGCGCACCAATTCGTGGATGGGCTCGATTTGGCTGCGAAGGTCATCGGGCATGGGGCTGCGGTTGGCCTTGTACTCGGGGTACAGCTCGTCGCGAAAGGTCGGGCCTTTGGCGTCGAACACGCACACGGCATAGACGGTGGGGACGTCCTTGCGCAGCCGCTCCATCATGTTGATCATGCCGCGAATGGCCCCTGTGGCGGCGCTCGTCGGATCGCCTGGCACGGCCCGCAGATCGGGCATGGCATGGAAGGCGCGGTACAGGTAGCTGGAGCCGTCGACCAGCAAGAGGGTCGGTTGGGATGTGTTGGAGGTGTTGTCGCTCATCCCTCGATTGTGTACCGGGTTGACACCCAAGTGAGCAAGAAGGATTGGGGGCTGGGCCTGTGTCAGGGTGATGCGGCAAAGCGAAGCGCCTCTGAACCCTGGCACAGGTCCGGCCCCCAATCCCCAACCACGCAGAACCGGCCACCCGATCTCCCCGTCTGTACTGGGCCAACCAGGGAAGACCCGGCCAAGGCTGACTGCGCGGGGCCTCAGAGGCGCTTCGCTTTGCCACATCGGCCCCGCACAGTCAGCCCTGGCCGGGTCATTGAGGGCTTTGCGCGCTCTACAATCGTCACTTTCTCACATCAGCCAGCCTTCCACCTGGCGCTTTGACCCTCTTCCCATGGCGGTATACACCGAAGTCACCGAAACCCAGGCCAACGACCTGATGCAAGCCCTGAATCTGGGCCAGCTGACGGCTTTGCGCGGCATCAAGGGCGGCATTGAGAACACCAACTACTTTGCGTCAACCCATCAGGGTGAATTCGTACTGACCTTGTTCGAGCGACTGACGCACGAGCAACTGCCCTTTTATCTGTTCCTGATGAAGCACCTGGCCGAGCGCGGCATCCCGGTACCCAACCCGGCCGCCAACCGCGATGGCGATGTGCTGCACACCATGAACGGCAAACCGGCTGCCGTAGTGAACAAGCTGGCCGGACAAAGCCAACTGCATCCCCAAGCCGTGCACTGCGCCGCCGTGGGTGACATGCTGGCGCGCATGCACCTGGCCGGAGCCGACTACAACCGCAGCCAGCCCAATTTGCGCGGCCTGCCCTGGTGGAACGAAACCGTGCCGGTGGTGCTGCCCTTTTTAAACGAAACCCAGGCGGGCCTGTTGCGCAGCGAGCTGGCCTACCAAAACCACATCGCCCAGGGCGCAGCTTATGCCGCCCTGCCCCGGGGCCCCGTGCATGCCGACCTGTTTCGCGACAATGTCATGTTCGAAGGCGAGCAGCTGACGGGGTTTTTTGACTTTTACTTTGCGGGCGTGGACACCTGGCTGTTTGACTTGGCGGTTTGCCTGAACGACTGGTGCACCGACTTGCCCACAGGCACCCATGTCAGCGAACGTGCCCGGGCCTTGGTGCAGGCCTACAACCGTGCGCGTCCTTTGAGCGCGGCCGAGCGCACATTGTTGCCAGCCCTTTTGCGTGCGGGGGCTCTGCGTTTTTGGATTTCGCGCCTGTGGGACTACCATCTGCCCCGCGAAGCCGCCATGCTCACGCCGCACGATCCGACCCATTTCGAACGCGTGCTGCTGGGCCGCGTCCATCACCCTGTCTGCACTTCCAAGCTCTTGTGACACCATGAACCTGCAAATTGTTCCCGCCAGCGCCGGCCTGAAATGGGCCCGCCAAGGCATGCGCACCTTCTGGCGTCAGCCACTGGCCATGTCGGGGCTGTTTTTCATCTTCATGATCACCGTATCGCTGGTCTCGGTGGTGCCGTTTATCGGCGGCGCGTTGGCCTTGGTGGTGCTGCCCGCGCTCACACTGGGCATGATGGCGGCCACGCAAGTGGCCTCAGATGGCAAATTTCCCATGCCCAGCTTGCTGTTTGTGGCGTTCAAGGCAGGTCCGTACCGCAAAAACATGCTGCAGCTGGGCGGGCTGTACGCGCTCATTTTCTTGCTGGTGATGGGCATATCGACGGTGGTCGATGGGGGCACTTTTGCCAAGGTCTACTTTGGCGGCGCGCCCATGACACCCGAAGTGGTGACGGCTGAATCGTTCCAGACCGCCTTGTGGGTGTCGATGCTGTTTTACATGCCACTCTCAATGATGTTCTGGCATGCGCCAGCACTGGTGCACTGGTACGGCATGCCCGCGGTAAAAAGTCTGTTTTTTAGCTTCATGGCCTGCTGGCGCAACCTCAAGGCATTTGGGGTTTACGTGGTGGCCTGGGCTGCGATTTTCATGGCCTCTGGGGTGCTGGCCTTGTTGATCACCAGCCTGTTGGGCAACCCCCAACTGATGATGGCCACCTTCATGCCCATGGCACTGATGGTGGCGGCCATGTTCTTCAGCTCCATGCTGTTTTCAGTACGCGACTGCTTTGCCACCGACGTGCTCGACGAAGCTGCGCCCGAGCCTCTCAACTGACGTGATCGGCACAACCGGGGCCAACGGCCCAGGGCTGATCAGTGGTGGTGGCCGTGCGCACCGTGCGCGTGACGGTGCGTCACCTCATCGGCGCTGGCGGCGCGCACCTCCAGCACCTTGAGCGTCAGCGTCAGATGTTGACCAGCCCAGGGGTGGTTGGCGTCCAGGATCACCTTGTCGCCCTTGATCTTCACCACATTGAAGACCTGCTCTTGCCCCTCAGCAGAGCGCCCGCGCAGCTGCCCACCCACCTTCACACCCGGTGGAAATTCGCTTTTGGGAATGGTCTGAACCAACCCCTCATCACGCTCACCAAAGGCGTCGGCCGGGGCCAGCTTGAGCGTGGTGCTGAATCCCACTTCCTGGCCTTCCAGCGCTTGTTCAATTTTGGGGAAAGTATTGTCGTAGCCACCATGCAGGTATGACGTGGGCTCTTGCGTCTTGTCGAGCAACTGGCCTTGGGCATTCACCACTTTGTGGTGCATGGTGACAACGGTGTCTTGGGTGATTTTCATGAAAATGGTCGGGTTAAAAAGTCATTGCAAGAGGATGGGGTCTGGCGGCGTGCGTCCCATGGAACTATTTGCCGATGGCCGCGAACTCCCAAAGAATGTGCGCCATGCCGCCTCGGAAAAATTTCCGGTGCACACGTCTCATGGTTTTACGCCAAGGCGGTTGGTTCAAATCATAAACATTGGCAGGGGCTTCCCAAAGAACTTGCAAGGCTTCAAAAGCCCCTTTAAAACCGTACATGGCCCCGCTGGGCTGGACCCCTACAAAGTACTCGTGCGTTTTATCGGTGATGAAGTTCACATGGGTGGGGTCTGAGAAGGCTTCTGTTCTGGGATAAGCGGGCGTAAATGCCAACAAACGTCCGCCAGGCACCAACACACGGTGGATCTCGCTCATGACATTGATAAATGGATTGGTCACCTCGCCGTTGGGCAAAACCATTTGCCTTGGAATGTGCTCCAAAAAATCAAAGGCCGAGACCGAATCAAAAAACCCATCGGGATAGGGAATAGGCTCGACCACGAGATTGACACGCTTGTAATCAAAGCCAATCTTCTCCACAGCGAGGTCAATGTCGCGCACATCACAGCCGAAGGTCGTGTCGGCCCCATAGGGGTTGCGCGGTTTCAGGCCACAGCCCAGATCCAAATGTTTGGTCATCGTTTTAGAGTTCCATCAAAAATAGCTTGGCTCGCAGTGGCTGCAAAAAAAGGGGACGCAAAAGGGCTCACACCAACGTGAGTTTAGCCACACTCAGCGCCAGCCATTTGATACCGTGGCGCGGAAAGTTGACCTGGGCGCGGGCATCTGTGCCCATGCCTTCAACAGCCAAGACTTTGCCCTCGCCAAACTTGGCGTGAAACACATTTTTGCCTGCGCTGATACCGTGCTCTGGCTCGGCTTTTTGCACCGGCACGGGCGGGCTTTTGTAGGTTTCGGTGCTCAGGCTGCTTTGGCCCCAGGCAGGACGCACGTGGCGGTTGAAGGCCGGGGTTTGCGGCCAGCCGCCACCCGAGGCCCCTGCGCCATTGCCGCTCCCACCGCTCCCACCGCCCGCGCTGCCCAGGTTCGAAAACCCGGCACTTTTGGGCGTCACCCACTTGAGGCACTCGTCGGGCAACTCTTCCAGAAAGCGGCTTTTCAGGTTGTAGCGGGTCTGGCCGTGCAGCATGCGGGTTTGCGAATGGCTGAGGTAAAGGCGCTTGCGGGCACGAGTGATGGCCACATACATCAGGCGGCGCTCTTCTTCCAGTCCGTCAAAGTCGTTCATCGCGTTTTCGTGCGGAAACAGGCCTTCCTCCAGGCCGGTGATGAACACCGCATCGAATTCCAAACCCTTGCTGGCGTGCACTGTCATGAGCTGCACCGCGTCTTCACCGGCCTGCGCCTGGTTGTCGCCCGCCTCCAGCGACGCATGGGTGAGAAATGCTGCGAGCGGGCTCATAGTGACGCCGTCTTCGCTGAACTCGTCAACCGTGCTGAGGTCTGATGCAGGCGCAGCGCTCAAGCCCTGGCTGGCCGGGCTTTGCGTCAAACCCTGCGGCATGGCCACTGCACTGCGGCCAAAGCCCTCTTGCGTGACAAAGCTCTCGGCGGCGTTGACCAGTTCTTCCAAGTTCTCCACCCGGTCCGCGCCTTCTTTTTCGGCGCGGTAGTGGTTCACCAAGCCGGTTTTGTCGAGCACCAAGTCAATGATCTCGCGCAAGGTCATGCCCTCTGTCTGCTCACGCAGCACATCGACCATGGCCACAAAAGCGGCCAAATTGGCCCCGGCCTTGCCGGTGGTGGCGCTCACCGCATCGTGCAACGAACAACCTGCCGCACGGGCTGCGTCTTGCAACTGCTCGATGCTGCGGGCCCCAATGCCACGCGGCGGAAAGTTGACCACCCGCAAAAAACTGGTGTCGTCGTTGGGGTTCTCCATCAGGCGCAAATAGGCCAGCGCGTGCTTGATTTCGGCACGTTCAAAAAAGCGCAAACCGCCGTAAACGCGGTAAGGAAAACCGGCATTGAACAGCGCGGTTTCCAGCACCCGGCTTTGCGCGTTGCTGCGGTACAGCAGGGCCACTTCCTTGCGCTCAAAACCGTCTTGTTTGACCAACTGGCGAAGCTCTTCCACCAGCCATAGCGCCTCGGCAAAGTCAGACGGCGACTCCACCACGCGCACCGGCTCACCCGCGCCTTGGGTCGTGCGCAAGGTTTTGCCCAGCCGGGTTTTGTTGTGACTGATTAGGTGGTTGGCCGAATCCAGAATATTGCTGAAGCTGCGGTAGTTTTGCTCCAGCTTGATCTGGTGCTGCACCTGGAACTCGCGCACAAAGTCGGCCATGTTGCCCACCCGTGCGCCACGGAAGGCG
>Ga0247833_1004967_pt1 | contig 15835 bp, 13 predicted proteins | sample LaCruzMarch2015__7_FD_187117 | JGI IMG/M metagenome (GOLD analysis project Ga0247833, IMG submission 187117) | Freshwater microbial communities from meromictic Lake La Cruz, Castile-La Mancha, Spain - LaCruzMarch2015_8m | ecosystem: Environmental > Aquatic > Freshwater > Lake | place: Spain...
CTCACCGCCACTGCCGTGCGGCCAGCACCCAGTGGCACCGCGGTGAGGCCAGCACCCATTTCGCCTGCACCGTCACCGATGTCATCTTCAGCACCAGTGCCGAGGCGCCCAGTCGCACCAACACCCCAACACACCACATCGTTCAGATCGCGAATCACACAGGTGTGCGCTGCCCCAACACTGATTGCCTTGGCTGTGCGCCCAGCGCCAAGATCCACATTCGGCAACGACGCGCCCATTTCGCCAGCTTCATCACCGCGCGAATGTTCGTTTCCACTGCCCAAGCGACCATTGCCACCAGCACCCCAGCACTGCACGGCACCACTCGACAACAGCACACAGGTGTGGGCGTCACCAGCAGCAATTGCCACCACACGCACACCAGCACTAAGCCCCAGCGACACTGCTGGTAGAGCATCGCCCATTTCGCCTGCGCCATCGCCACGCGCGTCGGTGTCGCCCAAACCAAGTTGGCCATCGTCGTTCAGACCCCAACACTTCACTGCATCGTTGTCGAGCACCACACAGGTGTGTGCGGCACCCGTGGCGAGCAACTTGGCAGTGCGGCCCGTGCCCAGATCCACCGCTGGCAAGCCATCGCCCATCGACGCCGTCGTGCGACCAATGTCGGTGGTGGCCCCAGAACCAAGTCGGCCATTGTCGCCTTCACCGAAACATTTCACGCTGGCGTTGTCGAGTAACGCACACGTGTGCAGATTGCCAGCCGACACCGCGCGCGCACTGCGACCAGCACCAAGGTTGACTGCTGCCAAGGCGTCGCCCATTTCGCTGGCAGCGTCACCGAGCGACACGGTGCCACCCGAGCCAATTTGCCCAGCAGTGTTTGCCCCAAAGCACTTCAACTCGGCCCCGTTGAGCACCACGCAGGTGTGTGCGTCACCAGCGTCGAGATACCTGGCCAATGCTGCGATCTGAGTCGGCGACCCATCCGCCTGGGTCGCCGACGTGCCAGCCGAATCTGCAACTACGCGATGCACCGAGAAGATTCCCGACATTGCGATGATCGTCGTGACGACAATGAGTGTGCGGTTTCGTGTTGACATAGCCGACGAAGATAAAAAATGGTGAGACACTTCTGCCAAACCGAGCCCGATTTTTTTCCGAACGTTTACTTTTGCGAAATATACATTGATGTAATTTTTGTTGTCCGACCAGCTGCTTGCACTCAGCACTGGCTACGGTGTGCGTCATGCACATTCTTCGCACACCCGATGAGCGATTCGTCAACCTTCCCAATTGGTCATACGACCCGACTTACACCGATGTAACCCAAGACCAACACACCTTGCGGGTGGCGCACTACGACACTGGCCCACGCGATGCCACCACCACCGTGTTGTGCATGCATGGCGAACCAAGTTGGTCGTACCTGTATCGCACCATGATGCCCATCTTCGCGGCCGCTGGTCATCGCGTGATCGCACCAGATCTCATTGGCTTTGGCCGCAGCGATAAACCCGCTGCTGTAACCGACTACACCTACGAACGCCACGTCAACTGGATGAGCCAATGGCTCATCGCCAACGACCTGCGCGGCCTCACACTCGTGTGCCAAGACTGGGGCGGGCTCATTGGGCTGCGTCTCCTGGCCAAGTTTCCCGAACGTTTTGCTCGACTCGTCGTCGCCAACACGTTTCTGCCGATTGGTGATCGGCCACCAAGTGAAGCATTCATGGCTTGGCGCAAGTTCAGCCAAGAGGTTCCCGAATTTCCGGTGGGTCGCATCGTCGAGGGCGGCTGTGCTCGCAAGCCACTCGCGCCTGAAGTGGTGGCGGCATACGACGCGCCGTTCCCCGACGAAAGTTACAAGGCCGGCGCACGAGTGTTTCCCACATTGGTGCCGATCAGCCTTGACGACCCATCGTCGGTAGCGAACCAAGCAGCGTGGGACATCTTGGCGACGTTCACCAAACCCGTGCTCACCGCATTCAGCGATTCAGATGCCGTTACCAAAGGTGGCGACCGCGGGTTTCACAACCGCGTGCCAGGCACCAACGGTCAACCACATACGACCATCGTGAACGCCGGACATTTTCTGCAAGAAGACGCAGGTGCAGACCTGGCCAACGTGGTGAACAACTTCATCGCCCGCAACCCGTAATGCGCTAGCACTGCTACAACTGCAGTGCTAGTGCTGCAGGTGCCAGGCAGCGAGCGTGTTTTGCATCAAACACGCCACCGTCATGGGCCCAGTGCCACCGGGCATCGGTGTGATCGCCCCCGCCACTGCTTGCACCGCAGCAAAATCCACATCGCCAACGATGCCGCTCTCGCCGCGAGAGATGCCGACGTCAATCACCCAAGCACCGGGCTTTACATGTTCGGCAGTAATGCTGCGTGCCTGACCAGTTGCCGAAACAATAATGTCGGCAGCCCGGCACACGCCAACCAAGTCGTCGGTGCGGCTGTGGGCCAACGTAACGGTGGCGTCAATACCTTTGCGCGCCAGCAACACGGCAAGTGGCAGGCCCACCAAATGCGAACGACCAACTACCACTGCACGCTTGCCAACAGTTTGTGCGCCGTAATGTTGCAACAAGCGCAGCACACCGAGTGGCGTGCAAGGCACCAGCGAATCCACTCCGCGCATCAATCGACCCATCGAAGCGGTGGTCAAACCATCCACATCTTTGTTTGCCGGAATCAACGCCAAAAGTTTTTCGCCATCAAGATGCTCGGGCACGGGCTGCTGCACGATGATGCCACTTACGGCAGGGTCGCTTGCCAACCGCAGCACCAGAGCCTCGGCATCTTGCTGCGACGCGTCGCGCGGCAGGGTTTCGTTACGGCTGGTCATGCCTGCCAACTGCGCTTGGCGATGTTTGTTGCGCACATACACCTGCGACGGGCCGTCATCCCCGATTAACACCGTCGCAAGGCACGGCACGCTCGATAATTCACTCACTTCGCGTCGCACCTGCGCCACAATGTGGTCGCGCAGCGCATTGCCGTCCAATATCAGTGCCCCACCCGCGGTGTGGGTGGCTTGCTTCATTGCTTTCACGCTATTGCGCCGACGCGCGTAGGCTAGGTAAGCCGCGCACCGCGCGAAGGAGCACCAATGTCACCCACTTCCTCTGGATCACCCCGCAAGATTGCACCCGCCACCGGCAAGTTAGGTGTGCTTACTGTCGGTCTCGGTGCTGTATCCAGCACCCTGATTGCTGGTGTCGAGCTCGCCAAACGCGGCATGGCCACACCAGTTGGCTCACTCGCCGAGTTGGGTTCGATTCGTCTCGGCAAGCGAACCGACAATCGGTCACCGCTTATCAAAGATTTCGTGCCACTCGCCAAGTTGGAAGACATTGAGTGGGGCGCCTGGGACCCGTTTCCGGATGACGCCTATGTTGCAGCACAGCGTGCCGGAGTGCTCGAAGGCCCGCGCCACATCGAGGCAATTGCCGACACGTTGCGTTCGATTCGCCCGATGAAGGCAGCGTTTGATCGCGAGTACGTAAAGAACATTGATGCTGAACACACCGTGGGCACCATCAACAAGCGCGCCATGCTGAATTCAATTCGTGAAGACATTCATCGCTTCCGCGATGAAAAAAAGGTCGAACGCATCGTCATGATCTGGTGTGCTTCAACCGAAAAGTTCATCGAGCCAGGCCCTGCCCATCGCGACTTGGAAAGTTTCGAAAAAGCAATCGACGCCAACGACCCGACAATTGCACCTTCGATGTTGTACGCATACGCAGCAATTCTTGAGGGCGTTCCGTTTGCCAACGGTGCGCCCAACCTTGCAGTTGACACACCGGTGTTGCGCGACCTCGCCATCGAGCGTGGTGTGGCCATCAGCGGAAAAGACTTCAAGACTGGTCAAACCCTGGTCAAGACCGTGATTGCACCAATGTTGAAAGCGCGCATGCTCGGCTTGTCGGGTTGGTATTCCACCAACATCCTCGGCAATCGCGACGGCGAAGTGCTCGACGACCCAGAAAACTTCAAGACCAAAGAAGAATCAAAACTTGGCGTGCTCGAGAACATCCTGCAGCCTGAAAAATACCCTGAGTTGTACGGCAATGTGTTTCACAAGGTGAGCATCAACTACTACCCACCGCGCGGTGACAACAAAGAAGGTTGGGACAACATCGACATCTTCGGTTGGCTCGGGTATCCGATGCAAATCAAGGTCAACTTTTTGTGTCGCGACTCAATTTTGGCGGCCCCACTGGCGCTCGACCTGGTGCTCTTTACCGACTTGGCTCAGCGTGCTGGGCTCGGCGGCATTCAAGAGTGGTTGTCGTTCTACTACAAGAGCCCTCAAGTAGCCGAGGGTCTGTACGCCGAGCACGACTTGTTCATTCAGCTCACCAAGTTGAAGAACACGTTGCGCTGGATGATGGGCGAAGAACAGATCACCCACCTTGGTCGTGAGTACTACGACGAGGTGTAAGCAGTGAATCAGCGTCGTATTGCGATACTGCGCTTCACACTCGATGCAGTGTGCGTGTTGATCTTCGTCATTGTTGGTCGCCGTAATCACGAGCAGCCCAGCAACATTGCCGGCACCTTGCGCACTGCTTTGCCATTTTTAATTGCTCTGACTGGCGCATGGGTGGGTGCCAAGGCATGGCGTGCACCGCGATCACTCGTGGTCGGTGCGGTGCTGTGGCTGGTAACTGTCGTGGTCGGCCTCGGAATGCGTCGCTTTGCTTTCGGTGACGGCACCGCGCTGCCATTCGTGATTGTCACGACGGTATTGCTCGGCTTGCTGCTGGTCGGCACCCGCCTGCCCAAGCGCATCAAGCGCTGAAATTCGCTAAGCGATGATGTTGGTAATCGCGCCAGTTTCGGCACCATGCACCAGGCGTGCATATTTGGCCAGCACTCCACTGGTGTAACGCGCCGGGTTGGGCTTCCAGCCGCGACGACGTTCGGCGAGAGTGGCTTCGTCAACTTGCAGGTCAAGTCGCTTACCGGGCACGTCGATTCGAATCTGGTCACCGTCACGCACGAAGGCAATTGGGCCGCCATCGGCTGCTTCGGGCGCCACGTGACCAATGCAGAAACCCCAAGTGCCACCGCTGAAGCGACCATCGGTAATCAACGCGCAATCTGCCCCACGACCTGCACCTTTGAGTGCGCCCGTAATCGCGAGCATCTCGCGCATGCCCGGCCCACCCTTGGGGCCTTCGTAGCGAATCACCAACACGGTGCCGGGTTTGATGTCACCAGCCATGATTGCTGCCATTGCGCCATCTTCGCCATCAAACACGCGGGCAACACCGTCAAATGTCATCTGATCTTTTGACAAGCCGGCGACTTTCACCACCGAGCCGCTCGGTGCCAGCGAACCCATCAAGATGTTGATTCCGCCTGCAGCGTTGATGGGGTTCGACAACGGCCGCACCACGTCGCCATCGGGCGCCGGTGGGTTCAACTCGGCCAAGTTCTCGGCCATTGTTTTGCCAGTGCAAGTCAGCACGTCGCCATGCAACAAGCCGGCGTCAAGGAGGTGCTTCATCACCACAGGCACGCCACCGATGCGGTCAATGTCGGTCATGTGGTATTTGCCGGCGGGTTTTGTATCAGCGATGTGTGGAACTTTCTCGGCGATTCGATTGAAGTCATCAAGTGACAACGCAACGCCAGCCTCATTAGCGATTGCCAGCAGATGCAACACCGCATTGGTGCTGCCACCGAGGGCATTCACCACTGCAATTGCGTTCTCAAATGCTTTTTTGGTCATGATGTCACGCGGATAGATGCCGAGACGCAACAAATTGACCACGGCTTCGCCAGCCCGACGCGCATCAACATCGCGACGCGGGTCGATCGCCGGCGGCGACGCGGTGCCGGGCAGGCTCATGCCGAGTGCTTCAGCAATGCTCGACATTGAATTAGCGGTGAACATGCCACCACAGGCGCCTTCGCCTGGGCACGCGGCACGCTCGATGTCGTCGACTTCTTCGCGGGTCATTGTGCCGGCAGCGCATGCGCCAACTGCTTCAAACACGGTGGTGATATCGATGTTCTTACCTTTATGCACGCCGGGCAATGTTGAGCCGTTGTAGACGAACACACTCGGCAGATTCAAGCGTGCTGCAGCCATCAACATCGCCGGAATGCTCTTGTCGCACCCGGCCAACCCGACGAACCCGTCAAAACGTTCGGCATGCACCACTACTTCAACGCTGTCGCAGATGACTTCGCGGCTCACCAGCGAGGCCCGCATCCCTTCGTGGCCCATGCTGATGCCATCGCTCACGGTGATGGTGCCGAACTCCATCGGCACGCCACCAGCAGCTCGCACACCTTGCTTGGATTGCTCGGCTAAGCGACGCAACGACATGTTGCACGGGGTGACTTCATTCCACGCTGAGGCAATACCGATCTGCGGCTTTTCCCAGTCGTCGTCGCCCAACCCAACAGCGCGCAACATGGCACGCGAAGCGGCTTTTTGCAGCCCATCGGTTACGTCGCGGCTACGGGGCTTTACATCAACGCGCGTTTCGGAGCGCGGCGTCATGACCTCAGACTACTTGTGAGGCTTCTTTGTTGGTCGTGGTTGGCACCGAGACGCTTTGGAATCCCCGTAGGTACACCAACAGAACAGGAATCAGGTATGCGAAATAGGCAAGCACCCGAATGTTCTCAGGGTTCTTGTGCCAGCCAAACAATCCACGCATGAAGTCATAGAACGTGCCAGTAGCAAAAAGGCCGCTTTCGAGCGTCCATGCCGATGAAACCAGCCAGCCGGCTTCCCATGAGATGAGCAAACGCAGTTCGTGCACGGCTTTGCCGGCAAGCCCGGCAGCAAACAACAGCAACAGCACTGCAGTCACGTTAAAAAATGTACGCAAGTTCAAACGGTTACCACTTCGATATACACCGAAACCGATTACGACCGACAACGCAAGCCCAATCAGCCCACCTACGACGACATCACCGCCTGATGCAGTGGCGGTCTCGGCCGACAAGAGAAAGAGCACCGTCTCGAGGCCCTCACGCAGCACTGCCACAAAGGCAATGATTGCCAAGGCCGAACCAACTGACGCATCAACCTTGTCACGCAACTCTTTACCCAATGTGCGGGCATGTGACCGCATCCAAAAAATCATGTGCGTGAGCACTGCTGTTGCCGACAGTGCAATGAAACCTTCAACTGCATACTCAACTTTTCCGTTCAAGCCGTCGAGCGCGATGAAAATCGCTATGCCGGCCACCAGACAAATCCCGATTGCGGCTGCAGTGCCTGCCCAAACGAAACGCGCATCAGCCCAGCGGTCGGTCTTTTTTAGGTACGTGAGCAGAATGGCAAGAATCAACGAGGCTTCAAGCCCCTCGCGCAGCGTGATGAGAAAACTTGAGCCCATGGTTAGATGTTAGGCGCACCTAACATCTTTTGTCAACTTGATGCTTTGGCTTGCAACAAAGCGGTCACGGCCTTGCCATCGGCTTTGCCCGCCGACAACTTCATCACTGCACCCACCAGGGCGCCGATGGCTTTTTGTTCGCCTGCTTTGTATTTGGCCCATGCCTGCGGGTCGGCGGCGATTGCCTGATCAACGATTGATTCAAGTGCCCCGGTCGCCATGGCTTCGAAACCTTTGGCCTTGGCCATCGCCAACACGTCACCGCCGCCGTTGGTAACCAATTCAGCGAGCAAGGTTTTGGCTTGGGTAGAGGTGAGCTTGGCGTTTTTTTCCATGAGGCTCAATGCAGCAATGTCGCCAGCAGGCACCCGCGGTGTGGCTGGCTCTTCAGCAAATGCCTGTTGCACATAAATCAGCGCCCGCGCCGCATCGCCACCGACTTTTGCTACAGCACTGATGTATTCGTCTTGACCACGTTCAACGATCACCGCCACCGCTTCACTTTCCTTGCCGGCGCCAGTCAGCGTGGCGAGTGCCGCGCGACGTGCTGCGGGCAGCGGTGGCAGCGCAGCGCGTACCCGTTCGATCCACGCGGCATCTGGGGCGAGTGGCACCAGGTCGGGTTCGAGAAAATAGCGATAGTCGTCGGCATCTTCTTTGGTGCGCAGCACATTGGTGCGCCCCGCAGAGTCATCCCAGTGCAGCGTTTGTTGCTTCACCACACCACCACTATTGATGAGGTCAATCTGGCGACGTGCTTCGTAATCAATCGCGCGACCCACCGAACGAATCGAGTTGACGTTCTTGATCTCGCATCGCGTGCCGAACGGTGTGCCAGGTTTGTGCACCGACACGTTCACGTCGCAGCGCATCGAGCCTTCTTCCATCTTGGCGTCGCTGGCGCCAACGGCAAGCAAAATGCCGCGAAGTTCGCTCACGTATTGCTTGGCTTGGTCGCTGGTGCGAATATCGGGGCGCGAAACAATTTCAACAAGCGGCACACCTGCACGATTGAAGTCAATAAGTGAGTAGTCGCTGCCTTGAATGCGGCCTTCGGCGCCACCGGCATGAGTCGACTTGCCGGTGTCTTCTTCTAGATGCGCACGTTCGACACCGATACGCACATCGCCGGGCAACATGAGCCAGCCATCAATATTCAGAGGCTGGTCGTACTGACTGATCTGATATGCCTTCGGCAAGTCGGGATAAAAATAGTTCTTGCGATGAAATGTGCACGGCTGCACTCGACAATTGAGCGCCAACCCGAGCCGCATCGCCAACTCGACCGCATGACGGTTGAGCACCGGCAAAGCGCCTGGCAGACCAAGCGTGACGGGGTCGATATGAGTGTTTGGCTCATCACCGAATCGGTTTGCGCTCGCACTGAACAACTTTGTCTTAGTCGCCAACTCCACGTGTACTTCGAGACCAACGACAAGTTCCCATCCGTCAATGAGCTGCTCGGCAGTGGCAACAATCGACGACAAGTTCACCGACGCAGATGCACCAGACGACGTGTGGACGGGGGTAGTCATTGGGCGCGCTCCAGTTCGGCGGCCACCCTAAACATTGGGGCTTCGCCGAGCGCCGGCGCCAAAATCTGCACACCGACGGGCAGACCGGCTTCACCGGTTCCGAACGGCACGCTCATTGCGGCATGACCAGCGAGGTTGGTGGGAATCGTGAACACGTCACAGAGATACATCGCCAAAGGATTACTGGTTTTGTCACCAAACTTAAATGCCACCGTGGGCGAAGTTGGTGTGAGAATCGCATCACACTTGATGTAAGCCTTAGCGAAATCGTCAGCAATCAAGCGACGCACTTTCAGGGCTTTGCCGTAATAGGCGTCGTAATAGCCGGCTGATAAGGCATAGGTGCCGAGCATGATGCGTCGCTTTACTTCGTCACCAAAACCTGCTGCTCGCGTGGCTCCGTACATCGAATTCAAATCTTTGGCATCCACGCGCAAGCCGTAGCGCACGCCATCGAAACGTGCGAGATTGCTGCTCGCTTCGGCCGGGGCAACCAAGTAATACGCAGTCAAGCCGTACAACATCGAAGGCATCTGCACATCCACCACCGTTGCGCCAGCTGCGCGCAGCGCGTCGAACGCAGCCTCGAGTTGGGCAAGCACGTCGGGCGACGAGCCCTCGGGCATGTCGGTGATGCGACCGATGCGCATGCCTTGCACACCTTTGCTCAACTCACCCGTCAACATGGGCGCCGGCTGTGGCAGCGATGTTGAATCCAGCGGGTCGTGTCCGGCAATTACTTCCATCATCAACGCAGCATCGGCAACCGTGGTGGTGAACGGCCCAATCTGGTCGAGGCTGCTACCGAACGCCACCAAACCTTGGCGTGACACCATTCCATAAGTCGGCTTCACACCCACCAGGCCGCACAACGCAGCAGGTTGGCGAATGCTGCCGCCAGTGTCGCTGCCCAATGACGCAGTGGCAAAACCAGCAGCGACGGCCGCGGCGCTTCCGCCGCTCGAACCGCCTGGCACCCGCGAAGTGTCGAGCGGGTTGCGCGTTGGGCCGAACGCCGAGTTCTCGGTGCTCGAGCCCATGGCGAACTCGTCAAGATTTGTTTTGCCGACGAACACCGCACCTTCGTCAGCAAGTCGACGCACGACCGTTGCGTCATACGGTGGCTTCCAGCCGGCCAAAATTTTGGACGAACAGGTGGTCTCGACACCGCGCGTGCACATGTTGTCTTTCAGCGCGATGGTGACACCAGCCAGACGGCCAACTTTTTTGCCAGCCTGCACATCAGCATCGATTTGTGTTGCACGCTCGCGAGCGCGATCCGCAGTCACCAGGTTGAAGGCATGAACCTCGGATTCGCGGGCAGCAATCGCTGCCAGATTTTCTTCGAGTACTGCCACCGCCGACAGCGACCCGTTGGCAACTGCCGCCGCAATATCAACGACCGTTCGGCCTGCACGGCCTGTGCTGTCTGCGCGGCCTGTACCTTGCGTCGGGCTCATTCTTCGAACCCAACGATTGGCGGCACTCGAAAGCGGCCATCTTGGGCCGCAGGTGCCGAACCGAGCACTTCCTCGCGATCAAGCGACGGTGCAACAACGTCGTCGCGCAACACGTTACTTAGCGGAATCGGCTGCGTCAGCGGCTCGACATTCGACAAATCGAGTGCGTCTACGTCACGAAAATGTTCGAGCATGCCGGCCAACTGCTGCGTCATGCGTTCGACTTCGGCGTCATTCAAGTCAAGTCGCGCCAAACGAGCGACTTTTTGCACCGTCTCACGAGAAATTGGCTCAGGCACGAGAAATAATGCTACGAGCGCAGATGCACGAGCATGCCCGATTCGGGCCACATACTCGGGGGCTGCAGGCCGATAACCGCTAGGTCACGCCCTGAGCAAACGATGGGGGTGGTCATCCAGTCGGGCAACGAGCGGCCAATGCCGACGTGCTGCCCGAGCGGAACATGCGTCACGGTGTACTTGCGCTTGGGGTCAAGGCCAGGAATACGCCAGCGCGGCACCACGAGCGACGGCGCCGTGGCCATCTGGATGTAAGCCACGAGTGCTTCGCTGCGATCAGCTGCATACACACCGTGCGCCAACGCGGTGTCATCGTCGAGGTCGAAGCGAACTGCATCGCCTGCATGCAGCAACGCCCGATGCTGTTTGTGCAGCGCAATCGCTTCGCCAAGCACTCGTTGTTCATGGTCGTTGAGTTGGCGTGGGTCACATTCCACACCCATCCAGCCAAACAATGCGGTGAGCGTGCGCAGCTCAATACTGTGCGAACGCCCAGTGGTGTGCGACCGACGAGCACCAACATGCATGCCCAACATCTCGTTGGGCACCCACATGCCCACCCCGCGCTGGATGCGCTGGCGCTCGAGCGGGTCGATGCAATCGCTAGTCCACACACGGTGCATGCGATGCAGCACACCGTGGTCGATTCGCCCACCACCCGATGCACACGATTCAAACTCCACATGTGGGTGGGATGCACGCAACTCATCAACGAGTCGGTAGAACGCCAGCGTTTGGCGATGCGCACCAGCAGCACCATCGGCCGACGTGGCGTGAATGAGTGGTCGGTTCATGTCCCATTTCACGAATGCAATGCGATGATTGCGCAACAACGCATCAAGTTGACCAAGCACATGTGCGTATGCCGCATCGTTGGTCAGATCAAGCACCAACTGGTGGCGCGCCAATACCGGTTCATAATCGGGCGCATGCAACACCCAGTCGGGATGTGCCCGCAACACATCGCTATCTAGATTCACCATTTCGGGTTCCACCCAAATACCGAAGTCCATTCCGAGTGCAGCCACATGGTTGATAAGCGGCTCGAGGCCTGCGGGATACACCTCGCTCGACACCACCCAATCGCCCAACCCGGCACGATCATGGCGTCGCGCCCCAAACCAACCGTCGTCCAACACAAAACGTTCGACACCTATCGCAGCAGCAGCATCGGCAAGGGCGCACAACTTTTTGGTGTCGTGATCAAAGTAAGTGGCTTCCCACGTGTTGAGCAACACCTTGCGCGGCTTTGGTGCACTTGCGCTGTGGCTACGTGCGGCGCGGTGCATCACCCAACTGGCAGGTGTCAAACCTTCGGCACTGTATGCACCAACCACTACTGGCGAGGCATACGAAGTACCTGGGTCAAGACACACCTCACCGGGCAGCAATAACTCCCCAAGTTGTGCATACCTGCGACCATCGGGCAACACTTCGGCAAGCAACGCATGATTACCGCTCCACTCGAGATGACAACCCCACACCTCGCCCGACCACTCACGGGCAGCGGTGCCACACCACCACAGCATTGGTGGATACTCGTGAGAAGTGCGACCCGTGCGATTCTCTGTCGTCCATGCGCCGTGGTGCATCACGTGTCGGTGAGTGGTGGATTCGCGGGCCCAACGTCCCGAATACGTAATGAGATCTTGGGCCTGCGCTGGCACCGGCAACGACACGGTGAGCGCGTCCAACAAATAGCGCGAGTCACCCTCGTTGGTGACAACTGCACTCACCCGCAATGCACCCGATTTGGTGAGTTCGATTCGTGTGTCAAGTCGCAGACGTGCCACCTCGTCGCGCGACGACGTATCTATTGAGTGGCCCGTCACTTGCACTGCACATGTGGAAAACCGCGGCGCCCAATCGCGACCACCAGGGCGATGCCCGGCCAACCCCGGGCGGGCCAATGAGCCAAGCGAATGCTGCGGCACGATCTGCAACGCAGGCACCACATCCAACGAGCCGTGCGTTGTCGGGCGATTGGTGAGTGCTGCGAAGGTGTCGATCTCAACCGCGCCAAGTGCAGCACCCCAATGCATTATCGCCGGCACCCCGCCCGACACATCAACGACGACGCATACATCGTCATGTTCCAAACGCACCATGCGAGTCATCCCTGCACCGAGCCTACGTTTTGTTGATGCAGCACCTGGCCTGACACCGAGTAAGTTTTGGCTTGATGCCCGACCAACCTGCAGCAAGCAACATGGGCAATGTGCGAGTGGATCCGTGGCTTGACACTGTGGTGCACGTGGTGGCAGCGCGACAAAACCGGCCAAATCTGCCAGCCACTAGTTGCCCATTTTGTGTTGGCGGCATCGAGGCATCAGAGCCGTACACGGTCAAGTCGATACCCAACCGGTGGCCGCCGATGCCCGATGATCGATGTGAAGTCGTGCTGTACACATCCGCCCACGACGAACGACTCAGCACGCTTGCGCCGCAGCAGTTGACAGAACTCATTGAGCTCTGGGCACAACGCACCAGTGCACTCGGTGCCCGCGACGATGTCGACTACGTGCTCATTTTTGAAAACTCTGGTCGCGAGGTAGGTGCGACCATCGATCACCCCCACGGGCAGATTTACGCATTTGACCACGTGCCCGATCGCCCACGCCGCCGGCTGGCTGCTGGCTGGAAACCCGATATCACGAGTGACCGACTCGTCGTTGAACATAACGGATGGGTCGCCACCGTGCCGAGTGCATCGCCGTACCCAGTAGCAGTCGAAATTGCGCCCACCGAGCAACTCACAAGTTTGGTCGCGCTTAACGCAGACCAACGACGAAACTTCGGCAGCATTCTGCAAAACGTTCTGCAGCGAATTGAACGACTATACGGTCAGCCAGCACCCACCATGATGTGGTTCAACCAACAACCGACACTCAACCAGCACCGCATTGACGAAATTTCGGGAATGCGTGACGCGTGGTTCAACGTCGAAGTTGTCTCGCCATGGCGGGCTGCGAATGTGATGCGTTACATCGCTGCTGCCGAAGTGGCCACCAACGAGTTCTTTACTCCGATTGTTCCGGAGGAGTTGGCTGAGCGTCTGCGGTTGATTGTGTAGCGGTCGATTGTGTAACGGCTTTCTTGCGCCCCACCACGATCAACAAAACAACCGAAGTCGTAAACACCGCTAACGACGTCCACTGATTGAGTCGCAAACCGCCTCCCGACTTTGCCGGGTCGATGCGCAAACCCTCGACAAAGAAACGCAAGAAGCTGTACCCCGCCGTGTAGCAAAGAAACAACATGCCCGGGCGCAGGTTGCGGCGGCGCTCGATTTGCAACAGCAACACCACCAACACCAAGTTGCCGAGTGATTCATACAAAAAGGTGGGGTGAAACAGCGTGCCAAGTTCGTAACCATCGGGAATGTGTTTGGCATCAATCTCCAAACCCCAGGGCAAGGTAGTGGGGCGGCCAAAGAGTTCTTGATTAAACCAGTTGCCCCATCGGCCGATTGCTTGGGCAAGTGGCAATGCCGGTGCAACTGCCGTGAATGTGTTGGCCACATCAAGACCCCGACGTTTAGCAACCCACAAACCAGCGAGCACACCGACTACGACGCCGCCCCAGATGCCGAGGCCGCCTTGCCAAATCTTGAACGCATCGATCAACCGTCCATCAAATCGTTCCCAGTCAGTAATCACGTGATACAACCGCGCCCCAACTACACCTGCGGGAACTGCCGTCATTGCGATAGCGCTCGCATCATCTTTGGTGCCCCAGCCGCGTTGCTCGAGTCGGCGCCCCAATAGCCAGGTGCCAGCGATTGCACCCAGAGCGATGATGAACCCGTAGGCACTGAGGTTGAGTGGCCCGAGTTCGAGCACGCCAGTTGATGGGCTCGGGAGCGAGGTGAGCCTCTGCATCGTTCTCACGCTAGTTTCACGATGCGTGTCCGGTCGTTCGCTGAGATTTGAATGGTCAGCACTCACCGGAGTTACCGCGATCATTGCCCTCTTGCCCGCCTGGTTGGTGACCGCCAGCGTGGTGTGGTTGCCATTCGGCTGGTGGGGCAAGGTGAACTATTGGCAGTTCGTTGGTTCGCTCTTTTCGTTGTTTATCTTGTTGTTTTCTCGACCCGTACAACGATTCGTGCTCATGCGACTACTCGGGGCGCGCAACCCCACCGCTCGCGAACAAGCAATCCTTGCGGAATCGTGGCAGCCCATTGTGCAGCGCAACGAACTGCAACGACGTCAGTTCGTGCTAGCTGTGGTGGATACCGAATCGCTGAATGCGTTTGCCTGCGGCGGCCATCTCGTGGTTGTTTCATCGCAGGCCATCGAACAGCTCGATAGCAAACAACTCTCTGGAGTGCTCGCCCATGAACTCAGCCATCACCTCGGCTTACACACCGTTGCTCTCACCATCACGCAGTGGATGATTTTGCCGATCACCGTGTTGTCGCGTGTTGGTATGCGTCTGCGAGGCGTGGCCGAAAATGCAACAATCGCTTTTGCCAAGCGGATACCTCTTTTACATGCCCTTGGTTTGTTTGTTGCTGCATTTTTGCATGTGGCTTCTTGGTTGCTCATGCTGAATGTGTCACTTGCGACGCTGCTGGGCAATGCTGCAAGTCGAGCCACCGAGTTTCACGCTGACCGACGGGCAGCCCAGCTGGGTTTTGGCAATCATCTGCTGGCGGCCATGCGCAACTGGGATGCCGGCGCTCAGCGCACCGAACGTGGCAACGTCTGGCAACGCATTTTTGAGTCGCACCCACCGATGCGACTGCGCATCAACAAGTTGGCGTTGTACCTGCGTCAATACGGTCGGGCGTAATGCATTACTTGTTGGCGCTATTCGGTGGCGTGCTCGTGGCACTTGGGCTACCGCCATTGTCGTTGTGGCCGCTCGTGTTTGTTGGGTTGGCGTGCTACATCGTGGCTAGCGAACGTGCACCGTCGCGCCCGCGTGTGCAGTTTGTGTTAGGCCTACTTTTTGCTTGGGGTTGGTTGGCTCCGGCCATGGGATGGATGTGGCAACTCGTGCCCGGCGGCTTCGTTGTGGCGCCATTGTTGTTCGCCATCCTGCACGGTGTTGCTGCCGTCGTCGCCAGTGCCATCAACCAACGCTCGTCGTCGCGACACATCCAGAAGGCCCCATCACACACCGCAAACCTCGCAACTCGCGCAGCTGCCCATGTATTGGTGGAGTGCTTACGCTTCGTCACACCATTCGGT